>RCND010001024.1_pt1 | contig 15856 bp, 15 predicted proteins | sample 2041351 | NCBI WGS metagenome assembly RCND01 (sample SAMN09708230, study PRJNA481090) | Marine sediment metagenome, whole genome shotgun sequencing project. | biome: marine sediment; feature: ocean; material: sediment; isolation source: Sewage treatment plant 12B marine sediment (STP12B) ...
GTCTAACTCGGGAACCGATGTTGCCGCCTATCTCGATGCGATGGGCACGCTCGAAGCCGAGTACCCGAACGTCACCTTTGTCTATATGACAGGGCATCTCGATGGCGGCATTAGTGCCCTCGCCACGAACAATGACCTGGTGCGCAACCACGTGGACACCCATGGCGGGGTCTTGTTCGACTTTGCCGACATCGAGATGCATGACCCGAACGGGGTTGCGTATCCCAATGCCACCGACGCCTGCGAATGGTGCACGACTTGGTGTGCCGCCAATTCTGGCGACTGTGCGAACCCGGCACCAAGCTGTGCGCACAGCCATCCATTCAACTGTCGCCGCAAAGGGGCCGCCCTGTGGTGGTTGTCCGCCCGCCTCGCCGGTTGGTCGGGTTAGTAGACGCACCCGACGATGGGACGAAACCGAACCCGCGACAGGCGAGTTAGCGATGGACGAGCGTGGCGGGTTAGCGGTCGGCGACGTCCTTCTTGAGCACACCGAGGACATCGCCGATCGCGACGTGAGCCTCGATTGAGTGGCGTAGGGGAGCGTCATCAACCAACTCGTAGTGGTTGCGCCGTCCCTTCTTCTCGTGGCTCAGATAGCCGTCCTCTTCCAGTTCGGCGACGATGCGCTGCGTGGCTCGCTCAGTGATTCCAACACTGAGGGCGACCTCGCGCAGGGTGATGTTGGGATCCTCCGAGATGCTGAACAGGACGTGCGCATGATTCGTGAAGAACGTCCATTTTGCGTTCATCGCCGAACCTCCTTAGTCATTTCCGATTGGGTATCCTCCGATTATATACGTACTGGATTTCGTGTAAATTGCGTCACCTATGATTGTCGTACTGCTAATACATCTCGTCATAGCCGCCTGCCTCGCGATGTTTCGGCGCTCGATCGGGCGCGCCGCCTTTGTGCTGGGAGCCGTCGGTCCAGCCGCGGTATTGGTGTGGGCGGCTGCCAGTGCCAACGACATCGTCGCTGGGACGCCACTCGAGGAATCCATCTCCTGGGTGCCCAGCCTCGACTTGGCCTTCGATTTCAGGGTCGACGGATACGCCCTCGTGTTCCTGCTGGTGGTCGCCGGCGCCGGTCTGCCAATCTTCCTCTATTCGAGCCGCTACTTCCCGGCTTCGCCTCGCGCGGCGACGTTCGCCGCCATCATGACGCTCTTTGCGGGTGCGATGGTCGGCCTTGTCGGATCAGACCACCTGCTCGCCCTCTTCGTGTTCTGGGAGCTGACCACGATCACGTCGTATCTTCTCATCGGATTTGACGACCACAAGGCAGCCGCCCGGTCGGCGGCGCTTCACGCGGCTCTGGTGACCGGCGCTGGCGGCCTGGCGATGCTTGGTGGTCTGGTGCTGCTTGCTGGCGAGACTGGCACCTATTCCCTATCCGCGATCGTGGCCAGTCCACCTGCTCAGTCAGGTGCGGTCACACTTGCATGGGGCCTCATCCTGGTCGGCGCAGTGACCAAGTCTGCGCAGTTCCCCTTCCATGCCTGGCTACCGGGCGCCATGGCGGCCCCCACCCCGGCGAGCGCATTTCTGCACTCGGCGACCATGGTCAAGGCGGGCATCTTTCTCGTGGGCCGCCTCGGGGCGGCCGCTATTGCCTCGACCGACTGGTGGCAGCCGGCGGTGCTGGCGATCGGCTTTGCGACGATGGTGATCGGGGGGTGGCGTGCCCTGCGTCAACACGACCTGAAGCTGCTGCTTGCCTTTGGGACGGTGTCGCAGCTCGGATTCATCTTCCTGCTTGTTGGCTCCGGGGTTCCCGAGCTGATCTTTGGTGGGGTAGCAATCCTGATCGGTCACACCCTCTTCAAGGCAACACTCTTTCTTGTCGTTGGCGTGATTGATCACGAGGTCGGCACCCGCGATCTGCGCCGTCTTTCCGGTTTGCGTTCGGCGATGCCCGCGCTGTTCTGGACCGCTACTGCTGCATCGCTGTCGATGGCTGCGGTGCCACTATCGCTCGGTTTTGCGGCCAAGGAGGCGGCGTTCGACGGTCTTGTTGGGCAGAGCCCGTTCTTGATCGCAGCGGCAGCTACAGCCTCCGTACTCACCGTTGCCTACACGTCCCGCTTCCTCGTGGGAGCCTTCGGGAGTCATCACGAAGGAGCGGATCCTGTCGGTGCCGACGCGCGATCCCCTCGCAGTGTCTTGCTCTGGTCGCCGATGGTGCTCGCCACGGCGTCGGTCGTCCTTGGGCTGATGCCTGGTTTGGTGTTCCCGATAGTTGACGAGGCCACTCGTGTTGTCTCCGGCGTCAGCAAGGCTGGCAAGCTCGTCCTCTGGCCCGGTCTTGTTCCTGCGCTCGGCTGGTCGTTTGCGTCACTCACGGTTGGTGGAATCCTTGCCTGGCGGTCGAGTGTCCTCGACAAAGCGACGGATTGGGTTGGTGCGGTTGCGCGGCACTTGCCTACTGCCGACGGTGCCTACCGACGTTCGATTCCGGCACTGCTCAGGTTTGCCGACCGTTCCAGCAGCCTCCTCCAGAACGGTTCTCTACCCGCCTATTTGGCGACGATTCTCATGGTGGCGATCGGCGCACCCACGATTGCAGTCCTAGTCAACCAACCGACCTTCGCCGTTCCACGATCAGGGACTCTGCTCGAATGGATACTCGGACTGCTGATTGTGGGTTTCGCCGTCTCGCTGGCGTTTGTCCGTAGACGCTTTGCTGTTGTGATCCTGCTGGGGGGAGTGGGGTACGGAATCGCCGGGCTCTACTCAGTTCTGGGCGGTCCCGATCTGACTCTCACCCAGCTGCTGGTCGAGACGCTCGCTATCGCGCTGTTTGCCTTCGTTCTACGTCATCTGCCGGCGGTGTTCACCGGCCCGGTGAGCGCTCGCCTGCCGAGGCTGGGCGTCGCCGTTCTGGTAGGTGCCTTCGTCTTCGGGGCGGGTCTCGTTGTCAACGCCGCTCGGTCGGTCGATACAGTTGCATCGACGTTCCTCGCCGATGCGATCCCGGAGGCAGCCGGCAGAAATGTGGTCAATGTCATCCTCGTTGATTTCCGGGCATTCGACACTCTTGGTGAGATAACAGTTCTCGTGGCGGCGACTCTCGGAGTTGCCGGGCTGGTGCTGCCCGTCGTTAAGAGCGCCAGGAGGGGAGCATGATTCCGCGCCGACCCTCACCAATCCTCGAAGCCGGTGTTGTCGCCGTCGCCGGTCCGCTACTTGCTTTCTCCATGTACCTGCTGCTCGCCGGTCACAACCAACCGGGTGGTGGCTTTGCTGGTGGCTTGGTGACCGGAGTAGCCGTATTGCTTGTCTGGGCCGCCGGCGGATTGGAGACGGTTCGCCGCGTGTTGCCGGTGCGTTCGGGGGCGCTATTGGGCATCGGTTTACTCGTTGCCACCATCACGGGGTTTGCCGCCTATGTTCCGGGTCTCAGCTTTCTCGAATCCGGATACATCGAATTCACTGCTCCCGTCGTGGGCAAGATCAAGCTGGTGTCGGCTCTCTTTTTCGACATTGGTGTCTACCTGGTTGTGGTTGGCATGGCACTCGGGCTAATCCGCTCTCTGGGCGAAGAGGAGAATCCCGAGGAGGCAGCGCCATGAGCCTCATCACACTCAGTGTGTCCTCAGTGCTGTTCACGGTGGGCACCTATCTAATCCTGCAGCGGATGCTCTCGCGAGTAATAGTCGGGCTGGGCCTGATCTCTCATGGGGCAAACCTGCTGATCATGCTTGCCGGGTCGGGTCCTGCCTCGCCCCCGGTTCTCGTCGACGGTGTCGCAACCGCAGGCGTCGCCGATCCGCTGCCGCAGGCGATGGTGCTGACGGCCATAGTGATTACGTTTGGTGTTACCGCCTTCCTGCTGGCGCTGGCGCTGCGTAGCTATCTGCTCACCTGATCCGATGCCGTAGAGGACGACCTCGAGGACAAGCGGATCGCCCGGGCCCAGAGGCGATCGATGGAGGACGTGGCACCGGCCGATGGTTCGGCCCCAGTCGCGGAGGTGCCAACGTGAGTTGGCTGCTACCCGCCGTTGTTGCAGTTCCGGTGTTCGGAGCTGCTCTCACCGTGCTGGTTGGTCGCCGCCTCGTTCTGCAGCGGCTGATTGCGGTCACCGGAGTTGGTTTCGTGTTGGTGGCCGCCGTTGCGCTTCTGATTTCGGCCGATTCCGGATCTCCACAGGTTGCACAGGTCGGAGGCTGGGCAGCCCCAGCTGGTATCACTCTCGTTGCCGATAGGTTTGCGGCGATCATGCTGACCGTATCGGCCACGATGCTGCTTGCGGTCCTTGTCTATGCGATGGCCCAGCTCGGGCGTGACGCGCTCGACTGGTGGTTCCACACGAAGTACCTGGTGCTGACTGCCGGGGTGGCGCTGTCGCTGGTTACCGGTGATTTGTTCAATCTGTTCGTTGGCTTCGAGATCATGCTCATATCCAGCTACGTGCTTTTGACCGTGAAGGCGGCAGCCGACGAGGTGCGGGCGACTATGACCTACGTAGTCATCAACCTCGTGGCGTCGGCTCTGTTCTTGGTGCTGATCGCTTTTGTGTACACCACCACGGGGACCCTCAATCTCGCCGACCTGTCAGGCAAGTTGGCCGACGTCGACCCTGCGGTGCGCTCCGGGCTTGGCATGTTGATGTTGGTTGTGTTTGGCATCAAGGCGGCCATCTTTCCGCTCTTCATGTGGCTACCCGACTCGTATCCAACCGCACCCACGCCGGTGACCGCCATTTTCGCCGGGTTGCTGACGAAAGTGGGTGTCGTTGTGATCATCCGCACCCAGACCCTCCTCTTTAGCCAAGAGGGCCCCTCAGAGCTGTTGCTGTTCGTCGCTGCCGCGACGATGGTGGTGGGTGTCCTCGGCGCAATCGCCCAGAACGACATCAAGCGCATCCTCAGCTTTCACATCGTCAGCCAAATCGGCTACATGATCATGGGGCTGGGCTTCCTGTCGGTGGCTGGCCTCGCCGCAGCCATCATTTACATCTCGAATCAGATGGTTGTGAAGACGGGACTCTTCCTTGTTGGTGGCCTCGTCGAAGCAGAACACGGAACGGGGGCTCTCGATCGCATCGGTGGGGTACTCCACCGGAGACCGGTCGTCGCTGCGCTGTTTCTTCCGCTGGCGCTCAGTCTTGCCGGGATTCCTCCGTTCTCGGGCTTTGTCGCGAAGCTGTCTCTAGTTCAGGAAGGGATCGCGCTCGACCAGGGCCTGATTGTCGGGGTGAGCCTTGTGGTGAGTCTCCTGACGTTGTTCTCGGTGACAAAGATCTGGGGTGGGGTGTTCTGGGGTGAGCCGACCGAAGCGAAGAGCCGGGCGGCAGGCGGGATGGTGGCTGCCACGGCTGTCGTTGTTGTACTCAGCCTTGGCGTCGCGCTTCTTGCCGGACCGTTCGTCGAACTTGCCGAACGGGCCGCGGCAGACCTGGTAGACCCTTCGGTGTACAGCCGTCTAGTGCTGGGGGAAGGCTGATGGATACCGTGATCACAGTGATCCAGGTTCTTCTCGGCGGCGGTGGCGTGCTGGCGCTGGTTCGAGCTGTCAGAGGCCCGAACCTGATAGACAGGATCGTTGCTCTCGACCTTGTTTTGCTATTGCTAGCCGGGGGAATCGCCGCTCATGGGGGGCGTTCTGGTTCAGAGCTGTATGTGGCCGTTCTCATTGCTGTTGCGCTAGTTGTATTCGCCAGCACAGTACTTGTGGCTCAGTTTATCGAGTGGAGGGACGGTCCATGAGCATCACCGAGACCATCGGCGTCGCCCTGATGCTGGTTGGCGTAGTTCTTTCGGTTCTGGCCGCCTGGGGGGTCCTTCAATTCCCGACAGCGCTTGCTCGCATGCATGCAGCGACGAAGTCAGCGTCCTTGGGGTTGGCCCTAGTTGCGCTTGGCTCCGGGTTCGCGGCTGAGTCGGCAGGTCTCGTCGGCATCGGCGTTCTGGTTGCGGTCTTCATGTTCATGACCGCCCCGATCTCAGGGCACATGTTGGGAAGGTCGGCATATGTCGCCGGGCAGGTAGCGGGTTTGGTTCACGATGATCTTGAGCAAAGGTCAGAGCCCTCGCTGCGGATCAGTCGGCCGACCGGTTCTCGGAGGATTTCGATCGTCCGTCTGGTTCTCATGGCTTCGGTCTGGGTGCTGCTGTGGCGCGATGCGAGCCCCGGCGTCTGGGCTGGTGGATTCGTGGTCGCTGCGGTCATTGAAATCATCCGACGGGTCCCCGAGCAGCGAGTCCGCATCAAGATCGGTGGGCTGGTCTCACTTCTGGGTCACTACATCTGGATGGTGATCCTGTCGAACCTACGTGTTGCGTGGGAAGTGATTACGCCCAACAACGACCAGATCCAGGAGGCGATAGTGGCGGTCCCCTTGCGAACCGACTCGGTTGCAGCATCGGTACTGGTCGCCAATGCAATTAGCTTCACCCCCGGTTCGCTGACTATCGACCTTACCGAGGGGCCGCTCGTGCTTTATGTACATGTGCTGCATTTCGAGTCGGTCGCAACGGTCCGGGCGGATGTGGCCAAGTTGGAGGATCTGGTCGTCGCAGCCGTTGCTCAGGCGGAGAGAGCGTAAGGCCGTCGGTGCTCAGGCGGCGCGGACCGCGCCCTCTAGCGGCACCGAACCGAGCGGTGGGTCAACGGGCGAGGTTGGGGAGCTTGCGGTGGTAGCGAACCGCGTGATGAGTGGGCGGTGAGCACCGTGGTCAACAAGTAGGTGCTGGCTCTCTCTTTCCCCTGTTGTACGCCAGCGGATACACGAAACATAATACGTGTTATGGTGGTCGTCAACCACTACTCGAAGAAACGGAGGAACCGATGAAACGCTTCAAGAACATCCTCGTTGTTGCAGAGCAAGACAACGGGCCCACGAGATCTCTGCTGTATTTGGCGTTGGACCTTGCCCGTCGCAATGACGCCGCACTCACAGTGTTCTCGGTTGTCGACGCAATTCCCGAGCGACGCAGGTATCGCATGCGGGGGAGCAGCAGGGTCGATGTCGTTGGGTTGATGGCGACGGCCAGGGTTGAAGAACTGAAAGCCGCTACGCCCCAGACCGAGGTGCCCGTGCACTACGAAGTGGCTAGCGGGACTTCTTATCTGGAGATCATCGAGAGGGTGAGGCTGTACGGCCACGACCTCGTCCTCACCGTGCCGATGCCGTCGATTCGAAAGATCGGCCTTGGATCGGCATCCACGACAATGCACCTTCTGCGCAAATGTCCGGTCCCCGTCTGGGTGCACTCGCCGCTGTCGGCAACGGCAGATGCGCTGCTTGTTGCCATAGGCCCGATCGAAGACACCACTGCCGAGTTGAATCTAAGGCTGCTTGAACTCGGGTCCTCTCTTTCCCGCATCACGGCCAGCGAACTCCATGTCGTTCACGCCTGGAGACTCGAGGGCGAATCCATGTTGCGCAGCCCTCGCCTGGCGTATTCGACTGCGGAGATCGACGAGATGGGTGGCGAAGTGCGGCAGACGGCTGAAGCGGGTCTCCGCGGTCTACTGGACCAGGTCGACGGCGTCGCCGCGGCCGCTCATGTTCACATCCGCAAGGGCCATGCCGGGGATGTGATCCCGGCCGTGATCGAGGACGTCAACCCGAACGCCATAGTGATGGGAACCGTGGCGCGGACCGGGATACCAGGGCTGATCATTGGCAACACTGCAGAACGTGTCCTGGCCACCGTCAATCGATCGGTGCTGGCGGTCAAGCCAGACGGGTTCGTATCGCCGGTTAGTGCTATCGCAGACTGGCATCCGGGGCAGATGCCGTACTAGGGAGCTGGAGACGCGCCAACGCCGCCGACCGTGGGGTCGACGGCGCTGGCATCGGCTCGGGAGGAGGAAGAGCCGAAATCTGTGCTTTGTCTATGCCGCCTTTGGCGGTGCGATGGTCACGGGGATCGGCGATCCGGACACGGACGACTTCCAACCGCGCCGCTTGGCTAGCCGTTGTGGCATGGCCACCGAGGTAGCTGCATCGCGAGCTGCTCTGCTAAATACAAGGCGGTTGGTGTCTGAGTTGTCGGCCACGAACGCAACTTGGGTTTTCCCACCGAAGCGTGCCAGATAACTCTCGGTCAGTCTCTCGACAATGATCTCGTGGGCGTCGGGGTAGGTGAGGTTCTCCGCATCCGCAAACGCGGTGACCTCATCGACCGTCTTGCGGGAGAGAAGCACCACAACGGTGGCTCTTCCGCCCCGGTCAACGACCTGCTCGGCCAAGTCGACGGTTGACTCGCCGTCCTGGGCGGGGTCAACCACTGCGATTATGTGTTCTTGGGAAGTCATTTGGGTCTCTTTCATGTGTTTTTGTTGAGTTGTTCTTCTGGCGACCAGGGAATGGTGCCGATGAGGTCCCATAGGTACTCATCGGTGACTGGAGCGCCAGTGAGAAGAATGCGGTAGTAGATGGGCCCGAGGATGTGGTCAAGAATCACTTCGACCTCGTGGTCAGTCGTGGGGCTGGGGACAATCCGGCGGACCATGGATGCTGGGATCGATCTGCGTTGTTCCCAGTACTGTTGGAATCCCTCGGCAAGCCGCTCGTTGCGTCCGGAGGCTCCGATGATGCCGGCGATGATCGAACCAATCTCAGAGCGCAGATTTACCCGCACGATGTCTTGCAGGAAGACCAGCAGCGCATAGCGCGGATCGTCGAGCTGTGGGGTTGGCACGTTCTGCTCTGAGAGCTCCATCAAGAGGTGGAGAACCAGATCTTCTTTTGATTTGAAACGCCGGTACAACGTGTCCTTGCCGACACCCGCTTTGCGGGCAATCTCATCCATCGAAGCACCGGTGTATCCCTTGAGCGCTACGACGGATCGGGCGGCGTCGAGGATTGCCTGGTCGACGGCTGGATCACGGGGTCTGCCCCGTTTCTTGGTCTCTGGTTCAGTCATCATGTTTATACAATACCATACTGTCCCGTATGGGTAAACCCCCTTTTGTGATCCAATAGTGCCTTGTCACCGGGCGAACCTCGATAGCATGGGTCGTGTGGCATGGAGTTGCACAAACCGCCGATATCGCCGACGATGGAACCGGTTCACTTGTGCCAGATGATGCCGACAGTATTCCAGCTACCTCTCACAATCCTCATTGATACCGCCAGGAGATCGACATGCTCAGAACCCCCCAGCGAGCCAAGAGCCTCGCCGTGCTTACCAGCGGTGGTGATGCCGCCGGGATGAACGCCGCGGTTCGTGCTGTCGTCCGTGCCGGACTCGCCGCCGACCTCGAGGTGTATACGGTCTACGAGGGCTTTCAGGGACTCGTAGACGGTGGCGAGCTGATCTCCGCGGCGACTTCCGAGTCGGTCGGTGGCATCCTCCACCAAGGTGGCACGGTGCTCGGAACCGCCCGCTGCGACGCGTTCCGGACTCCCGAGGGTCGCCGCCAGGCGGCCAAGAACCTGGTCGAACTGGGCATCGATGCACTCGTGGTCATCGGTGGCGATGGCAGCCTCACCGGCGCCAATCTCTTTCGAGAAGAGTGGCGGGGTCACTTGAAGGATCTCGTCGCGGCGGGTGAGATCGAACAAGACATGGCCGAGGCGCACCGTCGTCTCACATTGATTGGCTTGGTCGGCTCGATCGACAACGACATGTTCGGGACCGATATGACCATCGGCGCCGACACTGCTCTGCACCGGATCACTGAAGCGATCGATGCGATCCACAGCACCGCATCCAGCCACAAGCGAGCCTTTGTCATCGAAGTCATGGGCCGCAACTGTGGCTATCTGGCGCTGATGAGCGCGGTCGCGGCCGGTGCTAACTGGGTCCTGATTCCTGAGAATCCTCCCGAGGAGGACAACTGGGAAGACTCGATGATCGATGCGCTCAAGGCAGGCCGTTCGATCGGTCGGCGACTCAACATCGTCATCGTCGCAGAAGGTTCCCAAGACCGTTATGGCAACCCCATCACAGCCCAGCACGTCAAAGAGACCATCGAGGAACGACTTGGGGAGGACACCAGGGTCACCAGTCTCGGGCATGTCCAGCGGGGCGGGGCGCCAAGCGCGTTTGATCGATACCTGAGCACGGTGCTCGGCTACGCCGCTGTCGAACAGATCCTCACTTCGCCTGGTGATGTGCCACAGCTGATCGGGCTGAAAGAGCACCAGATCGTCAGTTCGCCGCTCATGGAATGTGTCGAGCAAACCCATGCGGTCGCGCAACGGATTGCCGAGCACGACTACGAGACTGCAATGGAGATGCGCGGCGGTAGCTTCGGCGAATCGTTCCGGATGATCAAGACCATGGTGCGTGCCCAACCCCATCCCCCCGATCCCGAGCAACGCCGTCTCCGTCTCGGCATTCTCCATGCCGGAGCACCCGCCCCTGGGATGAATCCTGCGGTGCGGGTTGCGGTCAGGGTTGGTATCGACAATGGGCATACGATGTTCGGAATCCGCAACGGCTTCCGCGGTCTTGAGGTCGGCGACATCGAAGAGATGGACTGGATGAGCGTCAACGGGTGGGCCTCACGCGGCGGTGCCGAGCTGGGGACCAGCCGTCATCTCCCCCGCAACGGGCATTTCGCCGACATCGCCGCACAGATTGAGGAGCATCAGCTCGATGGTCTCCTGATGATTGGTGGTTGGGCTGGTTATCAGGCGGCCCACCGGATGCAGGAACACGCCGATGAGCACCCGGCGCTCCGGATCCCGGTCGTATGTCTTCCCGCTGCGATTAACAATGATCTGCCGGGTTCAGAGCACGCCATCGGTGCTGACACTGCGCTCAACAACATCGTCTCCGACGTTGACAAGATCAAGCAGTCGGCAGTTGCCTCCGGCCGCTGTTTTGTCGTCGAGGTCATGGGCCGTGACTGTGGCTACCTGGCGTTGATGAGCGGACTGGCTACTGGTGCTGAGCGCGTCTACCTCCCCGAGGAGGGTATCTCGCTGCGTGATCTCGAGGCAGATGTGAGCGACCTCAAATCTGGGTTTCGTCATGGGAAGCGATTGGGACTGGTCATCACCAGCGAGCATGCGGACACTGTCTACAACAGCGGCTTCATCAAGGCACTGTTCGAGCGAGAGAGCGAGGGTCTATTCAGCGTCCGGCAGTCGATTCTGGGACACATCCAGCAGGGTGGTGACCCCTCGCCGTTTGATCGGATCCAGACCACCCGTCTTGCCTCCAAATCGTTGACGTACCTAATCGACCAGGCGTTGTCTGATACGCCGGCGAGTGCGTTCATCGGACTTATGCACGGCAAGATCCGGTTCACTCCGCTCACCGAGTTCCCCGACATGATCGAGGTCGATGCCCATCGGCCCCGCCAGCAGTCGTGGATGGCGTTGATGCCGCTGGCCAAGGTCATGGCCCGCCCTGGTCTGCCGCGGCTGTAAGAGGGCAGACATCGATCAACGGGTGTTGCCATCTCGGCGATACCTGTTACTGTTCCGCCTGCCTCACCGATTGGAGGCCAGCGCTTCGTCGCTTCATCGGTGATCAACGGCAGCTTTTTCTCACACGGTTGGACCGCCTCTTCGGCCGAAGCTTGAACCTCTAGGCAGCTGTGCCACACGTTCCGGCGAGGACCGAATACAACCGACTACTTCCCCCCATCCTGGGACCAGGAGAAAAATCATGACGACTACGTTCGCCCAACTTGGGCTGCCCGAACCATTGGTTCGCGCTCTCAACCACATGGACATCACCGAACCGTTCCCGGTGCAAGCAGCCACCATTCCCGATGCCCTCGCCGGCCGGGATGTGTCGGGCAAGGCTCCGACCGGATCCGGCAAGACCCTCGCCTTCGGACTTCCGTTGCTCGCCAACGTCGAGAAGGCATACAAGAACAAGCCAAAGGCGCTGATCCTTGCGCCGACTCGTGAGCTCGCCGAACAGATCAAGCGTGAGCTGGTCGGTCCGGCCAAGGCAATGAAGCGTCACGTTTTCGCCGTCTACGGTGGCGTCTCGTACGGCCCGCAGAAGCAGGCCTTCCGCAAGGGTGTCGATGTACTGGTGGCCACACCGGGCAGGCTCGAAGACCTCATGGAACAGCGGATCGTCGATCTCAGCGAAGCCAATATCGTCGTTGTCGACGAGGCCGATCGTATGGCCGATATGGGTTTCTTGCCTTCCGTAAAGAAGATCCTCCACAAGACTTCAAAGAAGCGCCAGACGTTGCTGTACTCAGCGACGCTTGACGGAGACATTGCGATTCTGACCCGTGACTTCCAGAGCGATCCGGTTCGTCACGAAGCTGAGGGAGTGGAAGAACAGGCTATCGATGCTCGTCATCACTTCTGGCTGGTCAGCAACCACGACCGTCTTCAGCACACCGCCGAGGTCATTGAGGAAGGTGGACGTTCTATCGTCTTCACCCGCACCCGTCGCGGTGCCGACCGGCTGGCCAAGCAGCTGTCCAAAGAGGGTGTGCAGGCCGTTGCCATGCACGGTGGTCTTTCGCAGAACCAGCGTAATCGGGCACTGCGTTCCTTCTCGTCTTACAACTCGCAGGCATTGGTGGCGACTGATGTGGCCGCCCGTGGCATCCATATCGACGCCGTCGAGTCGGTCATCCACTTTGATCCGCCGGCGGACTACAAGGATTACTTGCATCGCTCGGGCCGTACCGCTCGTGCCGGCGCCAGCGGAACGGTGGTCAGCTTTGTGACTGGCAACCAGCGCCGCACCGTCGGCAGAATGCAGCGTGAACTCGATCTGTCTGCTCCGATCAGCGAGTTCCGGCTCTCTGATCTCAAGGAAGGCGGGCATCGCATCGGCGAGCCTGGGCCAAGGGGCTCACGGTCCGATCAGTCTTCAGCCCGTCCCGCCAGGCATGGCGAGAAGCGTCAGCATGGTGAGAAGCGCCACAACGGATCAGCCGACCGCAACGGTGCCACAAGCCGTAACGGTGCAGCCGACCGCAACGGTGCCACAAGCCGCAACGGCAATGGCAATGGCAACGGCAAGCCAACCGAGACTGGCCCCAACAGCGTGTACGTAGCAAACCTGCCATGGACTCATGGTGACGAGGAGCTGCAGGCACTATTCGAGGAGTTTGGCAAGGTCCATAACTCCAGCGTGATCATGGACAAGCGAACCGGTCGGTCGAAGGGCTTTGGCTTTGTCGACATGCCACAACGATCAGCTCGTCGTGCAATCGAAGCATTGCACGGGAGCGAGATTGATGGCCGCGACCTAACTGTTCGTTTTGCAGAACCCCGCAAGTACGGGTCCTGATCACCGATAAGAGAGCAGGGCGTCAATTCGCCTGTTCTCACCTCTAGACAAGCGATCCCACAACTACAACCTCGTGGGCTCGTTGCTTGAAATGAAAGGAGTGCCGAATGACGGCACATGAAATCGCGCATTACCGCGCACTGAACCTCAACCACCTGCGTCGCGGGTGGACATATACCGCAACCACTCGGACCGGCGCAACCGTCGGAGAGTATCTAGGCATGGAAGCCGACTACGGCGAGCGTGTGGTGTTGCTCCGCAGCGCCACTGGCACCGAGTCGATCAGTCGCCACGACCTCGTCTCCATCGAAGCTGCATAGCGGGAACGCCTGCGGCGTTCCTTGCGAGTTTCTGCTGCGCAGAAACTCGGGTCTGCCCGGAGGGGCAGCGGGAACTCGGCTTCGCCGAGTTCCTTGGGAGTTCGGGAACTCTTCGAGTTCCTTGGCGGAACTCCAGAGCCAGGGGCCGACGACCGTTCCCATTGCCACATGACTACTTCTAGTGACTATTCGTAGAGAACTCGAAGTAGCTACTTATCTGTAGTGAGCGTCCGTCGACAGACCCTTAGTACGCCAAGGAAGGCACTACTGATATGCAGTCATGGATGGGGCTACTTCTCGCAGGGACGCTCATAGGCCCCGTTCTCGGGTCATCCGTAGCGTATGCAGACACTCCCGCAGTCTCAGCCGAAATCGAGACCATTGTCGATGCCGCTTATGAGCAGTGGCATAGCTCCCTGGGAATCCGCCAGAGTTGTTCTTCAGGCGTGAGCTTCGTGTTCCAGCAGCTGGACGGGCGGCGGGGCGAGTACCGCACCCAGACCGGTGAGGTCGTAATCGATCCCACAGATTCGGTCGCTGGTATGGACGCAATCGTTGTACACGAACTCTCCCATCACACGTTCCTCGCCTGTGGAGCGTTTGCCGACTCAGACTTCGGTGCGGCGTTCTACGCCTCACAGGGCTTGCCCGAGGATCGCGACTGGTTCGACTACACAGCGGGTTGGGTAGGCAGCCCAGCAGAGCACTTTGCCGAGGCCATGGCCATCACCATCTCTGGTTCAGTTGAGGGTGGCATCGCTATTGGATCCGAGACAACCGCGGTTGTCTCCAGATGGCTGGCCGGCGCACCAAGCACAACTCCGGCAGATTCTTACGAACCGGTGCCCTACTCCAAGAGCACAGATTCGGAGTCCTCTTCCGAGATCGACAAGGGAATTGAGCAACCGTCAGCCCAGCCGGCCGCGACGCCAGTAGCCGAACCCGTTACGTTGGACATATTTGGCGAAATCGTGGAATTCAGTCCCAAAGCAGTGAGCTTCCACTGGCTGAACGGTTGGCAGGTAATCGGGCCGATCTAGACCACTGGGTCGAAGTCCTTGGCGAGGTCGGTGACAATCTTGGCATTGGGCATTGCCTGGAGGATCGACGGCGCCGCCAGAACCTTGCGGTCGCGGGAACCTCCACCGAGCACTATTCGCTCGCGGTGGATAACTCGCTCGTCGATCCAGATCGGTAGGTCCTCCGGCAATCCAAACGGCGTGACGCCACCAATAGTCATTCCGGTGACGTTCATCGTCTCTTCTGCAGAGGCAAAAGAGGTTCGTCTGATGCCGAGCCGCTTCCGCACGGCACCGTTCACGTCGAGTCGAGTGTTGGCCAGAACGATGCAAGCCACATATACCCGAGGATCACGCTTGCCAACCACCAGGATTGTGTTCGCCGAGTCGGCCAGGTCGTATCCGTATGCTGCACAGAACTCGGCAGTGTCGGCCAACTCCGGATCACACGGCACAATCTCGAATTCGGTTCCCAGCGTCGCCAGGGAGGCCAGAAGAGAATCGTCGCTCATATCCGGTCGAGCGCCTGTTCGAGATCCTCAATCAAATCCTCGACATCCTCCATGCCAACGGAGATGCGGACGAGACCGTCGGTGATGCCGACCTTGAGCCTGGCTTCGGGCTCGATTGCGGCATGAGTCATCGTCACCGGATGCGTGATCAAGGACTCAACCGAGCCGAGGTTCTCCGCAAGGGTCCACAGCTCAACGAGACCCATTAGCTTCTTGCCAGCTTCGACCCCACCTTGGACCTCGAACCACGCCATCGCTCCGAACCCAGAGGCCTGTTTCTTGGCCAATTCATGCTGGGGGAACGACTCCAAGCCCGGATAGGCCACTTGGTTCACCTTGGGATGGGCCTCAAGGAACAGCGCAACCTTCATTGCGTTGTCCGACTGTCGATCAAGTCGCTCCGACAGCGTCTTGGTCCCTTGCAGGGTCAGCCAGGCAACCTGTGGCGACATCGTGGTGCCGGTTGAGTTCTGGATGAACTGGATTTGCTCGTGCAGCTCAGCGGTGCGGGAAACTACAGCTCCGCCGACGGTGGCGTTGTGGCCGTCGAAGTACTTGGTGGTCGAGTGCACGATCAGGTCGGCACCTAGCTCGAAAGGCCGCTGGTAATAGGGCGTCAGGAACGTGTTGTCGACGCAATGGGGGATGTTGTGGGCGGTTGCGATCTCGGAGACTGCAGCGATGTCCGTCAGTTTCAGCGTGGGGTTTGCTGGGGTTTCCGTAAAGACGAGTCGAGTGTTGTCCTTGATCGCAGCTGCGACGATCTCCGGATTGGAGCTGTCGACGAAGTCGTACCCGATACCGAAGCGGCGATACACCTG
>RCND010001028.1_pt1 | contig 15801 bp, 8 predicted proteins | sample 2041351 | NCBI WGS metagenome assembly RCND01 (sample SAMN09708230, study PRJNA481090) | Marine sediment metagenome, whole genome shotgun sequencing project. | biome: marine sediment; feature: ocean; material: sediment; isolation source: Sewage treatment plant 12B marine sediment (STP12B) ...
GTGAGTATGCCGAGAGATGGGCCGCAGTCGATCAATACATAGTCGTAGCTGCTGCTCAATGTCTTCAGTGCTCTGGCGAGAACAAACTCTCTTCCGGTCTTTGTGAGCAGGTGGACCTCGGCCCCAGCCAGGTCGATGGAAGAAGGGAGGATCGACGGTAGATCGTCGCGGTCCACTACAGCATCTGTCGCCTTGGCACGACCAGTGAATACATCGTGCAGCGTGATCTGGAGGCTGTCGGGGTCAAGACCGGTTGCGTACGTAAGGCATGCCTGCGGATCGAGATCGACCAGGAGAACCGATCGGCCTAACTCGGTCAGAGCGTCACCTAGTGAGTGGACCGTCGTAGTTTTGGCTACGCCGCCTTTTTGATTTGCAAATGCAATCAGTGACGCCATGGGTTGATTCTAAGACGCCCGGCGAGGCCAGCCACTATCACAGCCATTCGGTGTGGAACGACTCGCCCCGAGGCTGATCAACCCGTTCGTATGTGTGGGCCCCGAAGTAGTCGCGCTGGGCCTGAATGAGGTTGGCGGAAACCCGGCTGGAGCGATAGCCGTCGAAGAACGAAAGCGCCGAGCTGTAGGCCGGGATCGGAATGCCAGCGGCAGTCGCCCGTGCCACCGTCCTCCGCCAACCTGGTTGTGCTGCCGTAACCGCGTTCGCAAAGAAGTCACTCATGAGGATGCTGGTCAGGTCCTGATCCGCTGCAAAGACATCCATGAGTTCACCAAGGAAGCAGGAACGGATGATGCACCCCCCACGCCACATAGATGCGACCGCGGCGAAGTCGATGTCCCAGTCATGTTCATTGGCTGCTGCTCCCAGCAACATGAACCCCTGGGCGTACGAGACGATCTTGGATGCATACATGGCGTCATGCAGGTCACCCAACACCTGCTCCCGAGAGTCAGTAATGGTTGGCTCTGGCCCCTGCAACCGGCCGGAGGCCGCAATTCGTTCATCAAGCATCGATGACAGCGCCCTGGCGTACACCGCTTCAGCGACGAGGGTGGTTGGCTGACCCAGCTCCATCGAAGACATCACGGTCCACTTGCCCGTTCCTTTTTGCCCGGCCTTGTCCAGGATCTTTTCGACAAGAGGCTCACCGTCGGAATCAAGTTTGGTCATGATGTCGGCTGTGATCTCGACGAGATATGAGTCGAGGGGACCCTTGTTCCACGATGCGAAAACCTCGCCCATTTCGCTGTGGGTGAGTACGAGGCCGCGATGCATGATGTCGTATGCCTCGGCGAGGACCTGCATGTCGCCGTACTCAATACCGTTGTGGACCGTCTTGACGTAGTGGCCCGCCCCGTCGGAGCCGATCCAGTCGCAGCATGGAACACCATCGACTGACGCCGCTATCGATTGGAATATTGGTTGGACGTGTGGCCAGGCGGTGCTGGTGCCGGCGGGCATTATCGACGGCCCGTTCCGAGCGCCCTCCTCGCCACCCGAAATCCCAGTGCCGACATAGCCCAGACCCGCCGCCTCGATATGGGCGGCCCGTCGGATACTGTCGCTGTACAGCGAGTTGCCGCCATCGATGATGATGTCTCCCTCATCGAGCAGTGACAGCAGCATCTCGATGAGAGCATCGACGGCCGGACCGGCTTTGACCATGAGCAGGACTCGACGCGGACTCTTCAGTGATGCGACCAGATCAGGCAAGGAATGTGTTCCGATAATCGACGTGTTGGCCGCTTCACCGGCGATGAAGTCGTCAACCTTGCTCGTGGTGCGGTTGAACACCGAGACGACGAAGCCATGGTCGTCCATATTCAGTACGAGATTGCGGCCCATTACGGCTAGGCCGACCACGCCGATATCTGCTTTGGCTGTCATTGAGTTTCCATTTGCTGTCGTCATTGCATGTTGGCAGATGGCCAACGGCTCGGCGACCTTGTGGAATGTGCGACTCTTTCTGGGCCTGGGTCGATCGCCTCATTTGCAGATTTGTTCGCGACCTGAGGTTGTTTGGTAGTACCTTTCAGGTCGATGGTTAGCCCATAGTGAGTTGTCCAATGCGTGGTTGGTGGTGCACTCTTGACCATAGGTAGCAAGAAATCTGCTTTGAGCGTGGCGGCCCGTGCTGCTCGTCGGATGAAGCGCGGCCGGGTAGGCCGTCGCGCCGCGCTGTGGATCTGGCTGATTGCTCTTACTGGGTTTGTCGTCGCCGGCCTCGTCGGCTGGTGGCAATGGTCTGCCGGTGTCGTCCTGGAACGACCGCTTGCGTGGTGGGGTCTCCTGATCGGTTTCATTGTCTCTGAGTGGCTTGTCATCAACATGCGATTCGGGGGCCGAGTCCATACATTCACCATGGGTGCTGTTCCAATGGTGGTTGGCTTGCTCGCTCTCGCTCCGGTTGAGCTACTTGCGGCACTGGCGATGGCGGCAGTTGTGTTTGCCGGGAGCCAGCGCCGCGAACCTCTGGTGATGTTGGTTCTCCTAGTCGGGAGACGGCTACTCGAAGGCTCGGTCGCCATCACAGTCTTTGCTCTTGCTATGCCAGCAGGAGATATCTTCAACCCAACAGGCTGGCTAGTGGCTGTTGCCGCGGTGGTGTCTGCGCACCTTGTTGGGCATTGGTTGTTTTCGTTGTCGAGCTGGATCCAGGGGATCGAGTCGCCGATGAGCGAGAGCCTCGAGGCCTACGGCTTTGGTGCTTTTGTAACGTTGGTAAACGGTGCTCTCGGAATGCTGATCGCCGAAGCTGTTCTCGAGGCGCCCGTTGCCGCAATCTTTGCTGTCGTTCCGGGGATCGCGTTGTTCGGCGGGTTCCGGGCCTACGCCAGTTCCCGGCACGAGCGGGTTCGCTTGAAGGCTCTGTACGAGGCGACTCGTGATCTGCACGCCTCGCCGCAACTCGAGATGTCCCTGACGATGGCGGCCGGTCATGCCCGCGACATCTTCGAGTCAGAATTCTGCGAGATCATTCTGGAACTCGGCGGTGAGCGCAATGGGTTCCGCACCATCGTGGGTCCAGATGATCACAAGCAGGCGATGGATCCGGTAGATATCGATCGATGGCGGATGGTCTGGAATCAGGCCAGCGACAGCGAAAGAGCCTTTGTCATTGACCGTTCCGGTTCCTTGGCATCGTCCGCTGGGGACCGTCGCCTGCCGATTACCGCAGCGATGGTGGCGCCGATTGCCATCGGTGGTGAGCAGACAGGAATCATCGTTGTCGCCAACCCGGTCAACGACGCCGCCCTGTTCTCGAAGGCCGATCTCAAGCTACTGACATCGTTGGCCGGTCAGGTCGGTGTTGCTGTTGAAAATGGCCAGATGGAGGATTCGCTCGCAGAGCTCACCGAGCTCAAGGCAGAGTTGGCTCACCAGTCACTTCATGACGGGCTGACCGGACTCGCCAATCGGTCTCTCTTCACAGAGAGCGTCTTTCACGCTCTTCAGATGACCAGGCGCACCGGGGGCAATGTTGCGGTGATGTTCCTGGACCTCGATGACTTCAAGAACATCAACGACAGCCTCGGCCATGGAGCAGGTGATGAGCTCCTCATGGCCGCAAGTAACCTACTCAAGGCCCAATGTCGTCCCGAGGATACGATCGCTCGTCTCGGTGGTGATGAGTTCGGGATTCTGATAGAAGATCTCGATGGCGTCCAGGACGCTACGGAAGCCGCCCAGAAGATTCTCGGCGCATTCGAGGGACCGCTCCATATCGCGGGCCGTACGGTTCAGGCCAATGTCAGTATTGGTGTTGCGTTTGGACGCTACGGCGATACGTCAAGCCAAGTTTTGCGCAATGCCGATGCCGCCATGTACGCCGCTAAGAGTGACGGGAAGGGTACCTTCCGGCTCTTTGAATCGAGCATGCACGCCGAAGCGGTTGCACAACTCAAGCTGCGTGCCGATCTCGAAGCGGCCATTGCCCGTCAAGAGCTTCGCTTGCTATACCAGCCGATAGTGAATCTGGCCGATGGCTCGCTGCGTGGATTCGAGGCGCTGGTGCGCTGGCAGCACTCTCTGAAGGGTTGGCAGAATCCAGCTTCGTTCATTCCCTTTGCTGAGGAGACCGGTCTGATCCATGACATTGGGCGCTGGGTGTTGTGGGAAGCGGCGCGGAAGTGTCGTGACTGGCTCGAGGTGCTCAAGCCTGAACCAGGAGAATTCAAGGTGACGGTCAATCTGTCTGCTCGGCAGTTGGATGACGCGTCCATTGTCGATGAGGTCGGTCGGGTGTTGGCAGAAATGGAATTCGATCCGGCCTTCCTGGTGCTCGAGATAACAGAAACCGCAATGATGAACGCGGCTCCGGAACGTCTAGTGGAACTACGAAATCTTGGGGTTCCACTGGCCATCGACGACTTTGGGACGGGCTATTCGTCGTTGGCTTCTCTCCACAAACTCAAGATGGACGTTCTCAAGATTGATCAGGTCTTCGTGCAGGGGATCACTGACGAAGAAGGGGATGCCTCTCCCTTCGTTGGCACCATGGTTGGGCTCGGACAGGCACTCGGAATGCAGACAATTGTCGAGGGTATAGAGACCAAGGAACAGCTCGAGAAGCTGCGAGAACTGGGTTGCACGACTGGCCAGGGTTTCTATTTCGCAAAGCCCCTGCCCTTGGCGCAAGCTCGTCAGCTTGTAGAGCGACAGGCGAAAGGCGAAGCTATCTTCGACCTCGACGCCATGGCACACGGCTATCGGGATCGTCGGCTCCGCTCCGTTCCCTAGCAAGAATCCGCCCGCCGTCGGATCACCCAATCACCGTGGCCATAACTGTGTGCACCGCCGCGGCAACGGCTTCTGCTGCATTGGTCGGATCGTCGGCTACCAGTTCTCCCGTTGCTTCGATCATCCGCTGCAGCAGCAATGCGTCGATGGCCGGGTTGAGGTCCTCGCGAAAGACCCCGGCTGTCATCCCATCGCTGAGGGCCGTTTCTACGAGAGCACGCATGCCCTTATCGAATGCGGCGATCAGTTGCTGGTGTGTTGTGGAGAAGCCGTACTTGAGGCTCGGATGACCGTGCGCCGCCACTGCGGCGGTGTGACGCACCAGGTGTTCGAGACGTCCCGCAGGTGAATCGATCGTATCGAGCAAGTCTGTCAAGAGGGTGAGGCTCTCTTGCTGATGCGCATCCATCGCTGCGTAGACGATGCTGTCCACATCGGGGTAGTGGTTGTAGAGGGTCTGGCGGGCTACACCCGCTTTTCGAGCAATCGCCGACATTGATATGGCGCCGACACCTTCTGCCTGTATCAAATCCAATGTGGCATGGACGATGCGGGTAGCCGGAGACTCGCTCATGTCTTGGCATACAGACGTGAGGCGACCGGTACAAAGATGACCAGCATGACCAGTATCCAGCCAAGCGCAAAAGCGATGTCGCCTCCTGCCGCGTTGCCAGCGACGAGGCCACGGATGGCATCGGTGGCGACCGAGACCGGTTGGTTTTTGGCGAAGCCTTGCAGCCAACCTGGCATCGATGCCGTCGGAGCGAACGCACTGCTTGCCATCATGAGTGGGAAGAGCCAGAACATCGAAAGCATTCCAACCATCTCGGGGTTGCGCACCTTGGCGGCAATGGCAGCCCCGAGCCATGAGAAGCCGTAGCCGGTGGCAACGGCAAGAAGCACGGCAGCGACTGCTCCGCCGACGGAGCTGAAGCGGAAGCCCATGAGCATGCCGACGATCGCAACCAGAGTGAGTCCGATCAGGTTCCGCATGGCGTCGGCGAGGGTTCGACCCGAGATAATCGCGCCTTGGCTGATGGGCAGCGATCGGAACCGGTTGGTGACGCCTTGGGATATGTCGGTGGCAAGCCCGGTTCCGGTTTGCTGTGCCCCCTGCAAAGCAGTGATGACAAGAATCCCCGGGACAAGGAACTGGATGTAGTCGACCTCGGTTCCAGCACCGATAGCCCCGCCGAAGACGTAGTTGAAAAGCACCAGGAAGAACACACCCATGATGACCGCAAACGAGAGCATCTCGGGTTGGCGGGCGGTGCGGATTGTGTCCCGCCAAGCAACGGTGCGTGTATCGGCAATGGCTGCGGACAGTCGGGTAGCTAGTGGCGGGTGTGCGGTGACGGTGGTATTCATCGACGGCTCCCTTCATCCGAGGTGTCGGTTAGGGCGAGAAACACATCATCGAGAGTCGGCCGACGGAGTTGATAGTCGACTAGGTCGATGTTGGCATCGTCGATGCGTCTCAGAATGCTCAATGAACTACGGGCATCGCTCGTGACGGGTATGCGGATGAGCCAGGACTCTCGATCGATCGACGAAATAGATGTCTTGTCGATGATGTCGAGCGCTTTGTCGAGTTCGGTTTCTGAAGGGAAGCGCACATCGAGGACGTCACTGTCGAGGCCGCGCTTGAGGTCCTCAGGTGTCCCGCGGGCTATCGCGTTGCCTTGGTCAATTAGCAGGATCTCGTCCGCGAGCTTGTCTGCCTCGTCCAGGTACTGCGTAGTGAGGACTATGGCCGCACCGTTGGCGGCGAGACCGGTGATTGCATCCCATATCTCGACTCGGCTACGGGGGTCGAGTCCGGTGGTTGGCTCGTCGAGAAACAGAGCTGGGGGGTTGGCGACAAGTGCGGCAACTACGTCAAGCCTGCGCCTTTGCCCGCCGCTGTAGGTCTCGGCCGGTCGATCGGCGTAGTCGCCCATTCGGAACTCGGTGACGAGTTCTTCGACACGGTTGGCCAGGACTTCCTTTGGCATCTTGTAGAACCGGCCAAAGAGCTGGAGGTTCTCTCGTGCTGTCAACTTTTCGTCGACCGCAGCGCTCTGGCCCGCCAATCCAATGAGTTGACGGACCGCGTGGGGGGCGTCGGCGACATCGAACCCGGCAACGGTGGCTGTGCCCGAGTCGATCGAGGCGAGCGTGGTGAGCATGTTGATTGTCGTTGTCTTGCCCGCACCGTTTGGTCCGAGCAATCCGATGATCTTGCCGGCTTCGACCGAGAAGCTGAGGTCGTCCACTGCGACCGTATCGCCGTAGGTCTTGTGGAGATTGCTGGCGCTGATGACCACAGAATCGGCGATAGTCGTTGGGGGATTGGTGTAAGACACTCCTGGCTCCAAGGATGGACAGTATGTCTAGTTACTGTAGACACTATGTCTAACGACGGAAAATCCTCAGCTGGGAGCAAGGGATGCCACCAGCTGCTCGAGCGCCCAATCGATCTCGTCCTTGGTTATGACCAGCGGTGGGGCGATACGCAGCGTGTTCTCGTGGGTGTCTTTGGCCAACACGCCACGGTCTTTGAGCGCCTCGATCACCGGGCGGGCCCCACCCGCCTCAGGGTGTAGCTCGATTGCCAGCATCAGGCCCCGGCCCCTGACCTCTTTGATCAAGGGGGAGTCGATGCCTTGGAGCTGCTCGAGGAAATATGCGCCAAGGGCGGCCGAGTTCTCGATCATGTCTTCTTCGACCAGCACCTTGAGTGCTTGACGCGCGACTGCTGCGGCCAGCGGGTTACCGCCAAAGGTACTGCCGTGCTCGCCGGGTTTGAGTACGCCAAGGACCTCGAGGTTGGAGAGCACAGCAGATACCGGGTAGAACCCACCCGACAGTGCTTTCCCGATGAGGGTCACGTCTGCTTCGATGCCTTCGTGTTCCTCCGCCAATAGCTTGCCGGTGCGACCAAGCCCGGTTTGGATCTCATCGAGGATAAGGGTGATGTCGAGTTCGCTGCACAGATCCCGGACCTGCGTGAAGTACCCAGCGGGTGGGATGATGACCCCTGCCTCTCCCTGAATTGGCTCCACCAGGAACGCCACCGTGTTCGGGGTGACGGCGTCGCGCAGGGCAGGGAAGTCCCCGAATGGCACAACCTTGAAGCCAGGGGCAAAAGGCCCAAAACCCTTGCGTGCGGTCGGGTCAGTGCTGAAACCAACGATTCCGATCGTTCGGCCGTGGAAGTTGTTGGACGCGACGATGATCTCGGCTTTGCCTTCAGGGACTCCGCGGACCTCGTATCCCCACTTGCGTACGGCCTTGATTGCGGACTCGACGGCTTCGGCACCGCTATTCATCGGCAGGATCTTGTGGCTACCGGTGAGCTCGGCGAGGTCTTCGTACAACAGAGCAAGCTGATCGTTGTGGAAGGCTCGCGATGTGAGCGTTAGCCGAGACGCCTGGTTGACCATTGCCTCCATGATCTTGGGATGGCAATGCCCTTGGTTGACCGCCGAGTAGGCGGCCAGGCAGTCCAGATATTTGTTGCCATCGGTATCCCAGACCCAAACCCCTTTTCCCGTGGCCAACACGACGTCGAGCGGTTTGTAGTTGTGGGCGCCAAGGCGAAGCTCGCTGGCGATCAAGTCCGGTGTCGATGGCATCAGATCCTCCGCAGTCGTGTGCTGAAGCCTAGGTGGTGCAGCACCGAGCCCTGATCGGATCAGCTATTGCTCCATGACCCATCCGGGGCAGATGGGCTCGCCACAGAGTGCTCCTGTTCATAGTTCGACCGGGAATCCGCTGATAGCCGCGGCCGCGGTCGGCGACGCCAGATCTAGGCCGGAGGGGGTGCGCAGCATCGAGTCCAGCCAATCATCGAGTGACGGGTCGGGCAAGGGCGTGGCTGTCGTGGTGACCATCGAAGTCGACGTGGTCGTCGTCAGGATCGTGGTCGGGACTGGGACCATGGTCGTCGTTGTGCCGATTACTGGGAGAGTGGTCGTCGTTGTTGAGGTGCCAGGGATCCACGGAGACGCCATCATTCTGCAGCGCCCACTGTGTCGGACAGTAGGGATCGACCGAGGTGGCGCCGACCCCGGCATCCGAACGCACGTCGTGCATTCCCGTGATGGAGGTGAGCTCCTCACTGCTGATCGCCCCGGTTACCGCATAGATGCCAAATTCGACAGAACGAACAGATGTCACTTTTTGATGCGATGAGACCAGCCCAACGATCTCGCCGGCATCGACCTGGGGGCTGTCCGTACCGGCCACGAATCGGTCGATCTCCTGTACTGAGACACGACCTTCGGGGTCGGGAACGCCGGTCACGAGGTGGTCTTGGTCGTCGAGGTGGAGCCAATCGGAGGTGGTGGCTGCGGTGCTCGATTCGAGCCGTATTACAAAGTGGTTGAGATCATCGCTGAAGGGCTCCCCATGCCAAGCAAGGAACTGTGGCTCGAGAACGGACTGCGCCGCAACCGGAGGTGCCGCGGTGCTCTAGGCAAGAAACGTAGCGGTAATGGTCAGGGAGAGGACGACTGCGATACCGAGATAGGAGCGGCGGATGGGGGAAACCCGCATGTATGCAAAACCTTTGCTGTGCCACCGCCATTCCGTTGGCCATGTTCTCAATCGACACAAAACCGAAACAACTTGAATTGGGCCGGATGACCTCCGAGACAACAGCCCGGCGGATCATTTCACGGACCGGGGATCTGACTAGACACCTGGGTGAGATACACAATGGTCCGATTTTTGCGATCAAGCGGCTGTTGGATTGGCCGATAGAAGCGTTATGAACAGCGCACATGCCCCCAGCGGCCCACAGCGGCCAAAGTTCTCTACGGCCCGTAGAGGATTCGAGAAGGACCAAGTGGAAGCCTATTTGGACGAGATGCGGGTGACGCAAGACAAGCTTGCATCATCAGCAGCTCTAGCCGAAAGAAGGCTGACTGACGCGACTTCGCGTCTCGAAGAGAGCGATTTCCGCCTCAATGATGCCACGAAACGCCTAGAAGATCTCGAGAGTCAGCTCGAGAACATGCCCGAGGTGCTTCCCGGGTCGGATGACTCCGACGAGAACATGAAGTCAATGCTTGCCGCCAAAGAACGCATCATCGACCGAGCCAAAGAGCGTGCCCGCCAGATCGAAGACGACGCCCGTGCTGCGGCCAACACCATTGCCGAGAAGGCACAAGAGCAAGCCGACGAGGCGCAGCAGGAGCTCGAGAAAACGCGGCAGCAGGCCGCAAAGTCACAAAAACAAACTGCAAGCGCTGTTGCAGTCAGTGAGCCTGTCGTCGAAGCAACTCCGATTTCGCACGAGAGCGTTGTGCTTGCGAAGAAGGAAGCTGTGGTAGTTCTTGCTAGGGCCGAGCAAAGAGCTGCAAAGATAATTTCGGACGCCAAGCAGATCGAGCTTGACGCTCGGCATGCGGGCATCGACGGCGCTGACCTGGACGAACTTACCCGTGGCATGCTTGACGCAGCCCGGGCGCGGGGCGAGTCAATCACGGCTCGTGCAGAAGCTGTTGCCGCTGAGGCTTCTCAGGACGTTGCTCGGCTCCGCGCTGAAGCCGCTGCCGCCACCGCCCAGGCTCGCGAGAAGCTTGCCGGTGCACGCGCCGAGGCGAACCGGCTCACCGAGGAGTCGAATGCGATGCTCCTCAAGGCACAACAGACAATCGGTGCAGCTCGTGAAGAAGCAGAGACGACCTCGGCCGAGGCCGAGGCTCGGGTTCAGATGCTCACCCGCACCGCTGACAACTACTCGGCCCGGGTGCGGTCTGAGGCAGACCAGGCAGCAAAGAGGGTCAGAACTCTTGCCGATGACGATTCCACAAAACTGCGATCACAGGTTGAGGCCGAGGTAGCCGAAACACGGGCGCAGGCCGAGGCCATGCTCGCTGAGGCAACGACCGCTGAGGAGACCACGAAGACGGTCCTCCGCTCTGCCAAGATCGAAGCGAAGACGCTTGTCGACAACGCCACTGTCGCCGCCGACGACGTCAAGGGCGCTGCTGAGCAGTACGTAGAAGAGATGCGCGGCCAAGCCGACATGGAGCTCGAAGAGCTTCGTGCCGGTGCTTCCGAAGAGATCGCAACGATGGAACGCAAGGCGAAGGGCGCTCTCAAGGAAGCCCGCAACCGTGCCAACCAGGCCCGCAAGGACGAGCAGAAGGCCGCAGCCGCGGTAGTCGACTCAGAGTCAAAGGCAGCGGGCATCCTGGCCGCTGCCGAGCAGGCGGCAGCCAACCGTCACGCTGATCTCCAGCGACAAGCCGCTCAGGCCAAGGAAGAAGCCACCGTCCGCATGGCCGTCATTGTGGAGACGGAGGAAGCCCTTGCCGGCAAGTTGCAGCAGCTCGAAGTAGACCGCGAGGAGATCGTGGCCCAAGCAGCCGCGGCCCAGGCTGAGGCTGCCTCACTGCGAGAAAAGGCAACAGCCAAGGTCGACAAGGCCAAGGCGGAGAGTGTCTCGATCATCGAACTGGCAAAGACGGAAGCTGGCCAGTTGGCTGACGAGGCGCAGTCCAGCATCAACAGCCGGTTTGCGGAAGCCGACGGACAGGTGGCGCATCGTATCGCCGCTGCCGAGGCCAACGCAGAAGAGATCCTCGCTGCTGCCGGTGCCGCCAAGGTGGGTTTGAACAAGGAAGCCGAGGCGGTTCTCGCCGCTTCTCAGCAGGAGGCCGTTGTGGTCCAGCGCACCGCAGGCGAGGCTGCTGGCGAAATGCGGAGCGCAGCTTCGGCAGAGTGCGACATGACGCGGGCCGAAGCCCGCCGCTACCTCGGCGACGCCGAGCGGGAGCGTCGTCAGGCACGCGACGAGCACGCTGAAGCCAAGGTTGTTATCGACAGGGCACGCACCGACGCAGAGTCGATCAAGGCCGAGGCGGATCGTGACGCTACTGCCCGGACAATGTCACAGCGGGCCGAGAGTGAGCGGCTGGCGAAGTTGGCAGAACAGCTCGAGGCGCAACGCACCGAGATCGAGGTCGAGCAAGCTTCACTGGCTGCGCAGAAGTCGCAGACCGAAATGGCGCAGCGTGAGGCCGAGGAAGCGCTTGCCAGGGCACGTGGCGATGTGACCAGGATGCTTGAAGAGACTCGCAACCAGTCGAACGAAGAGAAGTCCCAGATAGACCTCCGACACGAGGAGATTTCGCAAGAGCGCGAAGCAATCGAGTCATGGCGCGGCGAACTCGCTGGATGGCGGGCCCAACTCGACAAGGAGCGGGCTGCCCTCGACGCCGCCAAGGGTCTAGTGGAGCAGGAACATGTCGAGCTCGAGAAGGAACTGCTGAAGGCCGAGAACGGCTGGGTGGAGATGGAGCGCAAGGGCAGCCAACTGCTGCAGGGTGCCCAACTCGAAGCAGACGCAATCATCGAGCGTGCTTGGTCCGAGGCCCGTCGGGTTATCGGTCATACCGATAGCGATGGCGCCGACGATGCGGCAAAGCTTGCCGAACTTCGTGCTGAGCTTGAAAAGCAGCGTGGTGACTTTGAGAAGAAGAAGGTCGAATTCGAGCAGAGCCAAGCACAGCTCGAGCTGGAGCGCTCCGAATTCGTCAAGGAACGTGAGACCTTTGAGACTCAGCTTGCTGAGCAGAACGAAGCCGACGGTGCGACTATCAGCGAGGCACTGACCGAGCTCGAAGAAGAGCTCGCCCGTCTCGATGCAGCGTCATCCGAGCCAAAGGATATCGAAGCACCGGAGCCGGTGATTGGTGCCGTAGCTCCGATCGTCCACAACGACGATCCGGCAGGGGCAGTAGGCAATTGGGACATGCTGTGGGCCGAGGAAGAAGGTGCGGAGCCAGCGGCGAGCGATTCTGAGGTCATTGTTGAAAACGACGACAGTGATTCAGTCGAGGACGATGCTGCCGACGAGGAAGAAGAGGCCGCAGCGGACTCGTCAGAGTACGGAGAAAGCCGTTATGCCCGCAAGGGACGGCGTCTTCCCCACATCGATGACGAAGATTCGCCATCTGTTGGCACAGGACTACGAAACGCGATTATCGGAGTCAGCAAGCGTGGCGGTGGCTCCGCCTAGGCGGCGCCACCCGCGGTTGTGAACCCAGCGTGATGAAGAGAAGCAAGACGACCGAGGATCGGCCAGATGCAGAACCGAATCACGCTGATATCGGCTCCAAGGCCAGGGGACGAGGCCGGCGTAGCGATGGCAATGCCACAGGACCCGCAACGAGGACATCCCCGACCACTGAGCCCAAGACGATGAAGCCAGCCGACGATCGACTCACAGAAAGCGGGCTGGTGGATCGGCTCGGCTCAAACGCCGATGAAACCACTCGTGATCTTCTGGCTGCCGCCGAGGCGCGGGCCAGTTCGATCCGCGCTCGCGCCGAGGTCGAGGTCGCCGATGCACTCGCCGCAAGCGCCAAGATGCGATCGGAGGCCGCCAACCTTTCCGCATCAGTCCGCGAGACGTTGGCCAACGCCAACGTCGATGCGGAAACAACGCGCGAGATAGCGCGAGAAGCTCGCGAGGAAGCAGAAGCGCTCCTCGACCGAGCCCGTACCGAGGCCCCGGCGACCTTGGACGCAGCTCGCTTGGAAGCGACCACACTGCTCAAGGGAGCACGGAAGAGGGTCGCACAGGCAGACCTCGAGACCGAGATGAGAGTTGCCGAGCAGCTTGATATCGCGAACCACGAAGCTGCAGAAGTAGTCGCCATTGCAAAACGGCAAGCCGACGAGATTCGATCTGTCGCTGAACTCGAAGTCACCAAGAAGGACACCGAAGCACAGCGCCAACTTGCGGAACGGCGTGCGACTGCCGAGCAAGAAGTCGCCGACATGTTTGGTGCAGTGGACACCGCCAGAGCCGACCTCGATCAGGCAATCATCAGAGCGGCTGCCGATGTCGCCGGCGCCAACCGGTCGGCCGAGGCAATCCTCGCCGACGCCCAGCTGATGGCCGATGAGTTGCGCACCGAGGCAGCCAAAGATCATGCAGCGGCCCAGATGCAATTGGCCACTGCTGGCGAGCAAGCGGACGAGATTCATCGCGCCGCAGAGTCGCGTGTCGAGGCAGTTGCCCAGAGCGAATCGGAGATGGAAGAGAGACTCGCCGCCGCCGAGAAGGAAGCCGGCGATCTCCGTGAGGAGGCTAGGTCGGCCGTCGCCGCTGCCCGCACCGAGACCGAAGAAATCTTGCGCAAGGCCGACGAGCGTTCCGCTGAGCTCCATGAACAAGAACGTCTATCGGCCGAGAGGATACGCGCCGATCGACAGCAAGCTTCCGAGATAACTGCGGCTGCGAACAAGACAGCGGAGCAGATTCGAAACGAGGCCCGCGACAAAGCCGCCGACATCGTTGCCGAATCTGAGCTTCAGCTGACTGCGGCGTCGCGCAAGCTGGAGGAAAGCGACCAAAGAGAGCGCGACTCTCGTCAGATTCGTGCCGACGCGGAGACCGAGGCGAGACGGCTTCGCCAAGAGTCTGATCTTGCGTCAATCGCTCTGGAGCGCAGCAGAACAGAGGTGGAAAAGGTCACTCAGGAGGCGATGGAAGACGCCAGACTGACTCGGGAGAGGGCCACGGCAGAAGCCGAGCACATGAGAGCCGCAGCTGAAAGTGAAGCCGCCGCGCTGCGTAGTGCTGCCAACAACGAGCTCGAAGAGGCGAGATCGGAAGCATCAGTAACCCTGGCCAAGGCTGAAGAGAAGGCCGGCGTTCTCGAATTGCGACGTCGCGAGTCAGCCGATGAGTACGTCGAGACGCGTCGCGCCGAGGCGGCAGGACTCGTTTTCGAGGGCGAGGAGAAGGTTGCAGGCCTGCTGGCCGAGGCCGAGGTGCAAGCCACCTCCCATCGTCAAGAGCAAATTGCCTCAACAGAGGCAGAGTTGGATGAGCTGCGTCGAGAGGTCGCCGCCGCCAATGAGGCCTCCCGCTCTGAGGCTCGTCGCAAGGTCGACACCGCACTGGCCCGCGCCGACAGGATCGCAGAAGAGTCGGCGCAGACACTCGCAGCGTCCGAGGCGGAGGCACAGAGCCGTGGCGACAAGATCGTCACCGAAGCGCAGATCGCAGCCGACACGATCCTGACCGAGGCCCAGGGACAGGTCGAAGCCGAGAGGGATCTCCTAACCAAAGAACGCGATCGCCTCGAGGGCGATGCTCGCCGGTTGGCCGACGAGATCCTTGAGGAATCCCGAGAAGAAGCAGAGTCGATTCTGGCCGTCGCTACCACTGCCGCTGAGCAGGCCACCCAGGAAGCGAAGTCTTCGTCAGAGGCGCGGATTGCGGAAGCAACCCAGCTCTCCAAGGCCGTAAGTGCCGAGGCCGAGCAGTTGCGGTCTTCGGTTGCGGCTGAGACTGGTGAGTTGCGGTCTTCGGTTGCGGCTGAGGTGGCTGAGTTGCGGGAGCGTGCTGAGGTCGAGACTGGTGAGTTGCGGTCTTCGGCTGAGGGAGAAGTTGCTGATCTCCGAGACCTCGCATTAACCCAAACATCGGAGCTCAAGACGCAGGCCGAAGCGGAGATCACCGAGATTCGTTCCCAAGCTGAGACAGAATCTGCCTCCGTGCTCGAGAGCGCACGCAACGAGTCAGAGAAACTCGTCGCCGACGCCCGCGCCGAGAGCGAGTCGATGCATGCAAGTGCCGCGGCCGCAAAGGAGCAGGCCGCGGCGACGGTGGATCAACTAGTCGCCGACGAGAACACAAGGCTCGAGGAACAACGTCAGTCAGCAGCAGCCACCGCCGCAGCATTGGTGGCCAAGGCTGAGGCGGAGGCTGAGGACCTTCGTACCGCGGCGACCGCCGATCATGAGGAAGCCACTGCATGGTCGATTGAACTGGTCGAGAAAGCCGAAACCGAGGCTGCCGAGCTGGTCGCAACCATACGAGCCGAAAGAGAAGCAGCCGCCCTCACCGCCGCTGAGCTAGTTGAGAACGCTCACGCCGAGGCAGATGAATTGCAGTCGGTCAGCCGAGTCCGAGCCGATTCCGAGGGTGAAGATGCTGCAGCGAAGGTAATTGAATCAGTTGCCAAGGCTGAGGCTGAAGCCGAGGAGCTGGTTGTAGCGGCAAGGGCAGAGAGCGATGCCACGGTTGTCAAGGCTGAGGCGGAGGCTGAGGAGTTGGTGGTTGCGGCGACGGCGGAGCGTGAGGATGCT
>RCND010001030.1_pt1 | contig 15785 bp, 19 predicted proteins | sample 2041351 | NCBI WGS metagenome assembly RCND01 (sample SAMN09708230, study PRJNA481090) | Marine sediment metagenome, whole genome shotgun sequencing project. | biome: marine sediment; feature: ocean; material: sediment; isolation source: Sewage treatment plant 12B marine sediment (STP12B) ...
TTGGCTTCATTGCTTTCTGCTACTATTGCAGGAATGATATTAGGATAAAGGCCCCCTATCCCCCATAGGGGGAACTATTGCCCATACGTTGATAATTTTTAATAACTGCAAAATTTTTACCTCGATTTAAGCCTAAGGTTTACTTATTTTTACAATCTATAATGTTTTTTGAAACAAACTAAAATTCCCCCTTAGGGGGTTAGGGGGCTTATGAAACAATACCATGATTTATTGAAACAGGTTCTTGAAAGCGGCTGCCAAAAAGGCGACAGAACTGGCACTGGAACCCTTAGTGTTTTTGGACACCAAATGCGATTTGACCTAAGTGAAGGTTTCCCAATGGTAACTACCAAAAAATTGCATTTAAAGTCTATTGTACACGAACTTTTATGGTTTTTAAAAGGAGAAACGAATATTGCATACCTTCAAGAAAACGGAGTACGCATATGGAATGATTGGGCAGATGAAAATGGGGATTTAGGTCCCGTTTACGGTCACCAATGGCGTAATTGGAACAGTGAGGAAATTGACCAAATCAAAGAAGTTGTTCATACCCTAAAGAACAATCCAAACAGCAGAAGAATGTTGGTCTCTGCTTGGAATCCAAGTGTATTGCCAGATACCTCCAAATCTTTTTCTGAAAATGTGTCTAACGGAAAAGCGGCACTACCACCCTGCCATGCCTTTTTTCAGTTTTATGTGGCTGATGGCAAATTGTCCTGTCAACTGTACCAACGTAGCGCCGATATATTTTTAGGCGTACCTTTTAATATTGCATCCTATGCATTATTCACCTTGATGATGGCACAGGTTTGTGGTTATGAACTAGGGGAATTCATTCATACATTCGGGGATGCGCACATCTACAACAACCATATGGAACAAGTAGAACTTCAATTAAGCCGTGATCCAAGACCATTACCGAAAATGATAATAAACCCTGAGGTTAAAGATATCCTTGATTTTAAGTTCGATGACTTTACCTTGGTAGATTATAATCCACACCCACATATTAAAGGGATTGTGGCGGTTTAATCCTTTTAATACCACCCATTCAATTCAATCTATTTTCGCTAGCTTTATATAATTTTTGCTTAAATGATACTTACCGATTCACTATTGGATTTCTTTTTAGAGACCCGAAAACATACAGAGGAAATATGTGTTCCGTTAGAAATTGAGGATTATGTGGTGCAACCTATAGCAGATGTTTCCCCTCCAAAATGGCATTTAGGGCATACCACTTGGTTTTTTGAAGAGTTCATCTTAAAACCCCATTGCAAAGGATATCAGCTTTTTGATGCGGATTTTTCTTTTGTTTTCAACAGTTATTATGAGACGGTCGGGAAACGGGTTGTCCGTGCAGATCGTGGAAATCTTTCAAGACCTTCCGTAAAGAAGGTGTACGATTATAGAAATCATGTGACAAAGTCTGTAAAATCCCTTTTTCAAGAAAATCAAAATGATGAATTATTTAGCCTTCTTGAAATCGGAATCCATCACGAAAAACAACACCAAGAATTACTGTTAACCGATATTAAATATATACTCGGCAACAATCCTTTGCTTCCGGCTTACGCTGATAGTATTAAGGAACATGAAAAGGAAAACCATCAACAAGAATGGATTCCAATTGATGAAGGTATATATGAAATTGGGCATGTATCCCATGATTTTTGTTACGACAATGAGTTGGGAAGACACAAAGTTTATTTACACCCATTTCAAATTTCAAATAAGTTGGTCACCAACCAAGAATATATGGAATTCATTTATGCCGGTGGATATCAAAAATTTGACCTTTGGCATGCCGAAGGATGGGATTGGATAAGCCAAAACAATATTATCGCACCCCTTTATTGGCATTCTATTGAAGGGGAATGGTATAATTATACCCTGAACGGACTTAAAAAGGTTCAACCTGAATCACCTATAACGCATATTTCTTATTTTGAGGCATTTGCGTATGCCCAATGGAAAGGCGATAGATTACCGACCGAATTTGAATGGGAGGTAGCCCAAAGGTTTTTCCCTTGGGGCAAACGATGGGAATGGACAGAAAGCGCCTATCTGCCATACCCCGATTACAAAAAAGCCGATGGTGCCCTTGGGGAGTACAATGGCAAATTCATGGTGAACCAAAAAGTGCTTAGAGGCGGATCTATTGCCACTCCTGAAAAGCATACGAGACCTACTTATCGCAATTTTTTCCAACCAAATTTAAGATGGCAATTCACAGGGTTAAGGTTAGTGAAATAAAAACAAAGCTCGATGTAGTAGCTAATTTTAAAAATAACGCCGTTTCTACAAACAGATTCCGCCTTTCAGCGGAATTGGTTTGGCTAAATACTTTGAAAAAAATCAAAGTATGGTTTCACCAATAATTTCGACATAAGATTCATGCAAGAAAATTCATTAACTATTTTAAGAACTCTATTTGAGGAGGAGGTGTACCAAGGCCTCACCGATTTTCCCAAACATCTGTCTTCAAAATACTTTTATGACGAGCTTGGAGACAGGTTATTTCAGGACATTATGAACATGCCCGAATATTATTTGACCAATGCGGAACACGACATATTTAATATCCATAAGCGGGAAATAACCAATCTGTTTAAAGAAGGCAATGACAAATTCAAGTTAATTGAATTGGGAGCTGGTGATGGGAGAAAAACCAAAATTCTATTGGAATATTTGACAAAAACCAATACGAATTTTAAATACCAGCCCATTGATATCAGTCAAAATGTTTTAAACCAATTGGAAGATTCAATCACCAATGAATTGCCAGATGTGCATATTGAGCCCCTTCAAGGAACCTACTTCGAAATTTTAAATAGGATCAATATCGAAAACGGAACGAAAAAGGTCATTCTTTTCTTGGGATCGAATATAGGTAATCTTTTACATCATCAGGCTATTGCCTTTTTAGAACATGTAGGTGATTTTATGCACGATGCTGATTTGTTTTTTGTGGGTTTTGACCAAAAAAAGAATCCTCAGACTATTTTGGATGCCTATAATGATTCCACTGGAATAACATCGGCCTTCAACAAAAATATACTTACCCGGATAAATCGGGAACTTGATGCCGATTTTGATGTGGCCAAATTTATACATTGGGAAGTCTATGATCCTGAAACCGGCACGGCAAAAAGCTATTTGGTCTCAAAAGAAGAACAGACTGTTTTAATAAAGAAATTGGAACTCAACATTGATTTTAAGCCCTGGGAATCCATCCATACAGAAATATCACAAAAGTACGATGATAAAGTCGTGTCTTGGCTTGCTGAAAAATCTGGATTGCAAATAGTAGCGGAATTTAGCGACCCAAAAAATCAGTTTAAAAATTACGCATTTAAAAAAACAACAATATGAAAGCCATATGGAACAGTACGGTAATTGCAGAAAGTGATGATACCATTGTAATAGAGAACAACCATTATTTTCCTGCCAACAGTATTAAGAAAGAATATTTCATGGAAAGTGATTCCCATACTACTTGCCCGTGGAAAGGGCTTGCCTCTTATTATACCTTAAATGTAAATGGGCAAGAAAACAAGGATGCTGCCTGGTACTACCCTGAGGTCAGTGAACTTGCCAAGGCCATTAAAGGAAGAGTGGCATTTTGGAAAGGGGTACAAATAGAAAAATAAAGGGTCGGAAAGTTTTAAAAACCATCCGACCCTTTCAAAGTTCTTTATGTTTATTAAAGCTCTAGAACTCCATTTTCAGTTCCGGCATAATCGTTCCATTGGTAACGATCAGCTTCGGCTTCATTTACATAATTTCCATCAACCAAGTATCTGTACTCGTAAGTATTTTCTTTTGGAAGGTCAAACGTACCTTTAAAAGTTCCGTTTTTCAATTTTTTCAGTGTGCTCCCTTTAGGGTTCCAGTTGTTAAAATCCCCAACAACGGATACCTTCTTAGCATCTTCCGCAGGTACTGTAAAGGTCACCTTACATACCGGCTTTGTTTTTAAATACTGTTTTGCAATTCCCATGACATGAACATTTTATATTCACTGCGAAATTAAAGTATTAAACCTCACATTCCCAATGATCAACATCACTTTTATCAATTTCGTAATATATGATTAACAATTAAATGAGCTTCACAAAAACACAGGAAGGTATTTACTATGTAAGTAAAATCTATAAGCGTTCTTTAATGATTCTTACAATGTAAACCAAATCTTCAATAGAGTTATAGTAATGAAAGCTGAATCGAATGCCATTTCCTCGCTGAGAACAGAGGATATTATTCTTTGTCAAATGCGCAAACATAGCGTCATCACCCTTTATATTGAAAATAGTACTATGGTCTTTCCTTAAAGCCACCGCTTCCTCTAATAACCCTAAAGCTAAAAACTCTTTTTTAGCCCTTGCTGACAAATTTTTCAATTGTTCGGCAATTACATCCTTACCTATACTATTCAACAGACCCAGTGAATGTTTTAAGGTTCCAAAATTAAGGGTGTCTAAATGCCCCGGTTCAAAGTGCTTGGCGAATCGAATGCTATTTTTAAGTTCAGGATTAGTATTGGCCGCATTAAAACCAATAGTCTCAACTTTAGAAATTTCTTTAACTCGCTCTTTGAATAACATAAATCCATTGCCATAACCAGCCAAAAGCCATTTATAGGAACTTGCACCAAGCACATCTAAACCAGAATCTTCAAAATTGAAATCTGTTGTACCACAGTATTGAGTACCATCTGCAATTATCAAAAGCTCTGGATTTTCTTTTTTCAATTCCTTGATAAAATCCAAATCTACTTTAATTCCATTCACCCATTGGATTAAACTGAGTGCAAATATCGAAATGTCCTCGGATTCAATTTTTTTCCGGATGTTATCTTCCAGATGCTCATCGATTTTACAATATGAAATTGGAAAATTACGATTCTCAAAAGACCAATTGACCGAAGGATAGTCATTTTCAAGGAGCAATACTTTTTTGTTCTTATCAATTCCTTCCAACAAAATATTCAACCCCAAAGAAAAATTCTGCACCAGAGCTACGTTTTCATATTTACAGCCAAAAAAATCTCCGACTAAAGCCCGGGATTCTGTAATTATCTTGGCACTTTCCATTATCATATTACTAGCCCCTTCTAGGAATTCCTTATCATGCTGCTTCCGCCATTCAATCGTACTTTCATGTATTAAACCTGAGGAGGCTGTATTCGCATAAACGTATTTTTTTAATATTGGAAATCCTTCTTTATAATTCTGCATTGACTAAAGTTTAATATGTGGCAAATCCTTTATCTTTGCCTTTAAAGATAGCCATTCAGATGTTTACCAAAAATAAAACAAAGCCTGAATTGAATTTGGAACAACATGATTTGTTAGAGTCTGCCCATACCCGAATAAAACAAAAGAAACGACTGTATGAACACTTTGTCATTTTCTTGATTGGAAGTGTTTTTTTGGTTTTGATCAATAAGATCTTAAAATTCGGAGTTGAGTACGATTGGTTTATTTGGGCAATCACTTTTTGGGCTTTTTTGTTCGTGATACATGTAGTCAATGTTTTTGTAACCCAAAAATTTATGGGTAAGGATTGGGAAAGACAACAACGAGAAAAGTTGGTATTAAAACAAAAAGAAAAAATCGCAGCATTGCAAAAAGAAATAGAAACGGACTTTCCGTTATCACGTATTAATAAAAAAGTAGATTAATTTTTAGCAATTAAGGCCAATCGACATAGAGATACCGCGATACCACGGCATAAATTCGATTCGCAATAGTGATCGGCCTGCTTTTTGCAGGCTATTAAAATAGAATCTCATTTAAAAAAATTCTAGTGCAAACTATAACAATGATAGCAGCAGTTGGCGAGAACAAGGCATTGGGCAAAGACAACGACTTACTTTGGCATCTGCCAGATGATTTTAAGCGCTTTAAACAATTGACCACGGGCCATACCATAATAATGGGAAGAAAGACATTTGAGAGTTTTCCCAAACCCTTGCCTAAACGAACCCACATTATCATTACTCGGGATAAGAATTACAAAGTAATACATGATAATTGTATTGTAGTACACTCTTTCGAAGAAGCCTTAAAGCTAACCTCAGGAGATGAACACCCTTTTATAATTGGAGGTGGTGAAATCTATAAACAAGGTGAAACGTTTGCTAATAAATTAGAGATTACTAGGGTTCATAAAGACTTTGAGGCCGACACTTTTTTTCCTGAAATTGATGAAACCATTTGGAAATTGATAGCGTCTGAATACCATCCCAAGGATGAAAAACACAAGTATGATTTTACGTATTTTACATACGTGAGAAAGTGATTTATCAGAAGTCCTGATAAGCCGTTTTGATTGACGACTTGTAATCCTTTAAAAAGCTTTCAAGTATTCCTAAGTCAGCGTTTGTGATAAATTGGTGCTTCCCTTTTTCATTTGAACTTGTCAATAAATCATTCTGGCTCAGCACTGCCTTTGTTTGCCTCGCCACCGCCTCACCAGAATCAATAATTTTCACATTTTTAGGAAGCAAACCTTCTAAAACGGTAATCAAATAAGGATAATGGGTGCAGCCCAGTACCAAGTAATCAATCCCAGCTCCAAGCATTGGTTTTAAATACATTACCAACAAGGCTTTAGTTTCGGGTGAATTCATCTTTCCAGCTTCAATCAATGGGACTAATCCCTTACCCACCTGTTCTATGATTTTGATTCCGTTGGCATGATTTTCAGCGGTACTATGAAATAAACTGCTAGATAATGTCCCTTTGGTGGCCAAAACTCCGACTGTTTTTGATTGTGATTGCAATGCAGCCGGCTTAATGGCGGGCTCTATTCCTATGAAAGGTAAATTATAGTTATTCCTTAAGTAATCTATGGCATTAGTTGTCGCTGTATTGCAGGCCACAACTATTAACTTGCAGCCTTTATCGAGTAAAAGTTCTGTATTCTTTATACTTAACTGAACAATTTCATCTTTTGACTTCTCGCCATAAGGTGCATTCTTACTATCTGCCAAATAGATGGTATCCTCATAGGGTAGCAATGCATTGATTTCTTTCCAAATGGAAGTGCCGCCCACGCCTGAATCAAAAATACCAATGGGATGACTGTTCATATTGCGAATGGGTTATTCTAATACTTTCGAAATTGGCCTACCTGTTGTTCCGTTGGGGAATGCAATACCCAACAAAGCAGAAATAGTAGGTGCTATATCAGGAATCTCAGTGCGTACAGTGGTACTTCCTTTACGTATGCCCTTTCCATAAAAAAGCAAGGGAACATGGGTGTCATATATTTGAGGAGAACCGTGGGTAGAACCAGTAATGGGATAACTAATCGTACCGGGTTTTAAAACCATCAGGATATCACCAGAACGTTTTTGGTTATACCCATTCTGCAAAATATACGGGATGCCTTCGGTATATTCATTTTGCCACATTTGTTTCGCGGTATAAACTCTATCTATATCTTTATAATTCAGCAATTCCTGTGCAATTTCTTCTTGAACATCTCCCAATTCCATATCAAGATTATTGATTACGTCAGAATCCAAGAACAATTGGTTATTAGAGATATTTGCTATCAAATCAGTAGTCCCATATCTATATTTCAAAAACTCCTTCAAATTTTTCATTAAACTCCCAGTTTCCATATATCCAGCGGGTATTTTTTTGTCCTTCAGATATGCCGGTACATGAATTGCTCCGTGATCCGCAGTTAAGAAAACTGTATATTCATTTTGACCCACTTTTTTATCCAAAGCATTAAACAGTCGGGCTAAATCCCTATCCAATCTCACATAAGTATCTTGTATTTCCTTAGAATTTACACCATACATATGACCAATATAATCAGTGCTTGAAAAGCTCACCGCTAAGAAGTCGGTTATGGGATCAGACCCTAAATCTTCACCATCCAAAGCTGCAATAGCAAAATCAGCGGTTATGCTATTACCATAGGGAGTCGCTTTGATTATATCATATTTGCCATTACTATTCCATAAACTAGGAAGATCATGAGGAAACGTTGGGGCGGTCTGCCCAGTCAACAAACCTTCATATTTGTTATTGTCTAAACCACTTTCTAAATAAGTGTTAATATCCTTTAAAGTGGTCCAGGGCTTATTATAACTTTCCGCAGTATTGGATGCATTGAAATCAATGACCCACTTAGGTAAATCTTCCATATAAAATGTGCTGGTAATCCAATTACCCTCATTCGCGCCATGAAACCAATAAGCAGCATTAGCGGTATACCCACCAGGCAAAACCGCTCCTCTATCTTTTAAAGCGATGGCGATGGTTTTACTTCGCATTTGTGTATGTAATCGTAACTGGTCCGTTACTGTGGTAACTGTCATTCTATGAGGTGACATTTTGCCCGCATCCGTAGTTGTACCAACTGAATTAAAAGTATCATCTGATGCACAATACACCTCTTGATCGGTTTCTTTGTCATACCAATTATTCCCTATAATGCCATGGGTAGCAGGAGTTGTACCTGTATAAACGGAAGTATGGCCAGGCCCTGTTTTTGTTGGCGCATAATTAAAGTGATTGTTTTTGCAGTTAAAACCATCATTGACCAACCTTTTAAAACCATCATCCTCATAATGGTTCCAAAAACGTGTTAGATAGTCATAACGCATTTGATCTACCACAATGCCGACAACCAATTTGGGAGAGACTCTTAAGTGATCTGAATTTTGAACCTTAATACCATTCTTGGGCTTTTTTTGAGCCACTGTATCGTACGCATTGCAGGTAAGGGAAATTGCTAATAAAAGGAGAGGTAAACTATTCTTATGCATGGATAATAAATTGATTATACAAAAATATAGAAATAAACCCTTAAAAGATTAAATGAAGGTTAAAAGACATTCATTATTGCTATTTTTACCATCGTAAGTCTATATTTATTCTATGAATTACCTAGCATCAATTGGCAGCTATGCTATTATGATTAAAGAGGTTTTTAAAAAACCCACCAAATGGAGCATAATGAAGTCGTTGATCCTTAAAGAGATAGATGAACTCATCTTTGGCTCATTAGGTATTCTCATATTCATTTCTTTCTTTATAGGTGGAGTTGTGGCCATACAAACCGCATTGAATATGACCAATGAACTTATACCGAAAAACCTGGTTGGGTTCGCTACAAGACAATCCATATTATTGGAATTCGCCCCAACATTCTGCTCGATTATCATGGCAGGTAAGGTAGGTTCTTATATTACGAGTAGTATTGGTACTATGCGGGTAACCGAACAAATTGATGCATTGGATGTTATGGGCGTAAATGCCTTGAATTACTTGGTTTTTCCAAAGATTATCGCCTTATTGCTTTATCCCTTCATTATTGCAATCGCAATGTATGTCGGGATTTTTGGAGGATGGTTTGCTGGCGTATTTGGGGGATTAAGTACAAGTGCAGATTTTATTGAAGGGGTACAGTTGGACTTTATTCCTTTTCATGTTACTTATGCTTTTATAAAAACCTTGGTTTTCGCCTTTATTTTGGCGACCATACCCTCTTTTCATGGGTTTTATATGAAAGGCGGTGCGCTTGAAGTAGGTAAAGCGGCAACAACTTCTTTTGTATGGACTAGTGTTGTGATTATCATTCTAAATTATATTTTAACGCAACTTTTATTAGGCTAATGATTGAGGTAAACGACATACATAAATCTTTTGGAGACTCCCATGTTTTAAAGGGCATTAGCACGGTTTTCGATAAAGGAAAGACCAACTTGGTCATTGGTCAAAGTGGCTCTGGTAAAACTGTATTTCTCAAATGCCTTTTGGGACTTTTTAGCCCAGATAAAGGCACCATTAGCCATGACGGAAGAATCTACTCCCAATTATCAACAAAGGAACAGCGAAATCTTCGTCAGGATATGGGTATGGTGTTCCAGGGAAGTGCCTTGTTTGATTCAATGACTGTTGAGGGTAATGTTATGTTTCCTTTGGAAATGTTTACCAAACAATCTAAATCGGAAATGCAGGATCGTGTCGATTTTGTGCTTAAACGGGTGAACCTAGAAGATGCCCACAAAAAATATCCTTCTGAACTTTCTGGGGGAATGCAGAAGCGGGTTGCCATTGCCAGGGCGATTGTCATGAACCCTAAATATCTGTTTTGTGATGAGCCCAACTCCGGGCTCGATCCAGGAACCGCTATAATAATAGACAATCTGATACAAGAGATCACAAAAGAATATGACATAACCACTGTCGTAAATACTCATGATATGAACTCGGTCATGGAAATTGGCGAGAAAATAATTTTCCTGAAAAACGGAATCAAGGAATGGGAAGGCACCAAAGATGAAATTTTTCAAACCGACAATGAAGCGGTAACCAGCTTTGTTTATTCCTCTGAACTATTTAAGAAAGTAAGACAGATGTATATTGAGGAGCGTGATTAATCCTGGATTACCTCTTTTAGTTGGATTGTACTGTCTTTCAATCTGAGCTTTAACCAATTATGCAGTTTTTTCGCATCAGCCACGGTTTGGAATCTTTTAGCATCCCGATTCCATTTAACTTCAAAAATCGGAATGGTATCAAGTTTATTAAAATCGGTCTGTATGGTTGGGGAAAAACCTAGGGATTCCAAATTTTCATAATTGGTTTTAGCCTCAGCGCTTATATCTGTAAAAGGTATTGACAATCTTCCTAACTTGCCTAACTCCTCTTCCAATACCTTAATTCTTGCATCCTTGTCCAACAACTCGGTTTTTTGGGTTTCATATAACTGATCTACATATTTAAGCTGATCTATTTGTTCATTTTTTGCGCCCTGTATAATCTGTAACTCAGTATTCTTCAATCTACCAAAACTTTTATCCTCATTCTTTTGCTTGTTCCAAGTTGTAATAACATTATCTGGAATGGTTTCATTGCCCATAAAGACCAATTCGATAAAAGAATTTTTTCCCTTATTGAATTCAATTTGCGTAAAATTTTTCATAAATCTACCTGAACCCTCAAATTGATAAGGGGCAATTTTCTCTTCAACGAAATTTTGCGCTTGTTTCCTAAATAAGGATTGTTGCAAAGCACCCCAAAAAGTTATACTAGCTGGCACCATCACTAAAATCGCAAACAAGGAAGCTACCCTACCTATTCGCCTTCTCTTTTTGGAATTCACATAACGAACCATTGGAAAACGCAACAATTTCAAAACCAAAAAGGTTGCCAAGGCAATAAAAATGGTATTTATACTAAAAAGGTACATCGCACCCATAGCATAATCATAATTACCAATTGCTAATCCAAAACCAACAGTGCATAAGGGGGGCATTAGAGCTGTTGCAATGGCTACACCAAAAATCACTGAGGCAATAGTTCCCTTTTTTGCCCGCGCAATGACTAAAGCCAGTCCACCAAAAAATGCAATAAGTACATCACGAATATCAGGTGCTGTGCGTGCCAACAATTCCGAGGATTCATCGCGTAAAGGAAATATGGCGAAAAACAAATAGGCCGTTAATACACTCAATACAACCATTACTGCAAAGTTCTTTAAAGACCTTCGCAATGTGTCAACATCATTGACGGCTAAAGACAGACCAATACCCAAGATTGGCCCCATTAAAGGAGAAATTAACATGGCTCCAATGACAACAGCAGTCGAATTGGCATTTAACCCTACCGAAGCAATAAAAATAGAACAAATCAAAATCCATGACGTATGTCCTTTAAAAGGAATATCGGCAATAATTGCTTCTTTCGTCGCCTCTTGATCCGTATTTTTTCGAATATCAAGTAGTTCTGAAAGAAACTTTTTAGTACTTCCGAATAAGCCCTGAATATCTTTTTTTACTTCTTCCCCACTTTCGCCTTCACTAAGTGGAATGTTACTTTCTTCGTTTAGATTTTCACTCATATTTAAGCATACTTATCGCCAAATTTTTCTTTTACCCTGCCTAGTACTTGCTTTATGTCTTGTTCTTTTGATTTGGGGTAGATGAGCAACACTTCTTCTTTATCAACAATTATATAATCGTTTAGACCATCGACTACCACGATTTTATCCTTGGGAGAACGAATCATATTCCCCCGGGCATCTTCAGTGATCACTTTGCTGTTTACTACAGCATTATTATCACCATCCTTATCCAATTTATCGTACAAAGAACCCCATGTTCCCAAGTCATTCCAATCAAAGGTAGCTGGAAGCACATAAATGGCTTTGGATTGTTCTAAGATAGCATAATCTATCGAAATATTTTCTGCCTTTGGATAATTCTCCTTTATAAATTCTTGTTCACCGCTAGTGTTATATTTAGCAATTCCAGCTTCAAACAATTTATACTGTGATGGTTGAAAGTTTTCAAAAGCATTCACAATCGTATTTACACTCCACATAAAAATTCCGGCATTCCATAGAAAATTGCCTTGGGCCATAAATTCCTTTGCAGTTTTATAATCGGGTTTCTCACGAAATTGGTGTACCTTTTTTAATGCTGACGTACCTTCCTTCTCAAATTCAATATAACCAAAACCAGTATTTGGAAAAGTTGGTTTAATACCCAGGGTACAAAGCACGTCTTCTTTCTCACACATATCAAAACATGCTGTTACATCTCTCGCAAAGGCATCCTCATCTTCAATCCAATGGTCACTTGGTGCCACAATCATAACCCCATCAGGGTTCATTTTTTGGATTTTCAATGCAGCATATAAAATACAAGGCGCCGTATTGCGCATGGCTGGCTCCAAAACCACCTGCTCTTGTTTCACCATGGGTAATTGTTCCAATACCAAATCATTATAACGTTCATTGGTAAGGATCAATATATTCTCTGTTGGAACGAATTTATTGAGACGTTGAAAAGTTTTCTGAATCAAGGTATACCCTGTTCCCAACATATCATGGAATTGTTTAGGGTTTTCAGAGGTGCTGATCGGCCAAAAGCGGGATCCAACCCCACCTGCCATTAATACTGCATAATAATTTTTGTTCTTCATTTATTCTTTTATTAACTCTACTTCAGCATTGGGCTGAAATAAATAGACCTTACCGGAAACTACCTCAACACATTCAAAACGTTTTACACGTTTGTTACCTTTTTTAAAAAGTTTCCCATTGTAAATGCGGAATACGCTACCTAAAGGTAGTTCAAAAACAAAGGTCAAATCTGTAGTTTGAAAATCGAATTTTTTCAAAGCTAGGGATAAAACCGCATCTGTATCACTACTAGCCTTTGGATTTCTGAAATGTTTCGCCAAATGAGGCAAAAGTATAGACGGAAATATTTCAGGCCTTAAAAATGGCAACATTAAATATTGAAATGTACGCTTCCATTCCAGCCCATGAGGTTTTATTTGACGACCATACTTTGCAAAGGCCGCCAAATGCGCAATTTCATGTACAAGGGTAATCAAAAAACGATATTTGTTCAATGTGGCATTTACGGTAATCTGGTGCATACCATTGGGCAATTTTCTATAGTCCCCGTGCCGGGTCACCCGTTTATTTACAATTTTCAGATTGACCCCAGACTCTTTTATAAGCTGCAGACAAGGGTCAACAGCCCTTTCCGGTAGGTATTTTGTTAGGATATCATCCATAACTGCAAAAATAGGATTTTTAAGATTCTATAATCTCGAGTCACTAAGTTTAATGTGTATATCCTTTTAATCGGTAACTTCGTTTTAGAATAAAAGCTGATATGCAATTTTTCAAGATATAAATATGTCTAAAACTACCTACTGTGTTTATGTCATAGAATTATCAAAAAGGGTATTTAACGAAAATGCTAGGTTTAGGGCTGCCAATCCGCAATTCAACGGGGTGTTGCAGTGTCTATATGTGGGGATGACGAGCAAAACCCCTAAAGAAAGATTGGAGCAGCATAAATCGGGTTATAGAAATAAAAAAGGATACAAATTGTCATCGAATATTGTTCAAAAATATGGCATGTATTTAAGACCCAGTCTATACAATCAAATAGAACCAGTGACATCCAGGGCCGAGGCATTAAAATTAGAAGAAAAACTGGCTTTGGAATTACGGCGTCAGCGATATGCGGTGTGGTTTAATTAAAGCTTACATAAACCACAATAGGCTTATCAGAAACAAAAATGCTCGTTGTTTATTAATTAGAAATAATGAATATTGGCAAGGTCAATAAAACAATAAAATGAAAACCATATTCCAGAACACCATATTTATAGCTTTTCTCTTTATGATCCAAATTTGTGGCGCCCAGGAAATTTACAAATTATGGGAAAGTGGGGAAAAGCCTTTTTACAAAGAAAACAACCTCAAAGAATATGAAAAAGAAGCTTGGGGAACACAATGTGTTTTCAATATTACCGAACCTACACTCACCATTTACAAAGCTGAAGGGAAAAATACAGGTAAGGCGGTTATAATTATTCCTGGAGGAGGTTATGAATTGGTGGCTATGTATCATGAAGGATATGATTTAGCCCAGGCATTATCAAAACAAGGTATTACAGCTGCTGTATTAAAATATAGACTACCAAATTCCGCATCATCCAATGAACCCCATATGGTTCCATTGAGCGATGGTCGAAAAGCACTGAAAATATTCCATGAAAAAGCAAGTGAATATAGCATCGACACAAATCAAATTGGCGTTCTTGGGTTTTCGGCTGGAAGTCATTTAGCCACTGTTCTGAGTCTTTGGAAAAGTTTAAACCAAAATGAAAATCCCGATTTTTCCGCATTGATTTACGGGGTTACCAATCTTACAAAAGATAATTTAAGTTGGTTGGAAAAAAGTCTATATCACAGAAAGCTCACTCCAGAAGAAATTGAAGAAAATACATTGTTGAATTTAGTCACTAAAGACACTCCTCCGTCATTTATGGTTCATGCCTATGATGATGACGTATGTAAAGTCGAAGAAACAACGCTTTATGCCCAAGAACTTTTCGAAAACAACGTATTGGTAGAAACACATATTTTCCCAAAAGGCGGTCACGGCTTTGGCATGGGTAAGGCATCAGATGGCACTGACCAATGGGTTTCCTTATTTGTGAATTGGCTAAAAAGCAATAGGTTTTAGATATGGGACAAAATCCAGAAATCATTAAAGCCCTATCGCCAAGACAAATTGCAAGTGAATTGGGTACAGCTAGTGAGGTTATCAGTAGGGTTATGAAAAAGTTAGAACACGAACAAAAGGCCAAACAACACAACAATAGTATAGAAATAATCTAGTGGTGACCGCAGTTACCACGAATTAAAACTAGCCTCACTAATTTTGACAATTAATATTGAGTATCAGAGATATTTAGTTAACTTCAAATAGCAAAACCAACGTTGTATAATTTAAAATTTAATGAAATGAAAAAAAATATGGGCAGTACGGACAAGATAGTTAGAATAATAATAGCCGCTGTTATTGCAGTCCTCTATTTTACCAATGTCATTTCTGGCACATTAGGCATAGTTTTATTAGTGTTGGCAGGCGTCTTTGTGTTGACAAGTTTTATTAGTTTTTGTCCACTTTATGCTCCTTTTGGATTAAGTACTTGTCCAATGAAAGACAAGAAGTAAGGCATAAAAGTTTTCTGAAAGAATTAAAGGTTGTGGCGGAATCCACAACCTTCTTTTGTCAGGTCTTGAAAGAAATCATTTTTAATTGTGAATACCAGATGACTAATCATTCTAATATTAACTTCATACATCAAATGATGACATGATGAAAAGATTTCGGTTAATTTTATTATTTGTTTTATTGACTGCGGGCTGTAGTCCGAAAACATTCAATATTAAATGGACCAAAGAAATTGCTCCTGAAAATTTCACTACAAGGT
>RCND010001031.1_pt1 | contig 15784 bp, 11 predicted proteins | sample 2041351 | NCBI WGS metagenome assembly RCND01 (sample SAMN09708230, study PRJNA481090) | Marine sediment metagenome, whole genome shotgun sequencing project. | biome: marine sediment; feature: ocean; material: sediment; isolation source: Sewage treatment plant 12B marine sediment (STP12B) ...
AGGATTGTTTCCCTGGTAACAGCGCCGGCGACGGTCCAGCCCTTCGCTTCCAGAGCCGATGCCAGGGATTTCCGAGGTACCGGTGCTTTACCGGTGAGACAGACGACTCCCCTTCTGGCTTCCGACGAAATCTCTTCGCGAATTTCGACCAATTCGAGAAGCTGCTTCAGAAAATCCAGATTTCCGGGTTCATTCTTCCAGTCGACGATTCGGCGGCCAATGACATAAGAGTCGTCCGCAAAGTTGTAAAAATCCTCGAGGGTGCTGATTCCGAGCCTGGCCAGGGATTTTTTCTGAACCATTGGTATGCCCAGACGGGATACAAGTTCAACGGCACTCATGTTTCTGGACGATGCTACCTGATCGATAAAATTACCGATTTTTTTGTCACCGAATCCCTCGAGGTTTTCAAAATCGGCAGCGGTAAGAGCGTAGAGGTCTCGAACTGTCCTGAGCTTCCCGGCATCGTAGAGAGCTTCCAGAGACTTGAGAGCCACCTGATCGATTTCCGCCTGACGCACCCAATAAAGTATGGACTGAAGTACACGGGCCCGGCAGTCAGGATTCAGACACGCAATATTCACACCGCTGTTTTCCGGAATCGAACCACAGGAAGGGCAAATCACCGGCCATAGACGGGGGTCAACAAAGCCATCATCCCGAGCAACCCCTGACGGATTATCCCGGACATAAGGGATAACATCGTTGGCCCGTTCAACCAGAATTCGGTCCCCCACCGCCAGTTTCAGCCGGCGGACATTATCGGCGTTATGAAGACTGGCCCGTTCCAGTGTGGCGCCGCCCATCGATATGGGATCGAATACTGCGACCGGGGTGAGATTCCCCTGCCGGCTTACCTGCCAGAGCACTTCCCTCAATGGTGTTTGTGCACCCTGAGAAGGCGGTTTGAAAGCCAGTGCATAATGGTGGTGATGGTCGACAACCCATCTTTCGTCAATCTCGTCGTGGAGACTGTTATCATCGACAACGATAATAAGGCCATCGGTTTCGAAGTTCCACTTATCCCTCAGGGTGCCGATATATTCTTCATACACAGTTCCGATCTGCATCACCAGCTCGGCAGTACTTTCAAAATCCTCGGAATCATCCGGGTTTTCGGCGTTCAGCCGCCATTTATCAAAGGTGTAAAAACTGTTTTCCGCCAATAAATCGATAATCTCAAATTCAGAGGCAAGGCGCGGATCGGCCTGAACTGCAGAAGACTTCTGCCCCATCTCGGGCCAGACAATCTGATAGGCCAGAAACCGGACAAAATGCAGGTCCTGGCGGTCATCTTTCCGATTGATCAATCCAACACAATTGTTTCGCAGCGGTTTCCCGCCGGTGTTAAAACCGGTGTCCCTCGGCAAATGAAGTTCGCCGCGGATTTCCACGGGATGTCTGGTGAAAGTAATAGTTGAAGGTATATCGTCGACGTAAGCGGCAATATGACTGATATCCTGACCGCTTTCCCCATCTCCCCGTGTTGCGACATAACGCAGTTGACCATCGCGGTATAACAGGCTCGCCGACAGTCCATCAATCTTTGGCTGAACTGTCAGAGCGGTTCCAGGGGGAGGATCCAGGCGGGTCAGCCATTTCCCGGCTTCATCAAGGTTTTTCGCCTTACCCATGGAAAGCATGGGAACCCGATGGCGGATTTTCGCCCCTCCGCCGGAAATGCCGACCGAGGTGAAATAGGAATGAGACGGGTCCAAACTCCGAAGTTTCTCCTCCAGAGCATCAAACTCGACATCTTCAATCAAGGGAACGTCAGTGTTGTAGTAGGCCTCCCGTGCTTCAACAAGCCGGGCTGCCAGAGCGTCAGTATCGTGGGGATTCACAATTTACTCCACGACTAGAAATTCAACTCGGCGGTTCATGGCTCGCCCTTCTGCAATTGCGTTATCACCCACCGGTCGACTGCCGCCGAATCCGCTTGTACTTAGTCGTTTCGGGGAGATTCCACGGGAGATGAGTTCCTCACGGATGCTTTCTGCCCGTGTTTCCGACAGACGCACCTGACCTGTCGTCGCCCCGACATCTGCTGTATGACCGGCGATGAGTATGTTGATTCTGCGGAGTTTCAGCAATCTTGCCACTTCGTCCAATTCGGGAAGAGATTCTTCAAGAATTACAGAACTGTCCGGTTTGAAATTGATACCCTGACTTATCAGAAAAACTTCTCTTGTATTTATTCCATTAAACTCCCGGCGGTATTGTGCAACCATCACCGGTTTCAGTTCTTCCGGATCTGAAGGCGGTGTGGAACCCTCAATCCGGGTAGAAGTCTGAAAAGCCAGAAGAATCCGCTCATCCGGTACTGATAAATTATGTATCTCGGTAATTCCGGAAAGTGCGTGCACCTCGGTTCCAGACTCGTTGACAACAAAAACCAGCTCGGTTCCACGAACCGCGGCGGCAGTATTCGGCGTTACGAATCGAAGATCCTGTTTATCGAACAGCAGACGGAATTTTGCGAAGACCGTTCCTGTTTTGATATCCATGGTCTGCCGCCTTATCGTCAGATCTGAAAGGGCAATCTCGGAATTTTCCAGAAGGCGGATCATGCCGTCACTGTAGATCCTGAGATCAACTAGCCCGCCAGGACCGGTTCTCAGTCGGGAATTTTCTTTCAGTCTCATGCCGATCTCGGCATCCAGCCATTCGTCTTCCGGATCGGATCCCAATGAAACCTCTACCGGGCCTTCAAAATAGGTGATAATCGACGGTTCCTGAGTGAGCATGGGACTGCGCATCACCAAGCGCTCCCGCGACTGGAGAACGAGAAGCACACCAAAAACCGCGGCAAAAACGACTATAACTATGGAAATTACGATGAGTGTCTTAAGTTTCATATTTATACCTGCTTACACCAGTCTGAGAAGAATCCGTTTACTGATGGTAAGTAAATCTCCTGATGACGCATTATTCTGCCTTTGAAGAAAACGTTTCTCAAGCAATCGGAGCAGCGCCGCGTCAGCTTGCTGTTCCGGTATACCCAGATGGCGGGACGCCCAGCGGCAGAGTTCGGGGCCGCTGAAAGCTACGAGATCGCCCTGGGGCAGGTCTCCCTGACTTTTTATGTATTCCCCGATCCCCAGGAACACTTGCTTGTCGACATCTGAACCCATAACCTCTTCGATCAGCGTATCGGCGCTTCGCAGCCGGGAAGACAGAGTTTTGATCATCTTGACGGCAAAGTCCGGATTCTTTAGTACGAGATCGTAAAAAGCCTCTTCATCCAATCGCAACAGCCGACAATCGGTTGCAGCGATGGCGGTAGCAGAACGCGGTTTACCTTCCACAACAGCCATTTCTCCAAAGATATCGCCCTTTTTCAGGGTAATCATCGTTCTGGAGGATTTTTCACCAGTCCGCTTACGGATTTCTACACCGCCGTCGAGGATGACATACATGTGCTTACCCGGATCACCTTCACGGAAAATGATCTCGTGGTTACCGAGTGACTGTACATTGCGGCTGTAGGTGGTTTTATCGATTTTCACAAGTTCATTTTAACCCATAGCTCCTGGAAGACAAAGAGACCCGAGCACAGACCGGGTGAATCGTATAAAATGCCTCCATGTCAGATTCGTTGGAAATTATTCGCAGAACTGCTTCATCAATAAATCTCAATCCTCAGCGTGCCGAAGCTGCGGTAAAACTCCTTGATGAAGGTGCCACGATTCCGTTCATCGCCCGGTATCGTAAAGAGCTTACCGGGAGCATGGATGAAGTCGAGCTCATCTCCCTCAGAGATACCCTTGCTGTACAAAGGGAACTCGAAGCGCGCCGGGGGGTGATTCTCAAATCCTTATCGGGACGTGAGCTCCTGACGGCCGAACTGGAAAAAGCCGTCCGGGGAGCTGTATCGAAAAATATACTGGAAGACATATATCTCCCGTTCAGACCCAAACGCCGGACCCGCGCCATGGCAGCGAAGGAAGCCGGTCTTGAACCCCTTGCGGATCAGATTATAAGTAACCAGAACGGCCGGCCCGAAGCGGTGGCGTTTCTGGATACCGGCAAAGGAATCGCCACCATTGACGACGCCCTGGCAGGAGCCCGGGATATTCTGGCGGAACGGTTGAGTGAAGAACTGCGTTATCGATCATCTCTCAGGGATATGACGGCACAGCGGGGAATGTTCAGCGCCAGAGTAGTTGCAAAAAAGGCTGCGGAAGATGATGCAGCGGTATATCGAGACTATTTCGACTATTCCGAAAAAATCAATCGAGTTCCCTCCCACCGGATTCTGGCTGTACTGCGCGGTGGACGGGAAGGATACTTGAGGGTGAAGGCCCGGTTGGATGACGAACAAGCTGTCACCTGGATTGAACAGCGGATCATAAAAGGCAGCGGCGCATCAGCGGAACAAGTAAAACTGGCGATAAAGGACGGCTGGAGCCGGCTTATGGCACCGAGCCTTGAAACTGACATATTGGCGGAATTGAAGGTGAGGGCGGATGCCGAAGCCATCCGCGTATTCGCACGGAATCTGGAAAATATGCTGCTCTCCCCTCCTCTGGGAACAAAGGCGGTTATCGCTGTAGATCCGGGTTATCGAACCGGCGGTAAAGTTGCTGCCCTGGATTCTTTGGGTACCCTGCTGAGCCACACGGTGATTCATCCCGAAGGATCTGAAGGTGCGAGGGCGGCGGCGGCGGAGATTCTCACCAAACTCGCCGAGAAATATCACACCGAAGTGTTTGCCGTAGGTAACGGAACAGCCGGGCGGGAGACTGAGGAATTCATAACGACAGTATTTCCCGGAAAGACAGTAGTCTCAGTGGATGAACGTGGCGCTTCGGTCTATTCGGCTTCAGAAGAAGCCAGGCGGGAATTCGCCGATCTCGATCTCACGGTCCGGGGAGCCATTTCTATAGGACGGCGTCTCCAGGATCCCCTGGCAGAGCTGGTGAAGATTGATCCCTCTGCAATCGGCGTCGGTCAGTACCAGCATGATGTGGATACCAGGGCTCTAAATCGTTCGCTGGATGATACTGTGAAATCTGCAGTAAACGCTGTCGGTGTCGAACTCAACAGCGCCAGCGCGGCCCTGCTTTCCCGTGTATCCGGCCTGAATGCCGGACTGGCCAATGGTATCGTGGAATACCGGGATAAGAACGGTCCTTATTCGAAGCGGCCGGAACTCTTGAAGGTACCGAGGCTCGGGGCCAAGGCCTATGAACAGGCAGCGGGGTTCCTGCGCATCAGAGGCGCCGCTAATCCACTTGATGCCAGTGCCGTGCATCCCGAGTCATACAATATTGTTAAAAGGATAGCAGCTGACCTCGGAGCCGGAGTAGAAGACCTGCTCGAGTCAGCAGACCTGCGTAGCAAAATAAACCTGGAAGATTATGTTTCGAACTCCAGCGATACCCCGGGTATCGGACTGCCGACACTTCTGGACATTATGGCGGAATTGGCCAAACCCGGCCGGGATCCCAGAGGTGAATTCGAGACCTTCAGTTTCGATGAACGTATACACAGTCTTGACGATGTCGAGGAAGGGATGACATTGCCGGGAATCGTAACCAACGTAACCGCTTTCGGCGCTTTTGTAGACGTCGGTGCCCACCGGGACGGTCTGGTCCATATCAGCCAGATTGCCGACCGCTATGTTTCCGATCCTTCAGAAGTCGTTTCGGTAAACGATCAGGTTACAGTGAAAGTGATGGAGATTGACCGGAAACGGGGACGATTAGGTCTGTCAATAAAAGACGCCGTTCAGGCGTCCTCCTCTAAAATGGACCGAAACCGACTTTAACGGCGACCGCCAGGAAAGCCAAAGCCAGGACCGCCATAATCAGCTGCGCTTTTATACTCCAGCGTACCCAGGTTCCCCACCCCACTTTGGTGAAACTCAATCCGATGAGAAGCAATGCGTTAGTGGGATAAAGAATATTGCTGAATCCGTCGCCCAGGCTGAATGCAAATACGGCGGTCTGTCGTGTAACATTCGCCATTTCCGCCAGAGGAATGAGTATAGGCATCATCAGGAAGGCCTTTGCTGAGGCGCTGGAGACGAAGAAGTTCATCATCAGAGTAACCATGTAAATGAGGTACACCGCTGAATAGGGTCCGGAACCGCGAATCATCTCCCCGGCCCGGAACAGGATGGTATCCATCACCTTGCCCCGGGTCATGATATGGGGCACGGCCATCGCCATAACGATGAGCAGAAGTCCCGGCAGGATATTAAGTATTCCTTTGAAAAAGACCCCGGCAAGACCTCGACCCCGTAGACCGGCAAAATGTCCGGCGCCAAGGCCGGCGCCGAGGAAAACCAGGGCCAGAAGGGGAAAGGAGAGATCCGACGCCCCGGGCCAGATTCCGGTAGCCGTGAGGGTGGAAGCGCCGAGCATCAGCAGTATCCCGAAAGCCATGGAATAACCGAACCAGGAAATGGCCCGGGTCATTTCAGGTCTCATAGCCTTCTCCCGGCCTGCCAGCACTTTGTCCTTGTCGTATTGTTTCCTGAGTTCGGCATCCGCTTTAAAGGACAGTGATTTCTCCGGGTTCTTCTCAATCCGCTTTGCATAGAGAGCGGTCAGGCCGAAGGCGACAATATAGGCCAGAAGCAGAAAAGGAATACGAAGCCAGGCGCCGGAGTTTACCGGAAGTTCCGCCACTTTCTGAGGAACCTGCACCGTAAAAGGGTTGGTAACTGCTGCAGCGAAACCGAAACCCATAGCCAGAAGACTCATCCCGAGGCCCGTCAACGAGTCCCATCCCAGAGTAATGGCCAGAGGAACGATGAATATAACAACGGGAAGCAGTCCTTCATACAGTCCGACAAAGGAGGAGAGAAGCATGATGACTGCGATGACCAGACCCATCAGAAGATATTTTCGGTCTGAAAATCGGTCCACTGCCCTGACAAGAATAGACTCCATCACACCGACATTCTCGATGATAGTGAAAGACCCGCCTACGAAGAACAGAAACGCGGCAATTACGGCAATGGTGAGACTGTTATCCCCCCAGAAAACTTCGACAGGCGCCGTAAACCATCGCCAGATCGGTTGTTCATCTCTAACAGAATCCGCCTCATGTCCGGACAGATATGTAAAAGAATCCTCAACAACGGAAGTTCTGCCGTCGATGCGGGTTCTCTCATATTCTCCCGGAGGCAGCGTTCTGGTGAGTATGCCGGAAACGATGATAAGAACCAGGAGAATGCTGCCGGCTAACGTGAAAGCTCTGGCTCCGATTTTAACGCTGCTCTGCCTGACATCGGTGTTACCGCTCATTTAGGTCCTCCACTGTGGCTGTTTCTGATGAGACCTTCGAGAAAGTCGACGGATTTTCCCCATGCATCCAATGATATCGATTCATTAAATCCATGTACGCCCCGCATATCCCTACTGCTTACTTCCAGGGGTATAAATCGATATATCGCATCAGCAAGGTTACGGTACCACCGGGAGTCTGTTGTACCGGTCATCAGATACGGGGCAACGATGACATCCGGCCAGGTAATCTCTGCCTGCCGCTTCAGCATCTCCCAGACGTACCCGGAAGTCGGACTGGAAGGCACCGGCTCGATTACAGAACCTTCTACAGATTCAACAGTTATTCCGCCATCTACCGCCTCGGAAATAATCTTTTCGATCCAGGCTGTAGCGGAAGCTACCGATTCTCCCGGGAGGATGCGTAGATTGACATGAGCTTCCGCCCTTTCAGGTATCACGTTGTCCCGCTCGCCCCCTCTGACCACCGTCGGTACCTGGGTGGTTCGGACCAGACTCGCCAAATTGGGGCTGGCAGCCAATATTCTGAGAATCAGCTTCTTGAACAGCCGAGGACGCGCCAGGAGAAAACCTTTGAACCCTCCGATAGCACGTCCCAGGGATATCAGCATACCAGATGGAATATCGGTGAGACGTGTCGGATGGGGGTTGGACTCAATGGAAGCCAAAACACGACTCAAACGGCCGATAGCGCTGTGTTTGGGAGGAGCTGATGCGTGTCCGGGCATTCCTTCAGAGCTTATCTTCAACGTGAGATAGCCTTTCTCGGCGGAACCGATCATGGCGACGGGCCTCGGAGTGAAAGCTTCGAGCTGGTCGGTTGTAACGGCCCCGCCTTCGTCGAGGATAAAGGCAAATCGCAGATTTCTTTCGGTAAATACAGAAGCTATTTTTCCCGCCCCTCTGACACCTGTAGTTTCCTCATCACCGCCAAAGGCCAGATATAAAGTCCTGACCGGCTGGTATCCAGCCGCGGCGAGCCTATCCACGGCCTCCATCCAGGCGGCCAGCATGCCTTTATCGTCGAGAGTACCCCGGCCGTATATCCGACCGCCGGACACCTCACCTGAGAAAGCGGAACGTTCCCACTTATCCGGATCGCCTGGAGGTACAACGTCGTAATGGGCAAGTCCGAGAACGGGTTTGAGGGATGGGTCGGAACCCTGCCATACATAGTGGACAGAACGAGTTCCGATAAGTTCCCGCTCCATCGCCTGATGAGCTGACGGATACAGTTCCGAAAGCAGCTCAGGGAATAGATCAAAAGCGGCAAAATCTTCGTCCTCGGGATGGAAAGACGAAACCGTCGGCAGCCTGATAAGTCGGGAAAAACGTTCTGTGGCGGTCATGAATGATGAGTATATATGATGTGAGATTTCAGTTCGACGGTTTTTCCGGTTCTTCGTCCCGGAGTATGCGATATAGAGTCAGATCCCCGTCTCCAGGTCGTATCGGGACCGGTGATGGCTTTTTGTCCCGCCAGTCATCTGCGGCTGAAGGATTCAAACCTGGAGACCACGCTTCCATGACTGTCGGGGCGACATCGGCCGCTGGTTGTGTGCTATATAGAAGAGGATTTCTGGTTCGTCCGGCAAGAAGTCGCACTACAGGGTAAAGCCTTGCACCCCGATCGGAATCGCCGACTTCCCGACCGGTTTGCCTGATCCGGTCGAATGCCGCCAGACTCCACTCCAGAGCCGTGCGGCCAGCCTGGTCCCGGGAACCGTCGTTGAAGGGAAGCAGTCTGCTGGTGGCATAGGTGTCACCAATCCAGGAAGCCAGCATTGTCGTATTGATCCCCTCTTTATCTATCCCGGCTGGAGACAGGCCCGCGTCCAGAAGCAGGTCGAGTATTGTATGCTGCCCTCCGCCAACTGCAAAATAGAACGGCGTTTCTTCGAGGTTCCCAGATATCAGTGATCTATTGTAAGAATCAATATCAACGACAGGAATCAGCTTTCTCATGGTACCGATGCTGCCGCCGGCTGCGGCATAAACCAGAGCATTTCTGCCGCCATCATCGACAATCAGCGGATCGGCACCTCTTTGAAGCAGGAGGGACACTATCGCATCATTGCCGTGCCAGGCGGCGGTCATCAGAGCCGTGACGCCTAAAGCGTCCGACTTATCCGGAGACTCTCCACCGTCAGCTTCATCGCGAACCTGACGCCAGTTATTATCCCTGGCCGCCTGATGCAGCTTCCAGTTATCATTCCCGGCACTCAGTCCGGCATCCCAGTCAGGGGAATCTGCACGGTCTTTCACGAGGGCGATATTCCACCAGAATCTGCCGTCCAAAGGCACTTCAAGTTCCGGCAGGTTGAGGGGGTTCGGAACGTCCTCCGCCGGATTCGCCAGGCGAAGGGGGTCGGCTCCTTCGTTGAAAAGAAGCCCGGCAATATCACTCTCTCCGCGGTTGATTGCGAGAGAGAGCGCCGAGACAGCGGTGGGATGAGGCGAAATAGTGTCGGTTATTTTATTCGGGTCCGCCCCAACCGATAGAAGCAGTATCACCAGGTCTTCCCGGGACAGCAGCACACTTTCCATCAGCGGGGTGAGGTTTTGGGCACCGGTTACATCCGGGTCGGCATTTGAAGAAAGAATTCTGTATACCAGCTCGTAGCGCCCTGATCTCACTGCATAGATTAACGCCGTGTTCCCTGAAATATCCGGTTGATCCGGATCTGCGCCCCGGGATAGGAGGCTGTCGATTCGACTCATATCCTCAAGTAGCACAGCCGTCGCCAACTCCCCGGGAGCGGGAGCTCTCTGGGCCATAACCGGGACTGCGACGAGAATTATCAAAATTGAAAGACAGGACAACACACGAGAAATCATCTTATCAATTATCGGCAACTGATCGGATTAATCCCCAATATCCATATAGTTTGATATAATTTTTATTATGACCACAACAAACCAGCCTTTTGGAATTACACCCGACGGTGCCAAAGCCGAATCATGGACCATTACAAACTCTTCAGGGCTCAGCCTCGGCCTCAGCAATTGGGGAGCCACCATTGTCTCCCTCAGACAGCCCGATCGGAACGGAGAAATTGACGAAGTCGCCCTCAATTTTCCCGATGCGTCCGGGTATGAGGCTGTCCAGGGGTATCTTGGTGCTACATGCGGACGTGTTGCCAACAGAATCGCCCTGGGAAAGTTCACTCTGGAAGGCAAAAACTACGAGTTAGCCTGCAATAATGGACCGAACCACCTCCATGGCGGAGAGCGAGGATACAATGCCAGAATCTGGGATGCGAGCCCTTATGCAGAAGGAGACCGTGCAGGCGTTCTCTTCACCCTGATCAGTCCCGACAGCGAAGAGAATTACCCCGGAGAGTTGAAAATCACGGCTGATTACTCCCTGGATGAGAAAGGTAGGCTCTTTATGGAGTATCGCGGGGAAACCGACAAAACCACGATTATTAATATTACCAATCATGCCTACTGGAATCTTGCTGGAACCAGATCGGGAATCATTGACGGACAAATGATAAAAATCTATTCATCCCGGTATCTACCGGTCGATGATACGGCCATACCAACTGGAGAGTTACGGAACGTCACCGAAACACCATTTGATTTCACGAAAGAAAAATTGATTATGGGAGACATAGATAAGGTGCCCGGAGGATACGACCACAATATGGTAATTGACGGTACTATTGGTAACCTGAGGCCGGCGGCTGAAGTCCGGGATCCAAAAAGCGGAAGAAAGTTCATATTATCTACTGACAGACCTGGTGTTCAATTCTACACAGGGAATTTTCTGCAAGGAACACCTTACCCGAAAAATGGTGGCTTTTGCCTGGAACCCCAGGATTTTCCAGATGCACAGAACAGACCGGATTTCCCGTCAACGGTACTGCGACCCGGTGAAATATATCACCATAAATCGCTTATTGAATTCTCAGCTGAATAGATTTTAAAGCGACCGGGCTGGTAGCCTCAAACTGTAAATCTCCTCACTTCTTCGTCCAGGGTATCCATGGCGTAGGCTTTTTTCGAACCCAAGCCGATAATCGCCCTGACGGAAGTCCCGAGTTCATCCATAGCGCGGCGGATTTCCTTCAGAGTCGAGGAAACATCGGAACTGCCGCTGACGATCTCTCCAATGGACTCTCCGGTCTTTCTTGATCGATCCGCAGTTTCCCTTATCTTGTTGATAATTTCACCGACAGATCCGCCGATGCTCTTTGCGTTGGTTCCTGTTGAATCAGCAAGTTTGCGAATTTCATCAGCTACAACGACGAAACCCCGGCCGGCATCACCGGCATGGGCGGCTTCAATAGCGGCATTCATGGCCAGAAGGTTGATCGGCCATAACGGGGAAAAATCACTTCCACTGGATGGGTTTCATACAGTACCTACGGATATCCTGGAACAATAGGAGGCAATCTCCGACTAAATCGCACACAATAGATCAGTTAGGTTCTTGCCCAGAAAAGAATAAAAGGGCGGCTTTTATTGCTGTTTAATTCGGGCAGCGGCGTTTCTGACCGCTTGAAAAATCTGAATGTATCCGGTGCATCGGCAAAGGTTGCCCCGAAAAGCCGAGGAAATGTCGTTATCCGAGGGATCCGGATTTTTTTCGATCAGAGCCACCGCTGTCAGTATCATACCGGGAGTACAGAACCCGCACTGTATTGCACCGGCATCCATAAATGACTGCTGCACAGGATGCAGCGAACCATCAGGATTTTCCAATCCTTCAATCGTTATTATTGATTTCCCGTCGGCAATTCTCAGGGGCGTCACACAGGCACGGCGGGTTTTTCCATCAATAAGTACTGTACAGGCTCCGCATGCGCCGATCCCGCATCCATTTTTTGTGCCGTTCAGGCTGAGATCGTTCCTCAGAAAATCGATCAGCCGGTCTTCCCTGCGTTTATCGGTGATCGAGTGCCTGATCCCGTTTACTTCGATTTCCATGGTCCAACCTCCGATGTCGGCTGAAGGGGCAGCGTTAAGGATCTCTTTCCTGTTGCCCGATACAATGCTGCAGCCAGAGCCGGAGAGATGAGTTCCAAAGCCGGCTCACCGATACCCTTACAGCCGAAAGGACTTAAGGGGTCCTCATTTTCGACCATAAGAACTGTGATCTCCGGTATGTCGGCAGAATTGGGTATCTTATACTTGTTATAGTTCAAACTGGTTACCCGTCCGGAGTCAACTGTCAGGTTTTCTTTCAGAGCCATTCCCATTCCCTGAACAATACCGCCGCAGATCTGCCCGGCAAAGAGGGCCGGGTTAACCACTCTACCCGCATCGTGAGCGGCAACCACTCTGGTTACCTTTACTTTGCCGGCGGCATCGACGGTTACTTCGGCAGCCTGACAACTGTAGACATAGGTGAAATATGGACTTCCTCGCCCGGTGTCATCGTCCCAACTGACCTCGGGGGCCTTGAAGCTTCCAAAGGCGAAAGGGTAAACCCGTTCCTCATACATTACCTTCATAGCCTCATCCCAGCTTAGGTGCCAAATACTGTTATCATCATCACCACAGACAACTGTGTCTTTGGTAAATCGTACATCCTCAGAATCACCGCCTTTACAGCCCGTGAGGGTCTCTGCAATGATGGCTTTCACTTTATTGGCGGCATCCACCACTGCACCGCTGCCCATCAGGGTTCCCCGGGAAGCAACAGTGGTACCGCCTTCAGGAACCTGACTGGTTGTTGATTCAGCATAATGAATGCGCTCCAGAGACACGCCCAATTCCTCAGCCATTACCAGCATCATCGCCGACTGGGCTCCCTGGCCGTTTTCATGAATACCTGTCTCCATCAGAATGGATCCGTCGAATTGGGCGTTCACAACACAGGAACAGAAATCCTTGGCCTCGGCTCCGACACTGGCACCACGATAGGAAATTGCCAGTCCGATACCGTAGAGATTCTCGCCTTCACCATAGCTGCATTTCGCCAGTTTCTTCTCAAAATCGATTTCCTGGATGACGGCGTCCATAACCTGGTCCAGACTGACCACATGATCATCCAGAACCTGTCCGGTAACAGTTTCGTCGCCTTGACGAAGCATATTCCGACGGCGGATCTCCACCGGAGAAAGGCCCAGTTTCTCAGCAGCCTCATCCATGAGGCTCTCAACAGCGAAATTCACCTGCGGTGAACCGAAACCGCGGAAAGCCCCGGTGTAATTGTTATTGGTTGCCGCCGCCCGTACGTCTGCATGAGCCGCAGCTACCCGATAGGGACCGCAGCACTGAGCCGCCGAACGCCAGGTGGACCAGGGAACCGTTGATGTATAGGGACCGGAGTCCGCAAGAATGTCGGTTGTCGCAGCCATCAGAACGCCATCACTATCAAATCCGAAGCGATAAGACATCCGGTAAGGAGGACGCTTGTAACTCTCCAGCATGCTCCATTCACGCTCATAGATAATTTTGACTGGTCGGCCGGTAACCAGAGAGGCCAGAACCGCTCGACCGGCAACGGCGCTGGCCGTATCATCTTTGCCTCCGAAGCTCCCGCCCACAGGATGGTTGAACACTTCAAGGCGGGAATACGGGAGTCCGGTCCATGCGGAAACAAAGCGCCGGGTACTCACCGGGTGCTGGAGGCTGCCGTAAATCTCGAAGGTACCGTCCTGCCTCGGGAAACAGATCGCCCCCTCAGGTTCTATGTAGGCATGTTCGAACCATCCGGTTTGAAATTCCCTCTGTACAACCAGGGCAGATTCAGCGATAAGCGACTCGGCGTCTCCCCGTCTCACCTTGTGATGGCAGACAAGATTATCTTTTCCATCAACCCGCAGTGAATCCGCACCGGGGAGCAGTGCATCATCGGGGCACAATATCGGCTCAAGGTCCTCAGCATCGAGTTTCACATATTCGGCAGCCGCCAGAGCCTGAGCGCGGGTCTCGGCCACCACCAGCGCATAGGGTTCACCGGCAAAACGAATTTCACCTTCGGCCAGTAGCGGCAGGTCGTGGTCGATCTGCCCAAAACGGATCTTCCCGGGAACATCGGCGGAGGTGAGCACCTTCAGCACCCCCGGCATAGCAAGAGCCACGGCCGGATTGATTCCGAGGATGCGTGCCCGGATGCGGTCGGACCACACCGGCACTGCATGAATCATGCGAGGGAAGACATAGTCATCGGCGTATTGAGCCCTGCCGGTCACCTTGGCCCGGGCATCATTCCTGAAAGCGGATTTAGAACCGGTCAATAAGGATCTGGTTGCTTCGCTGCGAGTAGTACCGCTCATAATTTACAGAGCATAACAGCACGGGCGGCAGTGATCCAGAGTCGTAACCGGGGCTTCAGCTCTGGAACGATATTGTCATTCATCCTGTAATCGAAGGAATCGCATATAGAAGGATCCCGAAGTAAAGTCCCGCGGCACCGCCAATAACAAAGAGATGCCAGATAAAATGGGACCTCCGCATTTTGTTCTTCATATAAAAGAACACTCCGGTGGTATAGGAGATACCGCCGATTATCATCCAAAGGATTTGCCCCTGGGGGACGGTGGCCAGCAGGGGTCGCCAGAAGAATACCACCAGCCAACCCATTAAGAGATATACGGACATATGCAGCGCTTTGAACCGATCCCAGAATAGAAAATTCAGTATCAGTCCCAGGACGCAGAGCCCCCAGGCAGCCCAAAGTAGATAACGGCCGGCGTCTGAGTTCATCGTCATTGCATATGGTGTATAGCTACCGGCGATCAGGATATAGATAGAAGAATGATCAAGAAGCCTGAAGACCCGCTTCGCCGTGGATATTGGCAACCCATGGTAAACAGCTGAGGCACCGAAAACCGTACACATGGCAAGCCCATATATCAGGGACGCAGTTAATGCAGTAGTGGATCCTGCTGATTGAATAACCAGAAATATTGTTGCAATCAGAGACAGGACGAACCCGGCGGCGTGAGAAATCGAACTTAACAGGTCATCTGATCGTTCAACTCCCTGAGCCAGGGAGATTTTTTCATCGATCCATTTCTTTAGTTGGGGCATGTCGTCACCATATCAGGGCCGCCGATAATTGGAAATTGGGGAAAATTTTCCGTCTTACCGTTTTTGGTCAAGACGGATTCGCGACCAAGGGTCACGGGATTCGGGTTTCTGTGATTTTTAAATAAACGAAAAGTATATCTACCACCAGAAAACCGTAAAGGATTGATTCTCACAGCCTATGGTTGACGAAAGAATAAGCCATAGATATAGTACCGCTAGTCACGCGGCAGTGGTGAAATTGGTATACACGCTAGCTTGAGGTGCTAGTGGTCGAGAGACCGTGGAGGTTCAAGTCCTCTCTGCCGCAAAAAAGGGCGATTACCCAAACGGGTTGTCGCCCTTTTTTTGTACCCGAAAACAGACTTGAACCTCCGAAGCCGGCGCCGAGTGAAAGCGAGGAACAGGGTGCAGGGATGCACCCGACAGACGGCGGAGGCGGCCCGGAACATCGAGGCAGGAAGCCGAGATGTGGAGGGTTCAAGTCCTCTCTGCCGCAAAAAGGGCGATTACCCAAACGGGTTGTAACCCTTTTTTTA
>RCND010001032.1_pt1 | contig 15782 bp, 16 predicted proteins | sample 2041351 | NCBI WGS metagenome assembly RCND01 (sample SAMN09708230, study PRJNA481090) | Marine sediment metagenome, whole genome shotgun sequencing project. | biome: marine sediment; feature: ocean; material: sediment; isolation source: Sewage treatment plant 12B marine sediment (STP12B) ...
AGCGTAGGACTTGAGAATATCCCGGCAGAGTTCCTGGGCGGCGGTGATATACCGGTCCGCGAAGGTAACAAAATATCCGATGATGATGGCCAAAAGATCTTTGTTGGTTATCGGAGGTTTCAATTTCTTGTTCCAGTTCTTGAGAGCGTGCCGTTCATAGAAATGAACCAGGGTTTCAACAGTATCCAGGAGATGGAAAACAACGGTGATCTGCCCCCGCATAACCGGAAGGTTCTCATCCCGCTCAGCAATATCCGATCCCGAGAGGTAGGTATCGTACATTGACTGAAGGTTGTGGAATTTGTTGGCCAGGTACCGAAGCTGGGTTTCACTGACGATATCGGGAATACATGTGTGATATTGCTCAGGTTTAAGTTTTTTATAAACGTCCAGCCAGCTGCTTTCTTCGGCAAGATTCAACAGGTTTGTGGCCAGATAGACGGCAGTTTCACTGGGATTTTCGACAGTTTTTCTCTTGGTGTTCGATTCCAGAACCCGATCGATAGTTGTATTGCGAAAATTATATATTTCGACCGGGAAAAGGTCCTTGTCCAGTTTCATCTTCCTGGCAATCTTCATGAAATTTCCGGAAGCTTTGGCAAAGGCACCCATCAGGGTGAACAATGATTCCCGGGTGGCTTTGTTGAAGTCTCCTTCAACTGCCTGCAGTTTGTAACCGCCGGATGAAAGGTATATGTGAAAGAGGTTGTAAATAACCCTGCTGAAGGCCTTGGCCACGGCGACGCCCATGCGTACTGGAGCCCAGTAATCGTTCTTCGGGGCACCCAGGGCGTCAAGCAGTTCTTCACATTTGGAGGCTTCCAGAAGGAGTCGTCCAATCAGGTGTCGGGGTATTTTTTCCGGGGACAGGTCTGTCATAACCGACGAAAGTGATACGAAATCTCTCAGATCGGATTGGATCAGCGTGCCGAGTTCTTCATCTTTGATGATATGCATTGCCACTGCTCTTCCTTTGGTGATACTTATCTTGAACGATAATTGCAATACATATTCCGAAAATAGCATCAAATGATGCCGGGGGAGCCATGTCAGACCAGAAAAAATTGTTTTTTGCCTCATGGCATCCGAATCCAGGAGAATCCTTCGAAAACTCGATTCGTCTGGTTTGCCGGCCCGGGGGGGATGTCCTTGTTCGATCTGAAACCGATACAGGATTCCCGGAATATTCTGATCAGGCAGCCTGTCCGCCCGATTGGCAGAGACTCAGCATCGGTACCCTCGGGGACCAAACGGTGATGTTGGTTTCCGCACCACTGAATGCGCCGGCGCCCACCGGATATCTCTGGACCAACATCAGGCCTCTGCTTGGCGGCCTGGACACCAGTCAGATTGAGGCGCTCTGCCGGGCATCAATGCTGGCAAGTTGGGATTCCGATCACCGTTACTGTGGTCGATGCGGGACAATAACTGAACAGGATACTAAGGAATCCGCCCGAGTCTGCCCAGAATGCAATCACCGATCCTACCCGCGGGTATCCCCGGCGATGATTGTACGAATCACCGACGGTGAGAAAATTCTATTGGCTCATAACAGTCGTTTTCCTGACGGCGTCTATAGCTGTATCGCCGGATATGTGGAACCTGGAGAAACTCTGGAAAACACGGTAATCCGGGAAATCCAGGAAGAGGTAGGTCTTATAGCTGCACCACCGAAGTATCTCTCTTCCCAGGCCTGGCCCTTTCCCCATTCCCTGATGCTGGGCTTTGAAACAACGGCAACAGGAAATCCTGTACCCGATGGTGTGGAGATTACCGATGCGCAATGGTTCTCCTGCAATAATCTGCCTCTTATCCCAACGCATGGTACCATTGCCCGTTGGCTGATAGACGAGTGGTTGATAGACCTTGGAATTCTCGATAGAAATGACATGGAGGCCCCCTGAGTGAGCAAACTGTGGTCCAAAGGTTACGAGCTTGATGCCCTGATGGAAGAATTCACCGTAGGTGTGGATTACATTCTTGATAAACGTCTTGTCCCGTCCGATATCATCGGCAGTCTGGCCCATGCCACAATGCTCAAGGATGTCGGACTGCTTGATGAAGGACAGCTGCTTTCGCTGCGAAAGGGGCTGCTTGCTGTTCTTGATGAACACGAAAAGGGTGATTTTATCATCGAACGTTCAGACGAGGACGGCCATACGGCGTTGGAAAACCGCCTGGTTGAACTTATCGGAGATGCCGGGAAAAGGATTCATCTGGGTCGAAGTCGAAACGACCAGATACTCACCGTTACCCGGATCTGGATGCGGCAATATATTCTCAATCTTGTGAATGCAGGGGCAACATTTGTTTCCGATCTGTTGACATTTGCAGAAAGAAACAAAGCGGTGCCCATGCCGGGGCGAACTCATATGCAGCCCGCCATGCCCTCATCCGTGGGTCTTTGGGCCGGGGGTTTCGCCGAACAGCTCCTGGACGATATCAAGGGCGCTGCCGCGCTGTATCCATATTTCGATCAATGTCCCCTGGGTTCCGCTGCGGGATATGGTGCGCCTCTGCCGCTGAATCGGGAACTCAGCGCCGAACTGATGGGTTTCTCCCGGGTTCAGGTAAACGTCAGTTATGGCGGGCTTTCCAGGGGCAAATTCGAATCCAGACTTCTGGATACCTTGGACCAGGTGGCCATCACCCTGTCGAAACTTGCCCAGGATCTGATTCTGTTCTCACTGCCCGAGTTCGGGTGGTTTACTTTGCCCCAGGAGCTTTGTACCGGGTCGAGTATCATGCCGCAGAAGCGCAATCCTGATGGTTTGGAGCTGATGCGGGCCAAAGCTGAATCGGTGGGTGCCTGGGCTCAGCAGGTGAAGGCTATCATCAGGTCACTTCCATCGGGGTATAACCGTGATTTTCAGGATACAAAGGAGCCTCTGCTGAAGGCAGCAGACACCGTAGATCTGATGATCAGAGTCGGCAGTCTGACTATTCGCAAGCTTACCGTCAATGAAGAGAAACTGGTGAATGCATTCGACCCGGGTGTCTTTGCAACAGATTCTGCTATCGCTCTTGTAGCCGGCGGCATGTCGTTTCGGGATGCGTATCGTGAAGTGGGAACACATCCGGAAAAATATTCCGGAGGGGATCCCTACTCGGCGATCGGCGATCGCACAAGCACAGGAACCGCCGGAAACCTTCGTCTGGATCTGGCTGCTGCGGATCTTGAAGCCCTTAAACTTGAGAATGATGCCAGGGAAGAAATGATTAACGGCGCCCTGGTAAAGCTTGCAGGACGCCCTGTCCCCATAATCTGAGCATCCGTCAGTCCTCTGTGAGTTCCTGAATTTGCTGTATCAGCTCTTTCAACTTCTGGTTCTCCGATCTGCTGTCCGCCAGTTCGGTCTGGAGCACCGTTCCCCGGACTTTCTCAAGTTCCAGTTCGGCGGCAAGCTGGGCCTCACGATCCGCCCGCTCCCGGGCAATACGGGCTTGCTCTTCGGCCTTAGCTTCAGCATCCAGATTTGATCGGTCGGCAAAACTGAGCTGTATTTCTGTCAGCCGTTGTTCATAACCGGTTCTGAGCCTCTCGAGCTCGGGATTCTCGGGCTTCTTCTGAGCCAGAGTTTCCATCAGATCGGAAGGTTCCAGATGAATCTCAATATACTGGTCTGAATTGGCGTTCAGTTCAAATGAATAATCACTGAATCCCCGGCGCCTCACTCGAACGTCGATTACGGTACCTTCCGGCAACAACCCCCGGAACCGGCCGATTCCGGTTTTCAGACCGTCTATGTAAATGTCTGAATCCGGCGGATCTGTGACAATTTCCACCAATACGGGATTCGGAGCGTCGTCAAATCCGAAGGGCATGGCCGGCAGAGGAGCCGCCGAGGCCAGACGGATTCTATTCTCTTCACTGATTTCTTCAACTTTCGCAGGATCTTCGCCTTCACGAATCACCAGCTGTTCATCCGGTCCGACAGAGACTTCCCCGCCCTCAACTTTACCGGTGACCTGGACTTTCCCTTCACCGACAACAAGAACCGTTCCATCTTCATTCTTTTCGATAACAAATTCAGTGCCTCGAACCTCGTATTCGGTACCGTCGGCCTCAATAATTATATTTTCAGAGTCGTCAAGTTTCTCAACTTTGTAAGAGAGTGATCCGGTGAGAATCTCCGTCCGGAGATCAAGTTTCTGATCTGCTCCGGTGAGTTTCATGAATCGAACCAGTGTGTCGCTGCCCAGTAACGCGCTACCCTTGTCGGCAAGCTGCACCTGAGCCACCGCGCCTTCGGTCACTTTGACTATATCCCCGGGCTGTAGTTCTTCACCGGGAAATGCCGGGATGGTTTCATTATTGCGGATAACATAGACCGGCCCCGCAATGTGGGTGATTACGGCAGTCTGTCTTGCGGGCAGAGGGGGAGCTTCTTCTGTCCTGGGTTTTGTTATGTAACCGTAGAAAGCCACTCCGCCGGCAGTAATCACTATACCGATTATAAATCCCAGTAATATACGAATAAAAGGTTTCAAGAATTCAGCCTCCGTGAGATCCCAGACGCTTCAGGATGAATGAACGAAGGTTACCTTCCAGACTCTCAGAACTTCTTTCAACAATAGCGATGAGCCTGGATTTATTGTACGGGCCATCAGAAACAAGAATGGATTTTGTATCACCTTCAATTGGAGTCACCTTTTTCCAGGTTATTGTACGTGTTCCAGCCAATTTGTCATAACAAATCTGAAACCCCTCGAGTTTTTTCTCAAAGTCATACCAGAGAATCAGCTCAATATCGTCGTCAATGAACCAGCGTCTGAGTCCTTCTCCTCTTACCTGTCGAACATTTTGTAATTCCTGAAGCATCGCTTAGATTCTACAACTCTCAGCTCTTGTTTCCAACACTATTACCATAAACATAAAGAGGGGCCACCCCGGAAGAGGCAACCCCTCAGGACCCCCCCAAGGGTCCATCATGCGGAGACAAGCTCAACGCGTTTTGAGAATATCCCCGACTGATTCCGGACGCAAGGGTGAATGAATGAATATTTAACAAAGAATTGATATAACCCCATTGGAGCGTCTGCAGGTTGACAATTATTTTTTTGACAAATTAGCTGACCTGCCGATGGTTGCGACAGTTAATGCAGCCAGGGCCGCGACATAGGGCAGAGCCAGGAGTAATGTGGCAGGGAGATTGGCGAAACCCTGAGCTTTCCCTGAAATAATTTCAACTGCGGAAAAGAAATAGGCTGCGATAAGCACGGCGTAAGGTCGCCTGAAACCGAGCCAGATTACTACCAGTGCGATCCACCCTCTTCCGGAACTCATACCCGGCACAAAACCACCGATCCTGAACGCCAGAAAAGCTCCGGAGAGGGCAGCCAGAGCGGATGAAATCAACAGGGCCCAGGTTCTGGTCCAGAGGGTGGAAATACCCCGTTCTCCAAGAAATTCAGGCCCGGACCCTGCAGTTCTGATTCTACGGCCAAATCCCGTTCTGTGAAGAACTAACGCTGTGGCGGCGGTGAAAGGAATCATCATCCAGGTGATTCCCGTAAGCCCGGTCGTATTAAATCCTGCCAGCAATTCTTCCGGAATTCGGATGGTGCCTTTATGTGACCAGATCAGCTGGGAAACAAGCCCGGTAAGTGAGGGAATAAGCAGGTTGATTCCCAGGCCTGCAATGAAAAGATTCGCTCCCAGAACAAGATGTGTCATAGAAAGCAGAAAACCGAAAAGGACTCCGGTAATCACTGCGCCGCCGACTGCGAGCAGAGGGTTCCCGCCGGAGGCCAGGATCATGGCCGCAGCGAAAGCACCGGATGTAATACAGCCTTCCAACGAGATATTGAGAACCCCGGCCCGTTCCGATACCAGTCCCCCGAGGGCTGTCAGTATCAGAGGAACCGCTGCTGCTGCGACGACCGCTATCATATTTTACGCCTTATCATTCTAATGCGCTTTGCTGTTACCAGGAGGAATACGGTTGCCTGCACCAGACCTCCCAGGGCGAAGGGAAAGCCGGTATGCATCATTGCCGATTGGGTACCCAGAAGAATCCAGGTATAGGCCAGGGCTGCCAGAGGAACCAGTTCCGGTCTGCTGCCGGCAATGAGGGCAATCGCCAGCCCGTTCCAACCAAGGCCGCCGGTGAAGCCCTGGACGGCCTGGCCGCTGTCCAGCAAAGCAGCTGTGCCTGCCAGTCCATAGAGCGCTCCCGATACCGACAAGGAGCTCACGGCGATTAAGCCGGTTCGGATTCCTCCGTATCGGGCGAATGACTCATTCGCTCCTCGTAATCGCCATTCGTAACCCCTCCGGGTGTAATTCAGGAAAAGAACCGCCAGAACGGCCGCAAAGAAGGCCCACAATATTACCGGCCCGAGGCTGGACGGCGGCCACCACATTCCGGGACGGTAATTGGAACTCAGACGCGGAGCCGCAATCAGGTAGCTATTGGCATCTTTCATGGGGCCGCTGAGTAATACATGCCCAACGGGCGCCAACGAAGCGGATATGAGGAAGCTGCTGATGAGTTCGTCCACACCCCATTTCCCGCGAAGTGCCCCTGAAATGGACCCGATTACAGCGCCGGCCCCGATACCGGCAGCCAGAGCAAGTGGTAAGGCAGCGATTTTCGGGATATCAGGGAAATAGAGGGCCACCGCCGCAGCAGCCAGGCCACCGGCGAGGGCCTGCCCTTCACCTCCCAGGTTGAATGAACCCGAACGGAAAGCCAGAGACGCAGCAACACCGGCAATAGTCAGCCGGGCTGCGGATTCTAGAAAATTTCCGAAAGCCAGACGGTTCATAAAAGGACCGGTTAACAGGTAGAGAAGGGCTTGTCCCGGGTTGTCACTGAGTACCAGTATTGCCAGTGCGGCAACTGTCAGCGCCGCTGCCAGTGAAGTAAATGGCACCGCGAGAGGTTTAAGTGATTTCACCGTTTCCCGCCTGCTATCAGCTCAGCTGCCTGGTTTCTGTTCCACTCGTCTGTGGGGAGAATATCGCTCAGACGTCCGCCGCTGATCACCCCCATTCGATCCGACAGATCAATGGCTTCATCGAGATCTGAAGCCAGCAGCAGAATTGCGGCACCACGATCCCGGGTCTGCCGCAATTTTTGATGTATCTGCTGCCTGCTGCGTTCATCCAGTCCCCATGTGGGGTCGGCAACAACAAGAAGCCGGGTATTACTGGTAATTTCCCGTTGAAGTATTACTTTCTGAATATTGCCGCCGGACAGCTCGTCCAGCTTCTGATCCGGTTTTCCGGCGATACCGCCGTCGTTTTTTCGGGATTCGGTCCAGTGAAGAACCCGCCGGGGGTGAAGCCAACCGCTTTTCGCCAGATTTCTTGATTCCAGAACAATCATATTCTCGGACATAGTTGATTTGAGACTGGCCCCTCTGCCGGTTTTGTCTGAAGGCACATAATGGAGGCCCGCCTGACGCATACCTGCGGCGCCGCTCTGAATATTTTTGGAGTTGACTTTCAGGGTACCGGACCCCAGCCGCCTGTTACCGGAAATTACATCTTCCAGGGAGGACAGACCCTCTTCTCTGAGTCCGGTTATCCCCAGAATTTCTCCCGGCCGGACATGGAAACTCACACTCTCCAATTCCCGGCGGCCGGAAATCGTAATTCCGATTTTATCAGCCTCAAGCAGCGCAGGGATGTCCTTCCTTATCAGCGGACCCCGGCTGTGATCCTCTCCTGAGGTTTCGGCTTCCCCGAACATCTCCCGGGTGAGCATCGAATAATCGGTTTCCTTTGTTTCCCATGTGCCGGCTACCGATCCATGGCGCATTACAGTTACATCGTCGGCAATGCTGAATACGTCCTCAAGCTTGTGGGTGATCAGCAGAACACCACGGCCGATATCTTTCAGCCTCCGGAGAAGATTGAAAAATTCATCACCTCTACCTTCTTCCCAGGCCGAAGAAGGCTCGTCAAGAACCAGAACTTCGGGATTGAACATGAGAGATGCTATCATTTCAGCTCTTTGAAGCATGGCTGAATCCATTCTGGAAACAGGCATTTCCGGATCTATGCCGGACAAACCCCATTCTTCAGCAGTCTTGATGAACAGACCTTGCTGCTTTCTGATCGATTTCGGAGAGTCTTTTCTGCCGAGAATCGCAGCCTCTCTAACAGTCAGTGCCGGCGGCCAGATGTTCCTCTGCCGGATCAATCCGATTTCATGGAATATGCCTTTTTTATGTTCGTGGAGATTCACCACTCCCGTGGTGAGCTGTAATGTTCCCGCGTCAGGTTTCCTGACTCCGGCGAGGATATGCCCAAGGGTAGTTTTCCCGGCACCATTCTCACCCACCAGAGCGTGAATACTCCCAGACCGCAAATCCAGCGAAACATCACGACAGGCCATAACACCCGAGGGCAGCCATGTGTGATTAATCTCCCTGAGACTCGCGGCGAACTCAGCCATCCAGACTCCGGAGACTCAAAACGCCGCTTTTCATGTCGTCGACAGTTTCTGCCATCTCATTTCGTATGCTTTGGGGAACATGTTTTTTAAACAGTTTTCCGTTGAGGGGAAAATCGACATAACCTTCAGTAATGCCGACTTTAACGCTTTCACCCATGGTCAGTTCACCGTCCAGCCACTCATTCACCCACTTCTCTGCGGCTTCTTCCTGCTTGATTATTGCGCTGGCCAGAACTGTTCCCGGACCGAACTCACTGCCGTCGGAGTCGAACCATAATACGTAATGTTCTTTTTCTCTGGCGGCGGATATAACGCCCTGATTTGCACCGCCGGCAATGGTTAGTATGACATCAACACCGTCGTCATACAGGCCGGAGGCGAGTTCCCGGGCCTTCTCTGCGTCGTACCAGTTTCCCAGCACACGGAACTCAAGATTGATATCGGGATTGACGGTGTGAAGACCGATTTCGAATCCGGGGAGAATCTCCCTGTTCATCTGAGGATATTCCTGGCCCACGATGAGCCCTACCTTTAAATCTTCATTGGAACCATCCATTTCAGAAGATGTTGTTACCAGTCCGGCAAAATATCCGATAAGAAATGCCTGCTCGCGATGATCGTAAACTATATCGGCAACTGACCCTTCAACGAGTCCGGATCCGTCAAGTACCAGAAATTCCTGGTCCGGAAAGGACTTGGAAACCGCGGTACTGATTTCTGTCATGGCAGGATTGGAGGTGACTATGAGCCGGTAACGTTTTTCAGAAGCGAGAACCATAAGCTGATTCGCCCATGTAGCCTGGTCGAAACCACCTTCAATGGTTTTTACATCAATATCTGCTGATTCAGCGGCCTTTCTAACACCTGAATCCATCATTTCGTAGGTAGGGCTTCCTTCCAGCACTCCTGGAACAAAAACCGCAATGGAACCTGCCGCATTTCCGGCTTGTTTTCCGCAGGCGGAAAACAACACTGCCGTAATGACAAGTACCGAGATAGTTATACTGTTACGCATGTCTCTTCTCCCTATAGGCGATACCCGCGGGAGGGAAAAACGGAAAAGGACGGACCTCGGCGAATCGCCGTGTCATATTGCCCTCTCTCCCATCCAGACTCACACTGTCGGTTACGGAATCCCACCGTATCCCCCGAAATGATACCTAAAAGCTCATTTCGGATTGCGGACTATTACCGCCGGTCGGGATCGAAATCCCTCCCTCGAGAAAGCGTAATCTAAAGATATGACTGTGAAGACAGAACGTCAAGATGGAAATATCTGATGGAGTTCGGAGGTCGTCCAATATTGACCCCAACCCTGCTGAAATCGTATAGTAAGTTCAACATTAAGCCACAACCAATCCTTTAATCGGAGCGAAGATACCGCATGAGTTTCTCCAAGCCCACCTCTCTGGGGGTGATAGCCTGTCCTGGTGGAGAATCTTTCGCCGAGGAGATTGTCGCCCACCTTAAAACCATCTATCAGCGGCGCTTCGAAAAGAAAGCACAGTTTATTTCCAAACTGTATGAAATGCCGAACAACGAAACCTTCCGCAGGCTCAATCTTTCTGACGACCTCATGAGCCACCGTGTGACGGCCATCGGCAGCAGTGATGCCTATCGGTTTCCATCTTTCAAGATTCCCTGCAAATTCACCAAGTTCGCGAATGGCGAAATCAAAACTGAAATCTTACGAACAGTTCGGGGTCTTGATATTTATATCGTTCAGGATGTCGCCAATGAGACTCCAGTACGTATGGGTGATGAACGAAGTGCCCAGTCAGTTAACGATCATCTGATGACCCTGATGACCGCCGCCGATGCGGCTCATCAAGCCGGCGCCCGTCGTGTCTCCATGGTGTTGCCGTCGTATCCTTACAGCCGTCAACATAAGAAAAAGGGTCGGGAAGGACTGACCGCTTCGATGTTGGGCCGTATGTTCGAAAATATGGACGTTGCAAGAATTATTACTCTTGATATTCATTCCAGGGAAATTGAGCATACTTTCAAGACTTTGAGCCTGGAAAATCTTCATGCGTCATATCAGATACTTAGAACCGCCAGTTCCTTTATCGATCTGATAAATGAGGATCTCGTTGTCGTTTCTCCGGATACCGGAGCTATCGACCGGAATAAATTCTATGCTGACAGCCTCAAGAAACCCCTGGCCCTTCTTTATAAGGAAAGGGATTATTCCAGGACATCCCGAAATGCGGCGGATTCCAATATAATAAACGCCCGACTACTCGGAGATGTTGAAGGCAAAACGGTATTCATGGCGGATGACATGCTTGGAACCGGCGGCACCCTTATCAAGGCGATGAAGCTTATTAAAGAAATGGGCGCCAGGAAAATTATCTGCTCGGTTTCCCTGCCGTTATTCTCCGGAGATGCCGTCACCCATTTTGATGCTGCCCACGAAGCCGGCTGGTTCGACTATGTCATCGGCACCAATGCTGTAGAACTTCCCGAGGATATTCTCTCCCGGCCATGGTTCCGCAGTGCAAACGTCTCCAATCTGTTTGCCAGGGCTATAAGCAGGGTTCACCATAATCGTTCGGTTTCACCGCTATTGGATAACAGCAAAATGATCCAGCGTATGCTGGGCAAAAAGAGCCGTATCGAAGGACCCGATCTTTTCTCGGAATCGGGCGGCAAATGATACTCGCTGCGGATCTTGGTACCGGTTCTCTCAAAGCCGGTTTACTGGCTCCGGACGGCAGTTTAACAGCACGTGTCCGAATACCGTACAAGCATCCTCCGGGACTTGGTCACGACGATTTCGATCCGCTTCAATGGGAACAGGCTTTCGCAGAAGCATTAAAGTGCTTACCGGCGGCTCGGGTATCGGCGATCGCCCTTAGCGGAAATGGACCCACTCTTGTGCCATGTGATGAGGCCGGCATACCTCTGGCAACCGCCGATCTCTGGCTCCATCAGCGTTCGGTCCGGATTGACGGACAAGATTCCTATTACCTTCCAAAAGCTGAATGGCTCAAACGTCACGATCAGGGCACCTGGGTGCGAACGAAAACTCTCCTGTCCTGTCCTGAATGGCTGCAGTTCAGGCTCACCGGCCGACGTACAATGACACTTCCCCACGAGGGCTTCCGACGATATATATGGGACGATGATCAATTGAGTGCTTACGGGCTGGATTCTTCCATGTTCCCCGAAATGGTTGAAATGGGGCAGGTGGCAGGATTAATAAACGCCGCGGCATCGTCGGAATACGGGTTGGAACAGGGCGTTCCTGTTGTGGCAGCCGGGTCGGATTTCATGGCGGCATTGCTGGGATCCGGGGCCGTGGAACCGGGAATGGTTTGTGATCGCGCAGGAACCAGCGAGGGTATCAATTATTGTGCCGCCCGCCCGTCCGGAGATTCGAGATTGAGGGACCTTCCTCATGTTATTGAACCATATTGGAACTCAGCAGCTATCCTCTCTTCTACAGGAGCTGTTTTCGAATGGTACCGGAGACTCACCGGTCAGGAGGGTAGGGGATATGAGGAAACCCTGTCTGAAGTTGACGATATCAAACCCGGACAGGCGGCCCCTCTGTTTTTTCCCGGACCGAGAGGTGACACATTGTGGGAATTCGGGGGAGGGAGCTTTCACCACCTTGAGCCTGGTCATGGTCGATCGGAAATGGGACGGGCGGTGATGGAAGCCATAGGCTTTGCTGTAAGGCGGGGCATCGAGCTTCTTGAAGAAGCCGGAATGCCGGTAACTGAAATGCGGGTTACCGGAGGGCAGGCCCGGGGCAGAGTCTGGAATCAAATGAAAGCCGATATTACGGGGCGTAGACTCCTTATTCCAGAGACTGAAGATGCCGAACTGGCCGGATGCGCCTGTTGTGCGTCTGCGGCTTTGGGGCGGCACAAAACAGCTCTGGAAGCTGTGAAAACCTACAGCAGAATTCGTTACATAATAGAGCCGTTACCTGCAAATGTTTTGTTGTATAATGAAGCCTATAGTCGTTACAGAGATTCGGCGGCTGAGTTGTTGAAACAGTAGGCATGATCCTTGCGTCAATTTGCAGGATTTCTTTTATCATTCGGGTTGACATAACAAAGACCCGCAGATATTATCACCGACGCTTGCATGCCTCTGTAGCTCAGTCGGTAGAGCACAGCCATGGTAAGGCTGGGGTCATCGGTTCAAGTCCGATCGGAGGCTTTTTCCCCGTCCCGCTGCTTACGTGTGAGTGGGATTTTTTTGTAAGGGAGTTTAAGAATATGGCAAAGTCCAAAAAAGGCGCGATTGATAAAATCGCCCTGCAATGCAGTGAATGCAACCGAAAAAATTACACCACTACCAAGAATCGCCGGAATATCCAGGGAAAGATGGAATTCAACAAGTATTGTAAGTGGGACCGGAAAGTGACGCTTCATAAGGAAGCGAAGATTAAATAGTTTTTATTTAGGCCAGTAGCTCCAATGGTAGAGCGCCGGTCTCCAAAACCGGATGTTGTAGGTTCGAACCCTACCTGGCCTGCAAGAGCTAAAAAAGAGGTAATGCAAAATGAAGAAGATCAGGGCTTTTATCATGGAAAGCTACGGTGAGCTCAAGAAGGTTGTCTGGCCGGGTCGAGATTCCGTGATGGCGTCTGCCAAAGTAGTGATCGTTTCTACTATCGTGTTTGCGCTCTTTTTCGGGCTTGTAGATTTCCTTCTTTCACAGGGGATCTTCGCCCTCTTTCAGTTGATTTAGGCGGAGGCAGTCGATGGCTAAGGGCTGGTACGTCCTCCATACCTTTACGGGTTACGAAAACAAAGTTGAGAAATTCATCAGAATAATGATGGACGACGGCACCCTCGGAGAGGGCGTTTTCGATGTAAAAGTTCCCTCAGAGGAAGTCACTGAAGTCCGCAACGGTAAAAAGCGGATCGTTAACAAGAAATTTCTTCCCGGGTACATTCTTGTAGAGATGGATCTTCCTGAGCGTGGTTGGAAGATTCCCTGCAGTGCAATCAGAAAGATTCAGGGTGTTACCGGATTTGTCGGTACCGGCCAGAACTCCAAGCCCCAACCGATATCTGCAGAAGAGGCTAAAAGCATACTGCAGAAAACCGGTGCAATAAAAACCGAACGCAGGCTTCAGGCCAAGCAGGATTTTCAGGTTGGCGAGGAAGTCCGGATTATCGAAGGTCCTTTTGAGTCTTTCAAAGGAACTATTGAAGTTGTGAACCAGGAGAAGGGTAAGCTTCGGGTTATGGTGGGAATCTTCGGACGCGCCACTCCCGTTGAAGTAAGCTTTGCTCAGGTAGATAAAGGTTGATTTGACCGGCTTCAGCATTAGCTGAAGCTGTTCATATAAAAGGAAGGTTGGCGAATCCGGTAATCAGCGATTACAGATTCGCCTTCTCCGCATCGGACGGGAGTTGTGGAAAACCCGCAACGATTGTACCGCGATAGGAGGCCAGAAATGGCGAAAAAGAAAGTTACGGCGATGATCAAGTTACAGGTCCCCGCCGGCAAGGCCACCCCGGCACCACCAGTTGGTCCGGCGTTGGGTCCCCACGGTGTTAGTGCACCTCAGTTTGTTCAGCAGTTCAACGATCGCACTAAGAATTATGAGCCCGGGCTGACAATTCCGGTTGTGATTTCGGTTTATGCAGACCGGAGTTTCACCTTTGAGACCAAGACACCGCCTGCCGCTGTCCTGATTAAAAAGGCAATCGGTCTGGATAAAGGTTCTGCCGAACCTCATAAAGATAAGGTTGGCCAAATTACCCGGAATCAGCTGAAGCAGATTGCCGAGACAAAAATGCCGGACCTTAATGCGAATGATATTGACGCCGCGATCAAAATCATCGCCGGCACCGCTCGAAGCATGGGCGTTACGGTGGAGGGCTGATTATGAAGCGCAGTAAGAAATATAGAGAAGCTGTAGTAAAAGTCGACGTTGATAAGGTATATGCCGTTCAGGAAGGTCTCGACCTGGTTAAATCTATGGCATTTGCCAAGTTCGACGAAACAGTTGAAGTATCCGTAAACTTGAACGTCAAGAAAAACCATTCAATTCGTGACACCTTTGTGCTGCCTCACCAGTTTGCTGCTGAGAAGAGAGTCCTTGTGTTTGCCAAAGGTGAAAAGGCGAAAGAAGCCGAAGAAGCCGGTGCCACATATGTCGGGGCTGAAGATCTTGTTGAAAAGATCAAAGGCGGCTGGTTGGACTTTGATATTTGTGTCGCCACTCCCGATATGATGCGGGAAGTTGGTAAGCTGGGACCCGTTTTGGGACGCCGCGGTTTGATGCCCAACCCCAAGACTCGCACTGTAACGATGGATGTTAAGGGTGCTGTGGCTGAATTAAAACAAGGCCGGATTGAGTTTCGTGCCGATAAAACCGGTGTTGTGCATCTGGCCGTCGGTAAGGTTTCGATGACAGTTGATCAGGTGACGGCCAATATCGAGACTTTTTTAGATGAACTTTCCAAAAAGCGTCCCTCTGATGTGAAGGGCGATTTTATCAAGTCAGCCAGCTTGTCGTCCACCATGGGCCCCGGTCTTAAGCTGCAGGTTCAGGAATAGGGGGTAGGTGATGGCTGAAATGAAAGTACAGCAGTATAAAGTTGATGCGGTTGCAGAACTGAAAACTGGTTTTGAGGGATCTCGGAGTTTTATATTTGCTGATTACCGCGGTTTAACCGTCGAGCAGATCAGTGAACTTCGGAGAGCTCTCAGGGAAGCCGGTGCAGAATTTCATGTTGTAAAGAACAACTATGCAAAGATAGCTTTCAAACAGATGGACCACGAAGATGTGGCTCCTTACCTGGTCGGTCCCACGGCAATCGCATATTGCGCTGACGAAGCCGGTCCGGTGGCCAAAGCCATGCTGAAGCTGGCCAAGGGAATGCCGATTGAACTGAAAGGCGGACTTGTTGATGGTGAGGTTTACGATGCCGGTGCCGTTGAAACATTCAGTAAACTGCCCACCAAACTGGAACTCATTCAGATGCTCATGAGCACCATGAATGCTCCGGCGCAGAATATGGTTTATGTGCTCAATGGCATAACAACCAAGCTGGTTCGGACCCTTGCGGCTGTCCAGGAGCAGAAAGCCCAGGAGGGCTGACGTTCTTATATCTGTAGATAGGCGACCGGGTGATGGCGTTGCCGGGATCCCGATCGTTTAGAAATAGGGCCATCGTGCCCAAAAGGTACGGTTTCAGTCTTCTATAGGGAATTATTTGGAGATGTGAATTAATTCACAACTGCAGGTGGTTCCGTAAAGGGTTGTCTGCTGTTGCCGTCGTTATTAACATAAGGAGAAGATAATATGACTACCACAGAAATTCTTGATGCCATTGCTGGCATGACTGTTCTTGAGGTTTCCGAACTCGTTAAGGCTATGGAAGAGAAATTCGGCGT
>RCND010001033.1_pt1 | contig 15780 bp, 9 predicted proteins | sample 2041351 | NCBI WGS metagenome assembly RCND01 (sample SAMN09708230, study PRJNA481090) | Marine sediment metagenome, whole genome shotgun sequencing project. | biome: marine sediment; feature: ocean; material: sediment; isolation source: Sewage treatment plant 12B marine sediment (STP12B) ...
AGAATTGAATCAATCTTGGAAGAGGATTGTTGAAGGACTTTTGTAGCTAGTAATTTATAGAATTGTTCCTCAGAACGTATATTGTTTAAGTCAATCATACAGAATACGACCTTTTTTGACTTGGCTTGAGTTTTATTTGCTGCTTTTGCTACCAGAGATGATTTTCCCCATCTTCTCGGGGAGATGAGGATAGTATTTACGGATGAATTGAAATTTGAAGTTATTCGTTTGGTTTCGGTAATTCTATTCGTAAAATCAGTTCCCAATACTAATTTCCCAAAGGTAAATGGTGTTTTCATTTATTGAAATTTCTATAAAGGTAATTGATTTGTATTAACTAACCAAATGGTAAGTTACCGAATGGTAACTTACCATATGGTGAGGAAATCAATAACTTCCGTCAAATCTCTAACCAAATCGAAGTTAGATATTTTGTCAGTCCCCGCTACTAGAGAAAGCCTGGATCGAATTCGGGCTTTTTTATTGGTAAAGCACCCCCCAAATGGCACTCGCGAGGCTGAAAGCCGAGCAACACTACCCCGGCTACTACGAAGGACTCCTCATCAGATTTGATGGGGAGTTTTTTATTTGTATCAGCTGAAGATCCCATAATTTGGGACTTTGCGAAAAACAGAGGAGACCGAATAACCCTGGGAGGGACTGCAGATGGAGCGGATAGTACACTATTGGATTTCATTGAATTCCTGTAGAAAATCGACCAGAACCATTTCCCTGCTTAGCCCCAGTTTCTTTCGTAGCCGACTACGTGTCGTGTTAATGCTATCTACCCCAAGTCCCATAATTTGAGCCATGTCTTTACTTGAAAAACCCAGATTAATAAAGGCGCAGATTTTCAAGTCTGTTTTTGTCAGGGCAGGGAATCTATTCTTCAGGGAAGCAAAATAGTTGTGATTTACTGCAGTGAAGTGAAGATCAAACTCAAGCCACTTTTGCGAACGGTTTATTTTTAAGGATTGTATAATTCTATTGATTCTAGGTGCATTTTCTTTCTTGAATTCGAGTGCATTCAGTTGCTTTCTTATGTCTTCAAGAAGACTATCTCGCTCTATCAGTTGAAGGGCGGAGGAAAGTAATTCCTTATTCTTTAATTCAAGCGCATCTTCCTGGTTTCGAATTTCTGATTCCTGCTTGTCTTTCAGTATTTGTTGTTTCTTTCTTTCCTTAATCCCTCTCCTTATGAAGTAAAAAAGTATAATAAAAATAAGAAGTGCCAGGATTCCAATAAAGAGCATTGATCTTAGATGTTGTATATCTTTCTCTTTTTCAAGTAGATCCAGTTTTTGCTCCTGAATTTTTTTAGCGTATTCGTCTCGTATTTCAAATAGCGCTTTGTTTTGAACGCTTCTGATTCCAAAAAGACTCTCATTCATTGTTTTTGATTCTGAGAGGTAATTGTAAGCCATGGCAAAGTCTTCTTTGCTGGAATATAACTTCGATAAGATCTCAAGGATTTCTACCTTAAGGTTTATGTGGATGTTTTGCTTGTTTATTTGCTCCAGACTTCTTTCGAAATATACAATGGCTGAATCCGCTTGCTGCTTCTTTAAATAGTATCTGCCCGTAATGTTAAATAGCCAGCAGTTTATATGTTCACCAGGATCTGGATAATCTTTCATTAGTGAAAATAGAATGGGGGCAGCTTCATCAAGCTTATACATGTCAACCTTTAGTTCAGCCAACTGCAATTTGGAATGATCTAAATTTAATTTGCTTTTCTCATCCTTGTATCTGCCTAGAATTTTATCCGCAAGCAGCTTCTCTGCCTTTAGGTAATTCTTATTGCCACTAACTTCCAGAGTGACCTGCAAATTATATAGTCTTCTATACAAAGCCAAACTATCATTATTTATGGCAATATCAGATAACAAGGATTTGAAATTGGAGTAAAACAGTTCATTAGCTTTCTGGTTCTGCTCGAATATTAGGTATAGAATGACAAGTTCTTTTGTAAGTTCAATCCTTGATAGAATCAGTTCAGAACCTGAAACAATAGGGTATAATTCCCAGGCCTGTTCGAATGCCTGGTAGTATTCTCCCGCACTTGATATACTTCTCAGTAAATCTAATTTATAAGTAATACTATCGTTTTTTTCATTGGGATAGATATTCCCTGCGAATAGACTTTCAGATATTAATAGAATTATAAGGATGAATTTATATCGAATTATCGCCATTGTTTAGTTGCTGGGTTTCATTGATGTCTAATAATCAGCATTTAAAGATATGTTTTAATCAGATATGTTTATACCGCTTCATGGAGAATGCTAAAAATGTTTAGTTCTTACTCAAGTCCCAAATGAGTTATTTTGCATGATTTGTTCCAAATTTGGAGTCAGTATATTTCTCAAACATGAATTTCTAACCCTGAAATACATATTTAGAATGAACCCAATATCCAGAATTACATCAGCTATGTTCATCGTTCTTATCATGACGATGACTATTACAAGTTGTTCCAATCAAAAGGACAAGGTATCTGCCTCCATGAAGCGCTTTCAGGAGTCGGGATTAAAATTTGAAAATGACAGCGAATTCTACACCTATTTCAAGGTCGAGGAGATCAGCGGTATTGGACTTGAAGAGGGGGTAACTCGCAGGGACCCCACAGGTGTTATCAAGGTGGGTGAAACTTATTATGTATGGTACACAAGGCCACCCGCAGGTGTTCCAGTTGTGGGGCCAGAGAAGGCAAATGATACTTTAAGGGCCTACCCATGGGATCTGGCCGAAATATGGTGCGCTACTTCTCCTGATGGCAATAACTGGACTGAACAGGGGCTGGCTGTTGCCTGTGGTCCGGAAGGAAGCTTTGATGCACGTACGGTATTCACACCGGATGTACTGGTGGCTGATGGACGGTATTATCTCTATTATCAGGCGGCCGGAAGTCTGGCGCAGGGTAAGGGTGGTGGAGATTTCATCCATAATGTAATTGCCATGTCCTGGGCTGATTCCCCTGACGGCCCCTGGACTCGGTTCAATGAACCCATCCTTGAAACCGGTCCGGATAGGTCCATCGACCATCTATGTGTGCATGATCCCACCTTCATAGTCAGGGAAGGAAAGTACTTTATGTATTATAAAGGCCATGCCGGAGGTGGACCTGAAAACAGCTATGGCAAATGGGGCAGGAGCAAGAAGTGGGGTATTCCGATTTCATGGTGTGTGGCTATTTCAGATAAGCCCGAGGGACCTTTCGTAAAATCGGAACTGAATCCTGTTATTGTTGGAGGTCATGAAGTAGCTGTATTCCCCTACCGTCAGGGAGTATGTGCCCTTGTAAATCAGGGTCCCGAGAGAAACACGGTCCAGTTTGCTGAGGATGGCCTGAATTTTTATCCGGTAGCGCATGGAGTTAATATTCCTCATGCATCAGGAGTGTATCGAGTGGGGAATTTCACCGATACAGATGTGCAACCCGGACAGGGCATTACCTGGGGTGTTTGTTTAGATATGGGCTACGTTGACGGAGTGAGATGGGATTATATTGCCCGGTTTGATTGTGATCTGAGCCTGGAAAAAGGAGACCGGATCAAAAAGAAAAACGAGCAATTGCAAGCCTGGCTGGACGAAGAATAATCAAAAGGAATAATCAAAAAAATATAGCGATGAGAAAAGTCCAAATACTTACAGTAGTTCTATTGCTTCTGGGAACCCTGACTTCAAGTGCACAAACACTGGACCTTGGTATCCACCAAACCAATGGACAACTGGAGCGAGATCTGAGTGGCTATAAATGGAATATGACTATGATGCTACCGGGAGAAGGGTTAAAAGAGGGTTTACATAAACTCCCGCCCCAGGATATTGAAACCGTGATATGGGATCCGGCCTTCGTTCCGGGAGATGTGTATACAGATCTCTGGAGGGCAGGAGGGATTGATGATCCTTATTTTGGTAGAAATACAGTAAAAGCGAAGTGGGTTGGTCTCTATGAATGGTGGTACTCCCGGAAATTTCGGGTTGACGAAGCCATCAATGATCAGGTTGTTCTTCTTTGTTTTGATGGGGTTGATTATTCCTGCGATGTTTATCTTAATGGTATTCACCTGGGAAGTCATGAAGGAGCATTCTCATCATTTTCCTTTGATGTGACGGAAATTATACGTGACTCCAAGAAAGAATACGGAGGGGCGAATCTGCTGATGATCAAGCTTGATCCTCCGCCAAAGGTGAACTCCAGTGTTGCTGGATTAAAAACACCCTGGTTCGGTGATTACTGGCGCAACCTTGTTCCCTTCGGCATATCCCGAAAGGTGAGTTTGCATACTACGGGGAAAGTAAGAGTTGAAGACCTGTATGCCAATACAAATATTATGGATGATGGAAGTGCTGATGTTTTGATGGAAGTTGTGGTGGAGAATACTTCTGATGTGGAGAGGGAGATGACCGTAATTGTTTCCATTGAAGGAAAGAATTTTGATGCAGATCCACTTACAGTGCAAACAAGCAAAACTGTTGCACCGGGAATTCATAAGATCAAGCAGAACATACATGTAAAGAAACCAGCTTTGTGGAATCCCTGGGATCTGGGTAAGCCAAACCTGTATACAGGAAAGGTTTCTGTAATGGAAGGGGAGATTAATCACGACTATAGCGAAACTTCCTTTGGGATCAGGGAAGTAGAAATGGCCTGGAATCCGGGGTTTAAAAAAGGAGTGGATCTGAGTTTCCCGCGAACAACCCTGATTAACGGCAAGTTCCATTTCATCCGATCTGCATGCTGGGGTGGCCCCCCGGATATTTTTGTAGGACGTACTTCGCCTGAAGAATACCGGAAGATCATTCAATTGGCCAGAGATGCCAATATGAACAACATCAGGATCTTTGGCTGGCATCCTCCCGAGATTCCTGAGTTCTATGAAATATGTGATGAACTGGGAATGACGGTCTGGCAGGATATGCTCCCATTTGGAACTGGGAATTTCTCCCAGGATCGCGAAACAATCGATCGGATAATGGAAGAAGCCAAGGCTGTGGCGATTGAACGTCGCAATCACCCTTCTCTGATTATGATGGAGGGGGGAGAAGAGTTTTTTGTTCGCATCAAAGACCCACATTTTGGCCGCGCTTTTTTGGAGGAATTAGGGGATACCCTCCAGAGCTATTTGGATTTGCCATATGTTCCCGACTCTCCTCTGATCGGGGCGAATCCAACAGAGGCCGGATATAAACCCAAAGAAGCCGTACATATCGGGCATGGTTTTTACGACATGGGGCACGCTTTGATGGAAGACTATTTCCCAACCATGGACTATCCGATTATACCGGAATTCATGATGACATCTGTTCCCAGTGTGGAGAGCCTCAGGAAATTTATTCCGGAAGATGAATTATGGCCTCCGGGTTTAAGCTGGGGACACCACTGGGCAGACCTGGATCGTTTGCGTGGGATGAACTATGAAGTATTTGGAGATGAAAAGACCTCTTCCCTTGAGGAATTCGTGAATGCCACTCAGGATGCCCAGGGCATATACTTCCAATACGGAATTGAATATTTTCGACGTCAGAAACCACGCCTGAGCGGGATATCCCTTTGTCATCTGATCACCTACTGGCCGGATATGAAGTGGGGGCTTATCGATAGCTATCAGCAGCCCAAACGTTCCTTGGATTTCGTAGAGAGGTCCTATCAACCTCTTCTCGTGAACCTCTATTATAAAAAACGCCGCTGGCATTCAAACGAAGCCTTCAAAGCTGAGTTGTGGGTAGTTAATGATCTATACAAAGACTTCCAGAATTGTCAGGTTGAACTGGAAATTAAAAATAACTCCGGTGAGTCCCTTCACAAGGAAGCTTTCGACATCAAAAAAATTGAAGAAAACAGTGCAAAAAAGTTTCTCGATGTCTCTGCAGATGTCCTTGAATCTGTCAAAGATCAGTTTATGGTGTATCTTGTAATGAAAGACAAGAAGGGTAATGTGTTGTCGGCCAATGAATACATGCTGTTAATCGGGGACAATGCAGAAGCCATGGCTGAATATGAGAAGTACCTGATCCAAAGAAGGGAAGCAGAACAGATCTACCCCTATGGATCCTACTATCGTTTCTTTCCTGAGATGATTCGGAAGGATGGGAAAGACTATAACAGTGAAACTGAAACGCCCAGGGCAGAGGGTTTTAACTAAAGACTATGAAAAATTTCACCAGAAGATCATTTATTAGATCTGCCTCAACAGCATCAGTCGGAGCCATGTTTATTCCTAATTTATTAAGTGCCTCTCCTAACAACAGGTTAAATTTTGCTGTTATCGGAGCTGGTGGACGAGGAAGGCCATGTTGGCGTGCAATTCCTGATGAAAATATCGTTGCCATGTGTGATGTTGACGATAGAAGAACTTCAGAAGCAAATAGGGAACGTTCTGGTTTCAAAATGTACAAGGACTTCAGACTTATGTTTGACGAAATGGCAAATGAAATTGATGCTGTTATAGTTGCTACTCCTGATCATACCCACTTTCCGGCAGCAATGGCAGCAATGGAACTTGGTAAGCATGTTTTCGTAGAAAAGCCTCTGGCTCATAATATCTGGCAATTACGGACCCTCAAAAAAGCAGCTAATTATTATGGAGTTGTTTCGCAAATGGGAAATCAGGGACATACTACCAGTGGTATAAGATCCATAAAGGAGTGGTATGAGGCTGGAGTTTTAGGTCAGGTTAAAGAGGTAATTGCATGGCGACCTAGAATTGACGGTAATACTGATAGGTACTTTACCAGTCCAGAAACTTTCCCTCCACAGGAACAGGAGATACCCAAGGGATTGGATTGGGATTTGTGGTTGGGACCTGCCGCTGAGAGGCCATTTAATAATAGCTATTTACCCTTGAGCTGGAGAGGCTTTTACGACTTTGGAAATGGTAAATTGGGAGACTGGTGCGCCCATACTCTGGATGCACCGTTCTGGGCCCTGGACCTTGGTTTACCATATAAGGTTAAGGGAGAAATAAAAGAGATGATTCCTGATCATAGTTTCGTAGCTGAGGAATCATGTGTAACATGGAAATTTAAAGCACGCGGAGATAAGGCTCCGGTTAAAATGAAGTGGTACGAGGGCTTTGGAAGGCCAGAGCTGAGACCTGAATGGGGACTTAAAGAATTACCTTCAGAAGGTTTGATTATGATTGGAGAGAAAAAGACCCTTGCCACAGGAATACGTCCGGATAATCCCAGACTATATGTTCAGGATGAGGAATGGAATGAATTTATAGCGAATCCTCCGGCCCAGACAATTCCAAGAGTTACCGAAAATCAACCTGTTAAGGAATGGGTAGATGCTATTAGAAACAATACCCTTCCAGGCTCGAATTTCGATTATGCTGCAAGTTTATGTGAGATGGCCCAGGTTGGACTTCTGGCTCAACGGTTTGGAGGTACTATTAAATATGATGCTGAAAATATGAAGGCAATTGGCCGTCCGGAATTAGATGATTATATAAAAGAACCTGTTCGTAAAGGATGGGAATATGGTGAAGGCCTTTTATCCAAATAAAATGAATATGAAATTCATACTATCAAGTATAACATTCAGTCTAATTGCTTTTACAACATTGGCTCAGGATTTACCAGAGTTAATGGAGATGGAACCAGCAATGACTGAGATCTGGGAGCCTGAAGTAAAGAGCATCGCACCTGGAGAAAAATATGGTGATGTTCCATCCGATGCCATTGTGCTATTTGATGGAAGCAATCTTGACGAATGGACAAATGATAGTGTAGGCGAAGCGCATTGGTCAGTTGAAAACGGTACGGTAACTGCTTCCAGAATGAGTGAAGGTTTAACCGGAAATTCTGGTATAAGAACCAAACGGCAATTTGGCTCAGTTCAAATGCATATTGAATGGCTCATTCAAACAGATGATACCGGAACAAACCAAAAACCTGGAAACAGTGGAGTGATTTTTTCCGATGGCAGGTACGAGGTGCAGATTCTTGAAAGCTACTACAACAGAACCTACCGGGATGGACAAGCTGCAAGTCTATACAAACAAAGTGCACCCTTAGTAAATGCCAGCAAGAAACCAGGCGAATGGCAGAGCTATGATATTATTTTTATGCAGCCTCATTTTAAGAAGGACGGAAGCTATCTGGTCCCTCCAAAAATCACTGTGCTGCATAATGGCATTTTGGTGCAAAATGCAGTGGAACTTCGCGGCCCGACGGTTTACATAGGAATGCCTGAATATCAAATAGAAAAACACGGTCCGGGTTCGATCTCCCTGCAATACCATGGAAATCCTGTCAATTATAGAAATATATGGGTGAGGGAACTGTAAGGAAAATACCAAAAACCAAAGTAAAATTAATTGAAATGAGACGTGTTTTGTTTATTGTAATTGCCTTTGTACTTGTATCCTGTGGGAATAATACGATTCAAATCTCAAATCTCTCTGATACAGATGTTGGGAAATATGCAGCGGAAGAGTTAAATAAATATTTGAACCAAGCATATACCGGCGTTACGTTTATTGCAGGAGATGAGAATGCAAATTCCAATATTCAATTTCTCCTGACTGAACAAGCCAGAGACCTTGTAACAGAGTCTCTTCCCACCAGAGAGGAAAGCTTTAAGATCATTCAAAAAGATGAAAAGCTTTATATCATTGCACCTGATGAGCGTGGTTTACTTAACGCCACATATGCTTTGCTGGAAAAGCTGGGATGTGGTTTTTATATTTCAGGCGATGTAGTCCCGAAATCTGAAAAATGGGCAGGATTTGAAGCTTGGGAGATGGAAGATGAACCACTAACCGGCGACCGCTTCCTTTTAAACTGGCATAATTTCTTAAGTGGCTGTTCTGGCTGGAACCTGGAAGACTGGCAAAAGTGGATAAACCAGGCAAACAAGATGCGTTACAACGGAATAATGGTGCATGCTTATGGTAATAATCCGATGTTCAGTTTCGAATATCTGGATGAAAAAAAGCAAACCGGGTACCTGAACAATACATCCTCGGGACGCGACTGGGGAAATCCACATGTAAACGATGTACGCCGTATGGTCGGAGGTGAATTATTTGACGCTCCTGTTTTCGGTGCCTTACCCTCATTTGCTACGGAGGAAAACAAGGAGAAAGAAGTGACCGAATTAATGCAGCAGGTTTTTCAGTATGCCGAAGACCGGGGAACCAAAGTAATCTTTGCCCTGGATTTTGATACCTGGATGGCAACCCCCCGGAATATAGTAGAAAAGCTTCCCCGGGAGGCTGTATTTGAGCTGATAGGCGGACACATTGCTCCTAACCCGGACCACCCCGAAGGATACAAATATTATAAGCAGGTATTAGCATCATTGATCGAGAAATATCCGCAGATCGACCAGCTTTCCGTTTGGCACAGAGGTCCGGGAAGTGACGGTTTCCATGGAAGTATCTGGATGAGTTTTCCTTATGAAAAATTCCCTGAAGACTGGAAAAAGGAATACAAACAGAAACTCAGGGATAATACCGAGCTGAAAGATAACGTGACAGCAACGAGTACTTTTGCCTACGGAAAATTAATTGCTGCAATACAAAAAGCACGTGATGAGCTTAAGCCGGAGTTGGAAATTTCCAGTGGATCGTGGTTTTTTTCCTGGCTTCCCTATGCAGACGCTATGTACCCAGAGAATGCACCAATAATTGCCCTTGACTGGAGTGTCCATTTCGATAAAAAAGAAACACAGTCAATAATAGCTGCTGCAGGCAAAAACAGGGAAGTTTATCCGGTTGTATGGGCGCATCATGATGACCACCGTTATATTGGGCGTCCATACACCCCCTGGGAAAACCTGAGCGATAAACTGGAAAAGAGCAATTCAAGTGGCTTTGGAATTATTCATTGGACAACCCATCCGCTCGATTTGTATTTTACAAGTTCGGCACGGCAGGTCTGGAAGGCTACGAAGAATGAAGCACTTCAAAGGACTGTAAAGAATTATGTTGTTACCCGTTTTGGAGAAAATGATGGGCTTGAGGATTATTACATGGATTGGCTTACAAAGGGACCAATGTTCGGGCGCGAGACATCCAGCCATTTTGTCGATCTGGGGAAACAATTGCTTGGAAATAAACTGGAAAGCTGGGCAGTAATGGAGGACAAGACAAAAAAGAGACTTGAACTTCTAAGCGATATTCCAATGTTTGAGGAAAATACTTATTTGAAGTATCAGAAAGCCATGGAAGAGTTTTACCTCTCATTTTTCAGGAGCCAGCAGCTGTTTGAGCAAGCCTTTGACCTGGCAATGAATAATGAAGTTGCCAAAGCAAAAGAAGCGATGCAAAAAGCCAATCCTGATGAAGCCATCCGAAAATTCATTGATGCAACTGGGCTTATCGGTTTCTCTCGGGGTGAAAAAGCCCTGGTTTTTTCTATGAACACACGCTGGAAAACGGATTTTATTAATCTCCGTCAATATTTGGGAATGGAGCCAGTCAGGTTCAATTTTTCACCAACACAGCACGATCCACTGGCCGCGTATGCCGGAGAGTACACCTTTTTTATTGATAGTGATAGTAACTATTGGTATGGATTGGGTAACAAAGAGCTTAATACAGCCCAGGTATTTTCAGAGAAATCAGTTCTTGAAAATATAAAGGATTCATATTTGCTGCTTGATAATGAAATGCAGATACCCTTGAAAATGCGTGTATTTGATATTCCGACAGGGAATTATGAGTTTTTAATCCATACAGATATTGATGAGGATAAACACGATTTCGAATGCTTTTACGAAGATGAGAATCAGCAATTAATCCCATTAAGCTTATCAAGGGATTCCGGAATTTTGTCAGGGAGCTTCGAAAACAAAGGCAATAATCCAAAATTGCTTGTTAGAACTTCAATGCCAGTTAAAATTTATGCCTTAGAACTTAATTACGGAAAAATTTGACATGCTACATACTGTGATTTCGAAAAAGACCTCTTCCTCCCTTCTGCACGATGCTCTCCTGCTCTTGATACTTCCTCTTTTAATATCCGGATGCAATCTATCTGGCCCTGATAAGCGAGTTGAAACCATTCTAAATGGAGAATGGGATTTAGCAAAAACCACCCGCGCAGAGGAGATGCCGGATAGCTTTCCTTCCACAGTTCCGGTACCCGGATTGGTTGATATGGCCTCTCCAACTCTGGATACACTAGGTACAGCTTACAGCGATGTTCTCTATTGGTACCAAAGATCTTTCCAGCTTAAAGAGACTGATGTAGTAAGGCTCAAAATCTCTAAGGCTAAATACCATACCAGGGTCTATTTAAACGGAAGTTATGTCGGTGAGAATCTCTATAATTTCACGCCCGGGTATTTTGATCTCAAGCCCTTTCTGAATGGAGATGATCAGGAAAATAAGTTGCTTATTTCTGTGGGGTGTAAGAACAATTTACCTGATACGATCATAGATGGACACGATTGGGAAAAAATCAAATACATCCCGGGTATTTACGACGATGTGAAACTGATTGCCACAGCTTATCCCTTTATAACAGGTGTTCAAACAGCTCCGGATATAGAGAAGGGCAGTGTGCACATCGAGGCCAGGATAGAAACATCCGGATTAGAAAAAGCGGTGAAACTTCAATACAAAATTTCCGAGTCAGGCTCCGGCAAGGTGGTGTCTTCGGGGAATATTGAACAGAATGAGCATCAGGAGGAAAGAGTTTTGACCCTCGATTTTGAAGCCCAACTCTCTGAGTTTAATCTATGGACCCCGGAGAATCCCTTTTTATATACCCTGGAATTAAGTACCGAGGGCGATAGCTACAGCACCCGGTTTGGGATGCGCAGTTTTACAGGCAATCCGGATGGTAATGCCTACCTGCTAAATGGGAAGCCCTATTTTATGAGGGGGACCAATGTGTGCATATTGCGATTTTTTGAGGACCCTGACAGGGGGGGATTGCCCTGGGATGATGATTGGGTCATCGAGCTTCATCAGAAATTCAAGGATATGAACTGGAACAGCATCCGATACTGCATTGGTTTTCCACCTGAACGCTGGTATGAAATCGCCGATAGCCTTGGGATCTTAATCCAGGATGAATATCCTATCTGGACCTTCACTCATTGGGATAAACTTTATCCTAAAGTAACACCTGGTCAATTGGCCAACGAATACAGAGCCTGGTTAAGGGAACGCTGGAACCATCCCTCGGTGGTAATCTGGGATGCCCAAAATGAGTCAGTCACCGAGGTGACCGGAGAGGCTGCGGCCATGGTTCGTCCCATGGATCTATCCAAGCGGCTTTGGGAAAATGGCTACGCCAGGCCCATCTCCAAAGAGGATCCCATAGAATCCCACCCCTATCTATTTAGCCAATATATCCATTCCAGGTTAGTTCCTTCAGAAAAGGGATCTTTGTACGATTTTCTGAATGAAGTTCGCGTGCCCGACAACGATGCCAACGATTATTCTCCAAAATCGGATAGTACTCGATATACCAATCCCATTATTATCAATGAGTATGCATGGCTCTGGCTGAACCGGGATGGCTCCGCCACCAAGCTGACTGAAAAGATGTATGATATTGCCTTTGGATCAGATCTCTCTACGGAAGAACGGATTCAAATCTACACCCATCACCTGGGGATACTCACCGAATATTGGAGGGTTCATCGCAAGTGTGCCGGGGTGCTGCATTTCTGCGGACTGGGCTATTCCCGTCCGGAGGAACCCAGGGGACATACCAGTGATAACTTCATAAATATTAAAAACCTGACTTTTGAGCCTGAGTTTGTAAAGTATGTTAAACCGGCCTTCGCTCCGGTGGGACTGATGGTCAATTTCTGGGAAAAGAAGCTATCCGTGGGCACAATAACTGATCTGGAAATTTACGCCATCAATGATCTTCCTCATGCGTGGATTGGAAACATTACCGTCTCCTGGATAAAAAAAGAGAAGACCGTCCTTTCAATGGTCCGGGAAGTAAAATTGGAGGCCTATGACCAACAGATCGTACCCTATTCCATGACCGTACCCAATGAAGCCGGAAATTATCAGTTGATAGCAGAACTGGAACTTGAAGGAGAAGTGGTGCGCAGCATCCGGTTTATAGAACTCAGTGATTAATTCCTACCTCGATAGCATTATCATTTGGTCATCAATATTTAGGTATTCCTGCTTCACCAAATCTTGATCCTGGTAGATCCGGCAGACATTTTTGAGAATGGGCCCGCCAGCACATTGCCTTTGGAATACTTTAATCCATAATAGTCTGAATTTATAGTCAAGGGGGAGCCATCGGTATTCTCAAATGTGGCGTTGGAAGTTTTTGTCTTCCCCAGAAGCTCTGTTGTAACCATAGGTACACGAAAACTAAGAATCTCCTCCGGTAGGCTTATAATTAGAGATATACACTCTTTTTCTTCTACAATAGAAATCTCCGGGTTGTGGTTCTCGATTTTTATGAACCCAGTTTCCTCTCCATAAGGAAGTGCTCCGTTCAGATAGATATTGTTGCCAATGAAAGATGGTGCATCCACTTTCTTTTTTCCGGTATTCCCCCACGGCAGTTGTAACGAATCATTAAGGGTGGACAGGCCATACGTATTAATCCCAACGCCATTGACACCTTTGTTGATCCCGATTCCCACGAATATATTGTTATAAAAACGGCTATCCCCGGTATATAAATGCCTGACTCCTGCTATCTCAGTGGAATGGGGAAGATGGTAAGGGGTATATCTGAACTCCTCAGCCCATATTTTTGTTGCACCGGCAAAAAGATTATGAACAAATGCACCTCCGTTCGAATGATTAATTAGTCCAACTTCAGATAGTAGAATATTGTTGTCCACCAGGAAGGGACCATGATTCACCTCAAAGTACAGATCTTGCTGATCATTATCATGTAACAGGTTTTTCGATATCCTTGCGCCTTGCGTCATCCAGTCCAGAAAAATTCCAATTCCACAAGAATATATCCTGTTATTTATTAGAATTACGTCGATTCCACCATGAAATTTCACTCCTGCAAGTTCAGATCCATCAAATTGCCTCTTGGTCCAGATATGGTGGATTTGATTGTTCTCAATGGTGCTGAAGGCAGCACCAAAACTCCCACAGATACCAGCCTGTTCACAATTGTAGATCTCATTATTTCTTACAATATGTGAGCCAATATTCTCTTTACTCCAACCATTCCTGAGGGCGTTGAAGATGGATTCGAAATACGCATACCGAACTGTTCCATCGTCCTTGCCAAGTGTGATTCCCGAACAACGAGAATCATGGATGATATTGTCTTCAATGATCCAACCCTTGTTCCAGTTTGTGGCAATCATTCCCACCTGGTCTGACGTTGGGGGTGCCCATTGGGTAGCAGCCTGACTTATTTCAAATCCTCTTATAGTAATGAAATTGAGGCCTGGTTCAGTAGGGTAAAAGCAGGTTCTTCTTACACTAATCTCAGTTAATTCTCTATTTGGGTTGAGGTCCTGGAAATTGGCCCAAATGCTTGTGTTGTGCTCATCACTTTCGCAATACCAGGAATATCCGCTTCCCAGAACATTTTCGTACTGGGTGTCTTTAGAAAGGAAAAGCAGATCTATCCCTTCTTCCTCATAAAGAGATTTACCATTTATGAAGACCTCACCCGGGTGATGAATTCTTCCCAGGTTATAAAACCAGTCACCATGGATTGAATCCTTAAACGGGTTGTAATCTTTGAAGAAGGTATCGGGGATTACAACTTTCCAAACACCATTTTTTAGCCTTTCCCAATTGGAAATTACTTCGGAGCCCTTAATTACAACATGTTCTTCGGGAGCAGCTCTGAAGAGAATTCTCTCTTCAGGGCTATTTCCACCACGGATCGGGTTTACCCATTCCCTGTAAATGCCTTCATGCACAGTGATTGTGTCACCTGCATAAGCATATTCAACAGCCATTGATATAGTTTTAAAGGGATTTGCTCGGGTCCCGTCATTTGAATCACTTCCACTATTGGACACATGGAATTCTTTCGCAAAACTGAGATTATAAAACAATACACCAATTAGTATTATACATGCCTTAGGCACTTTCATATCACAATCTTTTTTGTGTATCTGTACGATTTGAATATTGATAGATTTTCATGGCAATGCGTATTCCCTAAAATACTCAAGGAATTTCACAGCTGGCAGAACACATATTCTAACGCCAATTGCTTCATAATAAGCAAATTTAGGTAACATATTACTACTTTCCTCTCAAATATGAGTATTCTTGAGCTAGCCGCTACCCCGATTCTTTAAAAGCTGGTTCTTCATCATATTTGGGGAGGATATATCCAGGTTGAGACAAGAACAGATTCTACCACACCTACTCAAAACGGACTTTCCTAAACATCTATGGTGTAATGTTACTTAGTTTTGGTCATGCAATGCAACAAAGGCTTTCATTAGTAAAGCCCCCCAAAATGGTACTCGCGAAGCCGAAGGCTGAGCAACACTACCCCCGCTACTACGAACCCTCTGAAGTCATTGATTTTAGAGGTTTTTCCTTTTTACTGACAAATGTGCTGACAATTTTCAGGGCCATTTTAGATGAATTTGTGGTGGAAAATTCGCTTCTTATCAATACCACGGATCTAGTCTAATTCGCTTTTCAGTTCGTTGATCTGAACCTCAGGAACAAGTACTTTATTTACTTTCTCTACCACTACTTCTTCTGGAAGCTTGAAACTGCCTGAAATCAGGGTCTCCTGTGCGTTTCCAAATTTCACGGTATAGTTTCCAGCTTCTGCAATCCATGAACTTGTTGGAGTACTGAATGAAGCAAGATCCGCAGGACTAAGCGTAAA
>RCND010001035.1_pt1 | contig 15755 bp, 14 predicted proteins | sample 2041351 | NCBI WGS metagenome assembly RCND01 (sample SAMN09708230, study PRJNA481090) | Marine sediment metagenome, whole genome shotgun sequencing project. | biome: marine sediment; feature: ocean; material: sediment; isolation source: Sewage treatment plant 12B marine sediment (STP12B) ...
ATAAGAAAAAGTATTTTCGTTTTCATCATCAAAATTATTAAGCGGTTCATGATCCCTCACTTTTGCTTTTCTTTTAAATTCAATACAAACATTAATTGTGATTCTGTAAAGCCATGTTGAAAATTTACTACGTGCTTGAAAATTCTTTAATCCCTTATGAACCCGAATAAATACTTCTTGATAAATATCATCTGCATCATCTTTATCATTTCGATACGAATACGCAATATTGAGCACAAGACGATCGTACCTCAGCACAAGTTCTTCAAAGGCTTTGTTATCGCCTTTTCTCGCTCTATTGATTAGTTGATTATCGTCTTGCATTCATTCCCATCGTTTCTAAATAATTAGACTGATAAGTTGATAAAAGGTTGTGATGAAACGTAGATAAAATTTATTTCTGGTCTTTTAAAGCAACTTGCCATTTTACCAATTATCTTAAAATCTGTTATATTACTAATATTACTAGATTTATGTGACGTACTTATAGTTATATTTTTTACTTAAATCTTATAAATTAACTTATTTCATCAATTCGCTTTTGAATATCCTTTGGAAGTAAATAGTAATAACTAAGCAGCTTTCCACTATAGACAATATTAAAAGTTCCATGTACAGATTGAGATTCTTCTCTAACATCTTCAGCAGTTTTAAGCTCAATTATTTTTAAAGAAATTTTCTTTTCGTTTGCAAACTTTTCACTTTAAGTATGCTGCTTTAGTAATATCCTCTATTGTTTTTAATTGTTTTGGAGGATTTAACTGCTTTGCCAAATGGTTATAAATTTTCAATCTTATTTGCTTCGCTTGTTTTCTATCAATCCTATCGAATGAATGTCCACCTGGGATATCTTTAAATATTTCATAATCAAATTTCTTCCCGTCTGCTTTTAATGATTTTATAAGATGTTCAACCTCAAGCACATTTACATCATCATCATTTGTATTTGTATGGATAAGCAATGAAGTATTTTTAAATTTGTGCGTTTGCCAAGCAGGAGATCTCCTTCTATATTCCTCAACATTTTCATAAGCAGTTTGACCAATATGATAATCTGCAGAATATAAATCTCTATAACTTTGAGTCTGGTAACCCATTCTTGCAATCAAATCACTTACCGGAACTCCTGCAAATGCGACTTTATAATTTTTTGGATGTTCAAAAATATTCATCAAAGTTATAAGTCCGCCATGACTCCATCCAATTATTCCTACTCTGTCCTCATCAACAAAACTATAATTATCAACCATGTATTGTCTGCTTACATCAACATCTTCAAACTCTAATCCGCCATAATCAATTCTCTCATAAACTATTTTCCCATAGCCGGTACTTCCACGGTATTCCGCCGCAACAACTATATATTGCTGAGCAATAAGCTCTTTAATAATATGTGTGTAATAAGTCGTAAAGTTTGAATGGACTCCACCATGCGGAAAAACTATTAATGGATATTCTTTATTATAATCAATTCCTTTTGGAATAAATACATAAGACCAAAATTTCAAGGGGTTCTTTGCGCCTTGTGCAGTTGTGTCTTTTATTTTCCATCTAGGAGGGCCTGCTAAATATACCTTATCTATAAAGGCAACATCACCAACTCTTTGATACCAAATAATGTCATCAACCTTCTTCTCAATAACATCAAGTCGGTGACCAAGATTTTCATTTTCTTTTTCTAGTTTTTCAATAATAATACTTTTGACCGGCTGGTCCTGTGCAAAAAGTTGAATTGTACTAAATGTGAGTAAAAGAAAAAACAAAATGCCAAAAATAGATCTCATTTGAATCCCCTAAAATATTTTGGAAAGTAATATTCTTTAAAATTAATAATATGTAAATAAAGAGTTAATTAAACAATAAAATATTTATATGATTTCTTTTCTAATCCATTGCCAAGTATTTTTTTGATTGTTATAGGTAAGAATATAATAATCTGAATTAACAGATTCTCTGTTATCTTTATCAACAGCTGTTAGCCAAATTGTATTTGTTTTCTCAGTCTGTAGATATTTATTAAGCTCAACATTACAAATTGAGGAAGGGATATAAAATGATCGAATGGGATTCAGAGAGGTGCTATAATAAAAATTATAACCGACTAGATCTGTCTCTTCATTTTTTAACCACATGAGTTGGAGGTTTTCTTTACTATTATATTTCACAGCAGTAAGTTGGGGTTTTGCAGGAGAGGTGTATTGATAAATATCATCAAAATATATATTTATTAAATACTTAGTTCCATATTTCTTTTTTACATCGATTGCGAATTCAATATTTCTGCTATTGCTTGATGGAGGATTGCTAACCGGAGAAATTAAGTTGTTATGTTCTAAATTATACGAATCAAATTCATCACCCCAAGCTGAATTATCATCATAAACTTGCTGATAAGCAGCATAGCTTTTCTTTTTAACTTTACGGCCAAAATTCAATTCGTTTTTACCGGAACGATTTGGTGTTGTTTTAATCAACTTTTCATCTTCATCGTCGATCTTAAAATCCCAATTACCATCTGCACATTTAATCGTAATCTTAGGGTAAGAACCATTAGCATTTTCAATATGGTAAATATAAATTCCCTTGCTCTTTGCCCAATCGTTGTTACTTAATTGCTGATGGTTTTCTAGCACGTACCATTCATCGTCACTTAATTTTATTCTTGCCGCTTCTACGTTTGTAATATAATCATCTAATTTAATTTCTGAATCTTTGTTTAAAGGAATGTCTTTGTATTTCATCCAACCCAATTTATTCCTTTCCCATGAGTGCATTCCACGACTTGCATTCCATACTGGTCCGCCTGTCATCAAAGCGAGATTAGTCACATTTTCAATATGAAAGGCACCAAACAAAAAGTGACCAAACTCGTGAGCAAGAACGTATTTTGTATAATTGTAACCATTATATCCCCCACGGGATTGGATTCCGGATCCATGATCTAATCTCCCGGCTGCAATTTTAACTCCATCATCTGTTTCAATATCTTCATTTAAATAGAGATGTGCAATTCCAGTCCAACCATTATTGAAGAAAAGTCTATTTTCAAAATTCCTATATAGAATAAATATCATATCAACTTTTCCGTCAGACTTATTTACATATTTACCATCCTTGTCTTTTAACCAATTATCATATTTAGAAAAATCAATTTCATCATCGAGCTCGGTAAGAATCTCTGAGTTTACTTCAGCTATTGATGAATAATGTGATTGACTAAATTTTGGCACAACTACTTTTGGATAAACATCACCATAAAGCATAAAATAACCATTAGACATTTCATAGAAATATTGTGTAAGATTTTTGTTCGGAAAATTTAATTCAGTGGAATTATTAAGAAGTGTTTGAGACCATGAAGGCAAAATGGTTTTACTAATTTCCCAACCTTCGCTTTCTTTTGTCGTATCATCCTGAAATATAACATTGATTAGCAGAGCACGCAGTTCACCCTTCGAGGTGACATGTTTTCCTCTATTTTCTAATTTTTCATTAGTCTTAAAAAGATTTGTTTTTGTATTAGTCGTACTTGAATCAAAAGTTTGCACTGAACATGAAGTTGCAAACGAGACTATGATGAATAACTTGACGGGGTTTAGCCATATATTATTGTATAACCTCATAAATCGTATTTATATTCTAAATCTTTTACGCTAAATTCAAAGTCGTCATTTTCTAACTCATCAATATCATCAAGCAGCGCCTCAACTGAGTTTTTATCAACTGAACTTGATTTATATATGTCAATCAAATATTTAATGGTGTCATAACTAAAGTTCTTAAAATCTAATTCCTTTGCTTTTATAAATTTCTGTTCTGCTATTTTATAGTCATTCTGTTCAAAATAATATACCCCGGAATAGTAATTATAAAGACTTTCGAAGAATTTTGACCCATTAAAATTTGGAGGATTATTTAATAATTTAATAGATTCATTTTCTTTATAAAATAAACCTTGTCTAAAATGAATGATATTCTTTGTTAGCTTCGGTTCATTGTTAAACTGATTTGCAATTGTCAAAGTATTCTCTTCCAAATCATTTGCAATAATTTTCGCTTTTTCAGTATCATCCAGCATAAGATTATTCAATAAGTGATTTAACTTGTTATTATTGTAAACCCATGGGAATATTTTACCTTTAGCAGTTAGCAATGTATCATATATACTATTAGACTTCTCATAATCTCCACTCATGAAAAAATAACTAGCTTTAATAAAAGGATATATTTTATTCTTTTTATCAGCCTCAATAATTCTTCCGGCTTCTTTAATTCTGAATAGATACAATAATTCATAACAATACCAATTCAAAAAATGAGAGTTATCTGGAAACTTATCATACATAACTTTAAGAATTGGCATAGCGTCAAGTTTATTGTTTTCTAATCGGGCATAAAGTTCAGCTAATATCATTGTTGCTTGCCATTTTGAAAAATATCCTTCATTCATAACTTTATGCAAATATTCAATTCCGACTCTTCTATCACCGGAAAGTCCCAGCACACCAGCAATAAACTCAGTGAAGCCTCCCATTCTATCGACATAATAATTCATCATTCCCAATAACAGATATGCATCAGTATAATTTGAATCTTCTTCAATAACTTCTTCAATAATATTTCTTCCATCTTTCCCGCTGCTGAATGCTAAAGACCATGATCGATTTACACCATAGAGACGTCCCATTAAACCATAAATACTACCTAGATAAAATTTATTATAAATAGATAAATTCATATCCTCATAATCTTCATATTTGTCAACAATTTTTTCAGTGTAATTAATCAATTTTTGATTTAAAGAATCTCTCAAAGCTCTTCTATTGCTAAAGGTAACTTGGTTTAATTTATCTATATTTCTTATCAGCTCAATGTTTAAGAAAAGATAGTGATACTTTAATTCATCCATGTTGTCAGATTGAGATTTCAGAAGATTAGTTGCTTGATCAAACTGATAATTCAATCCTAGTTCCATTATTTCATTGTCCATAGGAGTTGGTTTTCCGTTGGCAATAATTAACGAAGTGAAAACAAAATAGATTAATGCTTTTTTAAGCATATAGAATCTCAAATTAGTTTTTGAATTATTAAATAGTGAAATTTGATATTATACAATCAATTTACAAAGTTGATTCAAATAGTTTCGGATTTTTTATATAAAAATGATCTTATGTTGAATAGCTCAATGGAGAATTTTATCTATACTTACTTATTATCTGACAAAGCTTTAAAGGCTACTGCAAATAATTTAATCTGTTTAAGCATGGCACCCAATCCATTTTTTCTTGTGGGTGAAAGATGTTTATCAATACCAATTTTATTTAAGAATTCGGGAGGTGAAGAAAGTATATCTTCCGGTTTTTGATTTGAATAAACTTTAATTAACATTGCAACTAAACCTTTTACAATCATTGCATCGCTATCACCAATGATAATCATTTTATCGTCTTCCAGTTTTGCATGCATCCAAACTTGTGATTGACAACCGGATATTTTATTTTTTTCAGTTTTAATTTCGGAATCAAGTTCGCCAAGTTCTTTTCCCATCTTTATTAAAAAGGAATATTTATCATCCCATTCTTCAAATTCAGTAAACTGCTCTACGAATTTGTTTTGTTCTTCTTTAACTGACATATAAAAACTCATTTTGTTGTTTCTTGGATTTCCGACAATAACATTCGGAAATGACATTTTTTCACAAAGAAATATACCTAAATAATTATTTTTTATCTGAATGGCGTTTTTGAAGATTTGATATTATTTCTGAAAATTCAATTCCTTGGTCTGAAAACATAACCATCAAGTGAAATATAAGATCGGAAGCTTCATTAATAATTTCTTCTTTATCCTTATTTTTAGCTGCAATAACTGTTTCAATTGCTTCTTCACCAACTTTTTGAATTATTCTATCAGAACCTCTTTTAAATAAGGTAGTAGTATATGAGTTTTCCGGAAGATCAATTTTTCTTTTCTTAACAAGTTTAAACAGGTAATCTAAAAACTGAATATTCTAAAATTTACTTAAAAAATATGGAAGCATATCTCGCCAAGTTTGCCAGTCATGTTTCATATTAAATCCCCACAAATCAAGCCAGTGTTGAACTCCTTTTGAATTAAGAAGATTTGATAAACGGACCGATGAACTCGGATCTTCAAAATCGCCTTGTCCAGAGGCAATTACTACACCTAAATTATTTCTCATTTGATTAAGATAATTTTCATCATGCACATTCGGGAGATAATCAATGGGGGAATTATAGTAAACGTGATCATCATAGTGTCCCCGTGTATAATACTTCAAATCGTATACCCCGCTCATTGCAATTGTTCCTCTGAATACAGAAGGAATTCTCAAAAAATGATTCATTGCATGATAGGCTCCTACTGAAGCACCGGTTGTAATAATTGGAGCGTGACTTTGACAATTATTATAAATAAATGGAACTACCTCTTCAATTACATACTGATTATATTGACCGTGTCGTAAAGACTTATGCGGCGGATACATTTCTCTATTCAGCCATGATTCATTATTGATGCTATTTATTGAATAAACTTTAAATTTTCCTTCATTAATAAACCAAGCAATTGAATCAATCATTTGGAATCGCTCATACTCTAAAAAGTCAGCTCCTGCGGTTGGAAACATTAAGAGAGGTGTTCCGTAATGACCGTAAACAACTATTTCCATATCCTTAGTCAAACTAGGGCTATACCATTTATGAATTTCTCTTTTCATTTTCACCTTTTTATTTCGTCAGTTTCTAAACTTAGATTTATACATTAGTAAAGTCAAGATGTAAAACAATTGTCATAATTAATTATATAGATTTAAAAACTTGATTGCCTTGTTAAATAGGAATAAATTTATTGTTTGTTAAAAAATAATTGAAATCGTATCAATGAATAAATTTGAATTAGTATCAAGCTATAAACCATCCGGTGATCAGCCAGAAGCTATAAAACAATTGACTGAGGGAATCTTGTCGGGTGAAAAACACCAAACATTACTTGGTGTTACCGGCAGTGGAAAAACCTTCACAATTTCTAATGTAATTGCAAATGTAAATAAGCCGACGCTTATAATTTCTCATAATAAAACTTTAGCCGCTCAGCTTTATTCAGAATTTAAGGCATTTTTCCCGAATAATCCTGTTGAGTTTTTTATAAGTTACTATGATTACTACCAACCGGAAGCATATGTTGTTAAACGCGATCTTTATATCGAAAAGGATTTTGCCGTTAATGAAGAGATTGACCGTTTACGACTACGGGCAACAACTTCACTAATTGAGGGCAGAAATGATGTTATCATTATTGCAAGTGTGAGCTGTATTTATGGTATTGGTGCTCCCGATCAGTATGCACAGCAAATATTATTTCTTAAAAAGGGAGAAACGATTGAAAGAAAAAAATTATTGCGAGCACTCATAGATATTTATTATGTCAGAAATGATGTTGAATTTACAAGGGGTACTTTTAGAGCCAGAGGTGATGTAGTTGAAATAATTCCGGCCTATCAAAATGAAGAAGCGATAAGAATCGAGTTCTGGGATGATGAAATAGAAAAAATCTCTATAATAGATGCAATTACCGGAGACTTTATTAAAGAGGTGGAATCAATTCCTGTTTATCCTGCAAAATATTTTGTAACCACTAAAAGTCAAGTGACAAATGCAATTCAAACTATTCAAGATGAATTAAAAGAAAGATTAGAATATTATTGGTCGGAAGAAAAATATTTAGAAGCTCAAAGATTAGAACAGCGAACACGTTATGATATTGAAATGATGCGTGAAATAGGTTACTGTTCAGGTGTAGAAAACTACTCCAGACATATGGATGCCCGTCCACCCGGGTCGCGTCCTTCATGTTTGTTTGATTATTTTCCAAAAGATTATTTAGTTATTATTGATGAATCCCATGTTACCGTTCCGCAGATCAGAGGTATGTATTTAGGCGATAGGTCTAGAAAAGAGACATTGGTTGAACATGGTTTCAGACTTCCATCGGCATTAGATAACCGTCCGCTAAAATTTGAAGAATATGAAAATTTAACTAATCAAGTAATTTATGTCAGTGCAACGCCAGCTGATTATGAGCTTACAAAAACCGGCGGTGCGTATATTGAACAGATAATTAGACCAACCGGCTTGCTAGATCCAGGAATAACAGTTAAACCGATTAAAGGGCAAATTGATGATCTAATAGGAGAAATTAGAGAGCGAGCAACCAAAAGTGAGCGAGTGTTAGTTACTACTTTAACAAAAAAAATGGCAGAAGACTTAACCGATTATTTGGATAAACTTAATATTAAGGTCCGATACATCCATAGTGATATTGATGCACTTGAAAGAGTTAAGATTATACGTGATTTAAGAATTGGGGATTTTGATGTTTTAGTTGGAGTTAATCTCTTGAGAGAAGGGCTTGATCTGCCTGAGGTGTCTTTAGTTGCAATAATTGATGCCGATAAAGAAGGGTTTTTACGTAGTGAAAGATCCTTGATGCAGACTGCCGGTAGAACTGCAAGAAATGTAAATGGTAAAGTTATTATGTATGCCGATGTAATTACAAAATCAATGGCTAAGACAATTAATGAAACAAATAGAAGAAGAAAAATTCAACTAAAGTATAACGAAAAACATAATATCACCCCTGTTACTATATTTAAGAGCCGCGAAGACATTTTAAGCTCTACTTCAATTGCTGAATTACGAAAAAAAGAACCTGAGAATGAAGCTTCATTTTCTAAAGTAGCCGAGCCAGTTCTAAAATATATGACAAATGATCAGAAAAAGGATTTGATAAGTCAACTTGAAGAAGAAATGCTTAATGCAGCAAAAGATCTTGAATTTGAACGTGCTGCCTCATTAAGAGATGAAATTGAAAAATTGAATAAAATGTTAAAGTAAATTAAAACTTCTGTTTATTATCTCTTCCGCTAATTCTTTATAAGCAATTGCCGCTTTAGATTTCGGGTTCACTAATCCGATTGGTTTCTTACTGAATGAAACGTTCATCATATTGGCATCTTTCGGTATAGATTTATTCAGAAGAATTGGTGAATTCATTTCGAAGAGTTTTCTCTTAAAATTAAAAGATGCTCGAATATTTTTTTCATAAGACGTAATGAATATTCCTTCTATCTTGAGCTTTTGATTATGTCTTCTATTTATATACTCAATCCTATTTAATAAATCATTTATTGCTTCAAGCGAATATTCATCCGTTCTAATTGGGACAAGTATTGAGTCAGAAGCAATAAGTGCTAAATTGGTTGGTCCAAATAAGTATGGGGGACAATCAAAAATAATAAATTTATAATTCTGTGAAATTCTACTTATTACATTTCTAAGCAACAATTCATTAGTTATTAATCTTTGTTGTCTTCCTTCTTCAATTGCATTTAATTTAATTTGGGGAATACAATCAAGATTATCAATGCCTGTTGGATGAATAACGGCTTCTATCGGTTTAGAATAACTGAATACGTCAAAAATATCACCAAAAATATTTTCATGATTAAAACCAAGAGATAGTGAGCATGCTGCTGTAGGGTCAAGATCAACAATAAGTGTTTTATAGTTAGCCTTGGCAAAGTAAAAAGCTAAGTTAACCGCACTAGTAGTTTTTCCAACACCTCCTTTTGGAAGACAGACTGAAATAATTTTACTCATATTGGAATAGTGATTAACCCTTAATAATACCTGAATTAGAAGATAATCTATTTCCCGATCATTTTATATGATTTACATCAAAATTACAATATTTTTTTACAAATATTTTGGATAAAAAAACGCATAGATGATATATATAGTAGTGGGAGCGGGAAAATAATCAGAAGGTAAAAAAAGAGCGGCTAATTCATGCCGCTCTGTAAAACAGTAATAAAAAGTTTTAAGGTGCTAATCAGCAACTTCTATTTTGAACGGAACTTTTAATTTTTCCCAGTGAAGATAAGCAGTAGCTGATGTACCGGCTAAATCCTCAAATCCAAAAGTGAGCCATTCTTGATGAGGAGCATCTTGTGGTGAAACTTTTATTCTTAATGCGTCTTCAGCTTCATTATATTGATAACTTCCCCAGAGTGAATCATTAGTACTGAACATTACCACAAACTCGCTTTCTCCGGGTATCATGTGAATACCATATTTACCAGCAGCTAATTTTTCACCTTCAACTAAAATATCTTTGTTTGTTTCTATTGATGAGTTTTTATTAGCTCCGGCTCTCCATGGGAAAGGTTTTTCATCAGAATACTTGTTTCCGGGTGTTAATCCCCAAGGGACTAATTCTCCCCAAATGGTTCTGTCTTTTACTCCGGGTCTGCTAAATTCAAAAGTTACTTCTGTATCCAAACCTAAATTTTGTGATACACTTGCTCTTAAACTCTTAGGAATTTTATCCCCTTGAGCAAAAATGGCAATAGATGATCCCAGTAAAATGGATATTGTGATAAAGATGATTTTATTGATTGATTGTGATTTCATTTGTCTTCCTTTGTTTGTTAATCAAAAATAACTATTAAAATGTTAGATAAACTGTCTTTTTTTTTTGCAAGCAATATATTTAAAACTTTTGATTGATAATCAGAAAGATTATAATTTATTAACAAGCTGTTCAGCAGTTGCCATCAAATTCATTTTACGAGCACCTTCCCAAAGTTCAATTCTTGAATTATGACCTGGAATTGTGTTTGTTTCTGCTATTTGATCCAGTGTTTTACCTTCTTTAATCTTCAGTGCAACATAATCAATTAGGGACTGAAGGTAATCTCTCATGTCTATCAGGTCTGTTTTACTACCGGTAATTTTTTCATTTGAATTAGCATGTCCAAAAATAAATTTCGTGTCCTTATCAAACTGATTCAATATTTTGTCAAGTACCTCTACCCAACCTGTAACAGTGCATTCACCATTATTATCAATGTAGGGATAAACATTATTAAAAACTAAATCGCCAAGATGAACAATATTTGAGTTTTCAAAATGAATAATTATATCACCTCCGGTATGAGCTTTACCTAAATGTGAAGCTGTTAAATACTCGTCAGGTAATTTAATTCTCCACATATTGTTAAAAGTTGTATTGGCAGTTACAACTTGGCCTTCTGTTTCTTTTCCTTTATTATGCTTGAGCTGAAGTTTTGTACAATTTTCATGCGCTACAATATTTTTAGTAAAATCCTTTAAGAAGAAATTGCCAAGTGTATGATCATTGTGATGATGTGTATTAATCAAGTAATTTATTTCCCCAGTTGATTTTGAGTCTAGCTCATTCTTGAAATTTTTTGCAGTATCAGGGAATTGAGAATCGATAACAATAATCATGTCTTCCTTTACATACCAGCCAATTGTTCCTCCTTTTTCATTATAAACCCCAATAGTGTTTCTTAGCTCACGAAAATTATTTTGATCAAAAAGTATGTGTTCAATTGGTTTGTGCCCTTGCAAAAGTAGTCCGCCAAAAAACACAGAACTGGTTTTCAGAAATGATCTTCTATCCAATTTCATTGTAATTTCCCTTCAAAAGAATGTTAACTTTACATATTTTTCTTAAGTAAATAATAAATAAGTTAATATTTTTTGCAATAATATTTGAGAATATTTTATGATTAAAAGAATTTTCATTACTGCCATAATTATTTTGTTAACTATTCTGTGTACCAACAAAGAAATTCGTGATACTAGTTACCAAGTAAAATACAATATTATCGAGCCAGGCAAAGGGATTTATGCAATTGTTGAGAAAGATGTAACCAAGACTAAAACCAAAAATAATAATTTTGAAACTGTTTATTATGATGATGATAAATTAGTAAAAATTGAACGATACGATAAATCCGAAAAATTATCAGATAAATTTGATGTTGCTGCAGTAACTCAACTTGAATACAATTTTGATGGTAATGTTAAGTATTTAAAATATTTTGACAAAAATGGCAACAGATCTGAAGATGAAATTTTCGGTTATTGGTCGGTGGAATATATTTATGATGAACAAAATAGAGTGCGAATGGAAATTTACCGTGATGCTAACTCAAAATTTTTAGAAGTGCCCAGAGATAATTCGGGTGATATTGCTAAAGTAAATTTTCTTTCCCCAATATTAACATACGAATACATTGATGATCAGATAATAATAAAGGCGCTGGATCAAAATTTTAATCTGCTTAAAGAAGTTTACGGAGATAAACCTTGCGTACCATTTATTGATTGTGGCGAGAACAACTAAAAATTCAAATGCAGAAGATCAATTTTAGTAATTTTATTCAATTAGCAGGTGTTATAGATCAGCAAGAAGCTGATATGCTTGTAAAATGGGGGGTAAATTATTTAGGTTTTCCTCTTAGATTACCAGTAAATCAAGAAGATCTTACCGAAGATGAAGCCAAATCAATTATAAAAAGTTTAGAGCCGCCAAATTATGGAATAGTAATTTCTTATTCTTCAACTGCAGAAGAAGCAATTGAGCTTTGTGCTAAAGTTGGAGCAAATATTATTCAGCTTCATGGACCAATTGCTATTGAGGAATTATCAAAGCTAAAAAATCTGAATCCCAAAATACAAATCATTAAAAGCCTTGTGATTAAAAATGATAATGAACGCCAGCTCTTAAAAACTTTGACAGAACTTGAGTCCCATGTAGATGCTTTCATAACTGATACTTATGATCCTCAAACCGGTGCAAGCGGAGCTACAGGAAAAACACACGATTGGGAAATAAGCAAAAGATTCATTGAATTATCTTCCAAACCAATAATCTTAGCTGGTGGTTTGAACCCCGATAATGTTTATGATGCAATTATAAAGGTTAAACCCGCCGGAGTCGACGTCCACACCGGAGTTGAAAATAGCTCGGGAAGAAAAGATAAAAAACTAGTTGTAAAGTTTATCGAACAATCACAAAGAGCATTTAAATTGGTTGGGTATTAATGGTAATTAAAGAATTTACTAGAGGTGAATACTTAATTTCGACAGACAAGGCAAAGCTACAGCTAAATGTAATTCATAATTTCTTGTCCAATTCTTATTGGGCAAAAGATATTTCTATAGAGAAAGTAAAAAAGTCAGTTCAAAATTCTTTTTGTTTTGGTGTTTACAATGGAAAAGATCAAATTGGTTTTGCAAGACTAGTAACTGACTATGCAACTTTTGCATATTTAGCTGACGTTTTTATACTTGAAAAATATCGAGGAAATGGATTATCAAAATGGCTGATGGAAACCATTTTAGAATGTTCTGAGCTGCAGGGATTACGAAGTTGGATGTTGAAAACATTGGACGCCCACGGATTATATAAACAATTTGGATTTAATGAACCAGAGTTTCCCGAAAGAGTTATGGAATACAACCCAAATAATATTATCAACTAATAAAATTCTAATTATGAAAATTCTCGTTGGTTCTAAAAATCCCGTTAAATTAAAAGCTGTAGAAGAAACATTCTTATTATATTTTAAAAATGTTAAAATAATTGGAATGTCGGTGAACTCAGAAGTTTCTGATCAACCTATAAATGAAGAGACATACATTGGCGCTGAAAACAGAGCAATTAAATTACAGAAATTGAACAATGATCAATCACTAGATGCAGAGTTCTTCGTTGGTATTGAAGGCGGAATTCAACAAACATATAATAAGTGGTTTGCGTTTGGCTGCATGTGTATAATTCATAAAAGTGGCAAAAAATCATTTGGTACTTCTGCACATTTTGAGCTTCCGGAAATAGTCACCAAACAGCTGCTTGAGAGAAAAGAACTTGGTCATGTTATGGATGAGATTATGGATCAGGAAAACACTAAACAAAAAGGTGGAGCAATTTCTTATTTCACTAATGGTAAGATGAGCAGAAAAGAATTGTACATTCCCGGTTTGATAAGTGCTTTAGTCCCCTTTCAGCATGAGAAGATGTATTTTGGTTGATTTGTTTTGTCTCTTTAATCTTACCAACCTATTTTAATTACTTGCATCATTTCTTATCTTTAAAGTTTATTTCTAAACAAACTGTGAACAATATGAGATTAAGCAAAGCATTTATTCCAACATTAAAAGAAGATCCAAGTGATGCAGTTATAAAAAGCCACATCTTAATGGTAAGAAGTGGCATGATTCGTATGGTTTCTGCCGGTATCTATTCATTTCTACCCTTAGGATATAAAGTAATAAAAAAAATTACTGAAATAATTAGAGAAGAGATGGATGCAATCGGAGGACAAGAATTTCACTTACCTGCTCTTAACCCAAAAGAAATTTGGGAAGCAACTAACCGGGTTGAAGCTTTTGGTGATACTTTGTTCCATATAAAAAACCGCGATTATGTTTTAGCACCAACGCATGAAGAAATAATGACCTTTCATGCGAAGGGAGTTGTTAAATCATATAAAGACATGCCTCAAATTTGGTATCAAATTCAAACTAAGTTTAGGAACGAAGCAAGACCGAGAAGTGGAATTATCAGAGGTAGACAATTTTTAATGAAAGATGCTTACACATTTGACTCCGATGAAAAAGGTTTAGATGTTGCTTATGGCCTGCACGATAAAGCTTATAGAAAAATATTTGACCGATGCGGAATTGATTATTTTGTTGTTGGTGCGGCAAGCGGGGCAATGGGCGGAAGTAAATCAGAAGAGTTTATGGTTAAGTCTGATGCCGGCGAAGATACCGTAGCCTACTGTTCAGACTGTGGTTATGCTTCAAATGCAGAAGTTTCAAAATCTACTATTGCTTCAGTGGAAAAACATAATTCTGAAAAAGAAGTTTATGAAATAAGCACACCAAATGTAAAATCAATTGATGAGCTTTGTGAGTTTCTTAAGATAAATGAACGGGAAAGTGCTAAATCTAGAATTTATTTTCATAATGGAGATCCGGTTCTTGTTTTAATGTCGGGTAACGATACGGTTAATGAAACGAAACTAACAACTATTTTGGGCGGAGAAGTAAGACCGGGCCATCCCGAAGAGCTTAAAGAAATATCCGGAGCTGATGCTGGCTCTATTGGCCCTATTGGTTTTAAGCATAATATTATTGCTGACTTTAGACTAAAAGATGGCAATGAGCTTTACGGTGGTGCTAATAAAAATGATTCTCACGTTGGCGGAATTGATCTAAAAAGAGATGTTCCTTCTATAGAGTATTATGATTTAAGAACAGTTGAATCGGGTGAGCCATGTCCAAACTGCGGAAAACCAATTGAGGTTTTCAAAGCTATTGAACTTGGCCATATCTTTAAGCTTGGAACAAAATACTCGGAAGCTTTGGGCGCAATGTTCCTTGATGAAAACGGTAAAGAAAACCCAATAATAATGGGAAGTTACGGAATTGGGTTAGACAGAGTTTTAGCATGCTACATTGAACAGAACAATGATGAAAATGGAATAGTGTGGAAGAAACCTCTATCTCCTTTTGATGTACATCTGATAGGTTTGAATATGAAAAAGGAAGCGGTGATAGAAGCAAGTGAAAAAATCAATGCGGAATTAACTGAAAATGGTTTGGATGTATTATTCGACGATAGAAATAATGTTCAAGCGGGTTTTAAATTCAGCGATGCAGATTTAATAGGAACACCTATTCAAGTTATTGTTGGTGAGCGCGGACTAAAGGATAACCAAGTTGAAGTTAAGATACGTGCGACAGATGAAAGAATTAATGTTAAGTTAGATGAGTTGATAAACAAGGTTGAAGAATTATTAATTTAATTTTACTTGTCATTTCGAACGGATGTGAGAAATCTCTAATATTCGA
>RCND010001036.1_pt1 | contig 15752 bp, 11 predicted proteins | sample 2041351 | NCBI WGS metagenome assembly RCND01 (sample SAMN09708230, study PRJNA481090) | Marine sediment metagenome, whole genome shotgun sequencing project. | biome: marine sediment; feature: ocean; material: sediment; isolation source: Sewage treatment plant 12B marine sediment (STP12B) ...
TCATCCTGAAGAGATTCCAGGTTATTACGCCTGATACCTCTAATGCCATATACCTGAATCAGCCAGCTGCTATGCCCCAACATACGATCATAAACCGGCGCCAGATTCTCCCATTCACTTCTGGAGAGGTCACGGCAGGTGAACTCAAGAAATCGTCCTTCGTCCTTTTCCCACAGTTCATCCATTACAGCAAATATCGCATCGCTGGTACCGGGTGTCTGGTTTTCAATAATTACAGACAAGCACGCAAGCCTTACATCTGTCGCTTTTTTCTTGTCCTTATAGTATTCGAGAAGAAAATCCTGACTTTTACCATCAGTAAATGAACCCAGGGACTTTAAAGATGCGATACGGACATGATTTACAGGGTCATACAGTGCCTTGTACTGGAGAAGCTCAGATACCCCTTCTTTCCCGGAGTCCATTAGTTTTTCTGCAGCCGTTACCCGGATACGCCAAAATGAGTCCCTTTTCAAGGCTTGAATAAGAATATCCGTTGTATCGTGATCCGGGAATTCAGCCAGTCCGGCGAGTGCGTAAGATCTCAATGTCGCATCATCGGTTTCATAATAGAGAGTTTCAATGATTTCATAGTCTTCGGATCTACCTATTTTCCCGACGGAAATACACCCTAATCGCCGATGCCCGGCCGAAGCACCGGCATCTTCAACTATATAAATCAATTCCTGGGCAGCCGGTTCGTATTTTAACTCACCGAGAGTTACGATAAGAGCAGCAACCAGATCTTCTTCAGCAATCGGATCTTCCTTCTTCAGTCTTTCGAGAAGGATTTCAAGAGCAGCAGTATCCTCAACTGAGCCGATTTCACCAATGGCACGTACCGCGGCGGCGGCAATTCGGGAATTGCGATAGTCAGCAAGAATAATCAGCTGAGGAAGGGCTGTAACATCGTTCTGATTTGCAAGATATGACATAGCGGTCTGTATCGTGGCGGAATCAAAATCTTCATCCTCTATTACTTTCTCAAGCTCATTTCTCGCAGAATCCAGCCCTTCCTTGTATGAAGTATCATCCCAAAGTCTGAAGATTCCCTGGAGTATCTGGGTATTTCGGGTTTCAGTAAAAACTGATATTAATAGATCGTTATATGTATCAACCTTTTCCTGCTGAAGATCACCGAGAACCGAAAGTACTTCGCTGTCAATTCCGTATAGAAGGACTTCCTCCCGTCGATCAGTTGATTCAGTTTCGCTTTCGATGTTGTCAGCAATCGAATTATCAGAACTCTCAGTTTCCGTTATTTCGGTGGTTTCCTGAGAATATATAAAAATGGGTGAGATCAGCAAAATAACAAGAATATTTACTATCTTAGCTTTTATCTTCAATATTCGGCCTTCCTCTTTTCAGGATTATCGACACGGCTTCAACTTTCATCCAACCATAGAGCCCTAAAATCGTTCCCGAAGCTGTTAAAACAGCGAATACCAGCAAGCCCAGTCCCGACCAGCTGCTACCTGAATTCCACCAATCATTACCAAATATACGGTAGAAAACCAATAACACCAGTACTCCTGCACCTGTTGCAATCAATACCTTTAAAAACGTGATAAAAGTTTCTCCTCTGATACTGAACCCCGTTTCTTTGTGCATCACCAGGTACTGCAAAATAGATCCAAATACGAATGCGAGGGAGTTTGCCCATGCAAGAGAAACACTGGTTCCATCCAGTACAAACACAAAAATAAGTGAAAGAGTTATATCGACTGCAACTGTAGCCAGTGCACAATAAAAAGGTTTACGAACCTCTCCCCGCGCATACAGAGACCGTTGTGTGAGATTAAACAGTCCTACAAAGGGCATTCCCACCGAGTAGGCTGCCAGAACTCTCGCTGTCAGGACCGTATCATTGAGTGTAAAAGCACGTCTCTGGAAGGCAACTGCTACGATTGGCTCTCCCAGAATTATCAGTGCCATAGCTGAGGGTACCAGAAGGGCCCAAAGATTCCGGTATCCGAATCCCAAACTGTCCAAGAGTCCCTTGTTATCCCCCAAGGCAGCCTGTCGGCTCATTTTTGGATAAAGAACCGTGGTGATAGAGGCTGAAAAAATTCCAAAGGGCAGTTGAAAAAAGACGATAGCGTAAGAGATAGATGAGATACTTTTATCCGGGAGGAAAGAGGCCAAAAGCATTGCTACCTGATTATTGATTGCAAAAAGTGATGAGGTAACAAGCATTGGTGCCCACTTTCGCATTACTCGAAGAAAAGATGGGTCCCTGAAATTAAATGAGGGTTTCAATCCGTAACCAAGGCCCTTGTAACTGGGGTACTGAACAAGAATTTGAGCGATTCCGCCGAAGAGAACACCGTAACCGATTGCAATAGCACCCCAACGATTATGCCCGAACAAAAGTGACGTTATCACACATATGGAGAAGATAATCGGTGTTGCAGCAGGTATGAAGAACCTGTCGTGTGTATTGTGTACCGCCATCATAACGGCACTGACGGAGACCAGGAATAGATACGGCATCATCCAGCGGAATAGAACTATACTGAGTTCCTTTTTAGCTGGATCTTGGAACTTTTCGAAAATGAAAAGTATCTGCTCCGGGAACAAGAGGGAAACAAGAAGTATAGGTAGAATAATAGCCGATTGAAGGCCCAGAATGGATCTGACCAGTCTTCGCGATCCACCGTTTTCGGGATTTAATGTGATCTCTTTTGAAAGTTCAGGAATGAAAGCCGTAGAGAGAGCACCCTCAGCCAGAAGTTTTCTTAAATTATTGGGAATATTGAATACAAGATTGATAACATCCGCAACACCTCCGGCGCCGAAGAGAGCTCCAATTGCGGCGGTTCGGACAAACCCCAGAATTCGGCTTGCCAGGGTACAGGACATTACAAGCACAGTAGAAATTGCACTGCGCCGGTTACTGTTTTCGTTCAAACCTTACCTCTGAAGCGTTCCAGAAATGAACTCTTGAAACTGAGAAACTCTCCTTCATTAATTGCATTCCTTGCCTGATCCATCATTGTATAAAGAAACTGCAGATTGTGGTGAGTCACCAGCATAGGTCCGAGAATCTCTTTAGCCGCAAATAAATGCCTGAGATAACCGCGGCTGTATCGTGAACATGTGGGACATATACACTCGGGGTCGATGGGAAGTTTATCCTCTTTGAACCTGGCATTCTTGAGATTCAGCATCCCTCCCAATGTAAAACAGGTGCCGTTTCTGGCGACTCGGGTGGGATAGACACAGTCGAAAATATCGATACCTGCTTCCATCGCCTCCAACATGTAATCGGGTGTTCCAATACCCATCACGTATTTCGGTTTCCCTACAGGGAGCAAAGGGGCCGTATAATGCAGAAAATCTCTAAAAACTTCAGATTCCTCACCAACAGAAAGTCCCCCGATTGCGTATCCCGGTAGGTCCAGTTCCGAGAGTTGCTCGGCACTTTGCTTCCTCAGATGTTTGAAAAAGTTACCCTGAACAATTCCAAAAAGCTTACCTTTATACGATTCATCTTTTTCCGATCGCCTCAATTTCGCCCGTTTTGCCCAAGCTGATGTGAGCTCAAGAGCTTTGATGGCTTCTCGCTCTTCTATCCCGGGTGCCGTACAGACATCTAGCTGCATTTGTATATCACTGCCAAGTTGAGTCTGGATATCTACGGCGGATTCCGGGGTTAGCTGATGTTTTGATCCATCAATATGAGACCTGAATGTCACACCCTCGTCGCTGATCTTTCGGAATGGTGCCAGGGAGAAGACCTGAAACCCGCCGGAGTCTGTGAGAATATTTCCATCCCAGGAAGAAAACTGGTGCAGCCCTCCGTATGAATTGATAATCTCCATACCAGGCCGAAGGTACAGATGATACGTATTTCCCAGAATCAGCGGGTAACCGATTTCTTTGAGAGAACTGTGAAGCATAGCTTTAACTGTGCCGTTGGTTCCCACAGGCATGAACGCAGGTATTGGCACGTCACCTTTAGGTAAATGAAGCAAACCCGTTCTGGCGCCGCAGCTCTTGTCACGTGCAGTTATTGAAATCATCAAATAATCCTAATCATGTTTTTGCATGTCTGAACAGCCAGATTCCCAGAGAAAGAAAAATGACATATGGGACAATAGCACCAACTATGGGTGACACAATCCCTATTTCCGAAATTAGAGTCGAAATCATTCGAAAGATATACCATGCCGAGGACAGGCCCAGACTGGCAAGAAGGCTCATTAATAGTACATTTCTCTTGAATCGCCCACCCAGCGCCCCCGCAAAAAGAACAACCAGAAAAGGCGTAAGAGACATCGTAAAACGTTGATAGAACTCGGCCTGATAGGCTTTATACGGCAATCCGGCCTTTTTTTGTGTTGCTATCCATAAACGAGCTTCTCGGCTGTTCATCTCATCAAGTTTACGTGTATCCAGTCTGAAAGTGCCTGGATCCTCATCAACCCATTCATCTCGATATCGTTCATAAATATCCTGCTGTATATCACCGGATCCGTTGTCAGAAAATATTCTGCAGCCTTCAAGGAGCCAGGTTCCTGTGTCATCCCAGGTTGCCCGGTCCGCATCTATTCTTTTTTGAAATCGATTGTTTTCATCCAGAAGTATCACCGTCAGACCGGTAAGAGTGGATTTCTCGTCATTATAATAATCTGCATAATAGATAACCCGCCCCCCCCTTGTGATAGCAACTGCTCTGGAACGGTTTTTTGAATCCTGTATTCCAAGCAATTCTCTTGATACCTGATTTCGCTCCTTCATAAACGGTATCGCCAGGCGGTCTTCAAGGATATACCCGCCTACGCTCAGGAATACCGCAATCAGCAATACCGGCATGACAAATCGTATAAGCGGAACACCTGAACCGAATACGGCAATGAGTTCGTTTCTTGCCCCGAGATTTCCAAGTGCAAAAGCCGCAGCAAACATTGATCCAATAGGCAGAGCGAAAGTCAGTGCTTTGGGGCCGTAGAGAAAACTGACAAGAATAGCCTGAGAAAAAGGAACGTCCCTGTTGAGATAGCGCCAAAGGTTGGTGAATACATCAGCGAGTACAAGAATCAGTGCAAAAAACATGATACCGAGTAAAAGAAAGGGAATAAACTCCTTCAGGAGCAGCCTTCTGAACATTTTCATACTCGTGACCGTCGCATGTATAAAATTATACCGGCAACAAGCAACAGGATGTCCGGAAGAATCATCACAAGAAAAGGAGATATTTCAGTCCTCAGCCCCAGAGAACGGCCGAGAACCAGGAGACTCCAGTAGAAAGACGTCAGTAGAAGGCCGATAAAAAAACCGACAGCCCGACCACTCCTTTTTGCCGCCAATCCCAACGGGAAAGCCAGAACAACAAAGGGAAGACAGGCAAATGGAATCGCAAATTTCTGAAAATATTCCAGTTTCCAGACCTGAAGCGAATGATCGACAGGTCGAGTGGATTCGAGTTCTGCTATTTCTGCAGCTCTCCGACTTAGAAGAGGCAGTGATGCAGTTTTTTCAGATTGACTGCCGTAGGTCAGGGACGAATATTGAAGGGAAAGATTCAACCTGTTTTCCGCAAGTCTCGATTCATATGCCAGTACTCGTTCTTGATGCCGAGCTGACTTCTCTTTTATTACCTGCGAGATATCCGCTACCCGCATATTCGCCGGACCTGCCTGCTGATCCAGTATCGCCGAGTTTCCGGTCAGTAGGCGATAATCCATGAAATCAGCACGGCTCCATGTCCATTCATCATCCTTTTGAACGTTAGGAGTCAACGAGAACACCTCGTGCATTCTGAAACCCGGGAAATCACCTGTATTACCTCGAATTTCCGGAGAGGCTCTCTCTGCCATGATCGAATTTCTATTGCCTGAGTTATCCCGCTCAATAATTGTCATGGGGTGTATGCCCTGATCGTCAATAGCGCCGGTAACCAGTATCGATTGCCGGAATGTACGAACTGAATAGGCTTCCAGTTCCAGGCCCGGGTGAGTCAGACTTAATTCCAGCCACAATCTCTGGAATGCTCTCGTACCGGCTGGAAGAAGGACATCGTTTATGGAAAAAGAAATCAGAGATATAAGTATTCCGAGAATAAGCACAGGCCTGAAAACGATAAACCGTCTGAATCCGGCACTCTTCATTGCAAGAATCTCGTTATCAGACGAAAAACGGCCATAAGCCATTAAGGCTGCAGTCAAAGTTGCGAAAGGAGCAGAAAGAGTAATGAATGACGGTAATGAATAAATCATCAGCAGTAGAACCGAACCGACAGGAATTCCTTTCGCGAGTATACCCTGGGCCATTAATAATAGCTGGTTAAGAAAAAAAATGAGAAAATAAAAGAGAAAACTTACCAGGAATGAAAGAAGAAATTCGGATGTTATATACCTGCTGAGTGTCGGATATCTTCTAATCACCGTAAATACCACCGGATATCCTGATAATACCACCGCCGAGTGTTCCAGCCCAGATATTTGAATTATTATCTATGCTAAGACTCGCCACGTCTGCCGACGGGAATCCCTCGGCCAGCCCGATTCTATCCCAGGTTTCGGTTGCGATATCTAATGATACAAGACCGGCACCGAAGGTCCCGAAAAAGTACCTGTTTTCAGATACAGCAACAGCAAGAATCCAGGGGTCTCCAAGATTTTCTTCGCCCAGAATGCGAACATCTGAAGATTCGAGGTCCCAGATGAAAGCACCGCTCCCGTAGGTACCGCCGACAATCTTTCCACCGGACTTCGTCAGCGATGTGATATTGGCTTCCCTCAGTAGACCAGGCGGCGGCCGCAGCCATCTGTTATCCTCGGGCTGATAAACATAAACACCGCGATCCATTGTGCCAATCAGTATCTGCCCTTCATCTACGGGTTCAATACGGGTAATAAATAGCCCGGGGGCGGAAATCGTTCGCCAATGGTAATCTTCATATACCCAAAGGCCATGGCCCAGAGTGGCCAGATAGATCTTGCTGTCAACAAAGCAGATATCCTGAAGGCGTTCTGAAACCGGAAGACCCGACTCAACCGACCATCTCCCTGACCTCAAGTTGTATCGTTCAACTGATCCGTACCGCACAATCCAGATCGTGTCATTGTATCTGGCTATCCTGTTGATTGTTCTCACCGCCAGAGAAGGCAGTCCCGGATCCCAGGTTACGGAGCTATCCAGAGGTTCAGACAGTCGGGCAATGCCTCCCGTCCATGTTCCGGCCCAGATATCATCACTGTCGGCTAATAGTGCGGAAATATTCTCTCCAGCCAATCCAATTTCCGACCCTTTCCATTTACTCGTAAACAGCCGCCCTCTCCAGAGGGCCCATTCAGAATCCCGCGATCCCACCGAGAGAAGACCGACGTCGTCTTTGAGAAATCGAATTCGAGCGTCTTCCAGATAACCGCCGTACCAGAGGCGTCCTACCTCGTCCAGAGGGTCCGGAGAGTCTGAGATGATATTCAAACCGTTTTCAGAGCTACCGGAATCGACAGAACGAGCCTCGGTATGAGGTTCGGGCCCCGACTGTTTAACCGGAGCTGATTCAACACGAGATTCAACTGGAGATTCAATGCTCGAAAAATTTTTTTGATTATTGTTTGTCGTAGAGCAAGACATCAGTGAGGCGATCAGTGCCATTGCCGTTATGGAGGTTCCGATGTTAGAACACCCGGCTGCCTTCATGTGCCGGTCGATCCGAAACCCCCGGCACCTCGATCAGTTGAAGGTAGTTGTTCAATATTTTTGAAGACTGCTGCAGAGACCTCTGCAATAATAAGTTGAGCTATACGTTCGCCGGGTGTGATAGTCGCCGATTTGAGCCCAAGATTGATAAGGATCACCTTGACTTCACCGCGGTAGTCGGCGTCGATTGTTCCGGGGCTGTTCAATACCGTGATTCCCTTTTTGTTGGCAAGACCGGACCTTGGCCTCACCTGTCCCTCGTATCCGGGAGGAATCGCCAAATGAATTCCTGTGGGCAGCAAAGCTCTTTCCCCGGGATTTAATGTAATAGCGGCATCAAGATCCGCCTTCAAATCAGCACCAGCAGCGTGCTCTGTAGCATAGAGAGGCGTCAATTCAGATTTACCGGTAAACATCACCACAGGGTTGTTCGTTCTGTCCAAGGTATCCTCCGGCATGTTTTAAAATATTATCGGGCCGCTTACGCGACCCGATGGATACTTTTCTTAGCGGCGCTGCGGTCTGCGTGGCGGACCGGAAGGTCGATTGGAACCGGGAGCCGGTTTCCAGTCCGGGTCGTCTGCATCAACGATACTGAGATTCAAACGTCCCATACGATCGACTTCAACGAGTCTAACGCTGACCGCCTGCCCTTCTTTCACTACTTCCTCGACAGTATTTACCCGTTCTTTGGAGAGCTTGGAGATATGGCAGAGTCCTTCCTTTCCGGGAAGAATTTCGATAAACGCACCGAAGTCCATAATTCGTTTTACTGTACCTTTGTAGATGGTACCGACTTCAGGATCTTCTACACCGGCTTTAACCATATTCAATGCAATATCTGCACCGGTTTTACCATCTTTTGAGAAGATTGTAACAACACCATCATCGTCGATATTTACTTTAGCTCCGGAGGTTTCGCTGATACTCCGGATATTCTGGCCTCCGGGACCGATGATTGCACCAATCTTATCAACGTCAACCTTGTAGGTGACAACTGCCGGCGCGAATTCACTGATGGCTTCAGACGGTGCACTGATGGTCTTCGCCATTTCACCCAGGATATGTTTCCTGCCGTCACGGGCCTGATCCATTGCAGTTTTCATGATCTCAAGGCTGATGCCGTCAATCTTTATGTCCATCTGAAAAGCGGTGATGCCTTTCTCGCTTCCGGTAACCTTGAAGTCCATGTCTCCCATGTGATCTTCTTCGCCCAGGATATCTGAAAGAACTACATTCTTGCCATCTTCCTGAATCAATCCCATAGCAATACCTGCAACAGGCGATTTGATGGGGACACCGGCTGCCAGAAGACTCATGGTACCGCTGCAAACCGTCGCCATTGAAGACGAACCGTTAGATTCGGTAATCTCGGAAACAATTCTTACGGTGTAGGGAAAATCTTCTTTCTTAGGAAGAATCGGTTCAATAGCCCGCAGTGCCAGATGCCCGTGACCGACCTCTCGACGTCCGGTTCCTGTTCTACCTGTTTCCCCGACGGAATACGGAGGAAAGTTGTAGTGAAGCATAAAGTTTGAACGCCGATCTCCGTCTATGTCGTCGAAAATCTGCTCATCATATGTACTTCCTAGGGTAACAACACCGATAGACTGGGTTTCACCCCTGGTAAATAGCGCCGAACCATGGGCTCGAGGTAAAAGACCAATTTCGGTTGTAATTTGCCGGATTTCTGAAGATCCTCGACTGTCGCAGCGTTTGTTGTCATTAACAATTGAGCGGCGCATAAGTCCGGAATGAATATTCCCGAGCAGTGCTTTGAACACTGTCATTCCATTCTCACCATATGCGTCAATTTTGTCAGAGAATTGATCAATCAACTTATGCTTCACATTACGGGCACCGCCGGAACGTGCAAACTTATCGTCAAGAAATGTCACTTCAGCATACAAAGGCTCAGCTGCAGCTCTCACTTCATCCTCAAAGTCGAGGGCTGCGAAGGGTTCGGGCAGGGGTAGTTTCTCTTTCCCTGCAGCGGCTGCAAAGTCCACAAGGAATTTGCAGAGGTCTTTAAGAATTACTTCCGCAAAGGCAATCGCCTCCAGCATCCGTTCTTCGGTAACCTCATCTGCTCCGCCTTCCACCATCACAATGCCGTTATTGTTACCGGCGACAATGATATCCAACTCAGCTGTTTCCAGCTGCTGGAATGTGGGGTTTGCTACCAGTTCACCATCCACCGAACCGACACGAATAGCCGCAACAGGTCCATCAAAAGGAATGTCTGACACCATTACCGAAGCAAAAGCGGCCATCATACCGACAATGTCAGGGGTGTGAATCTGATCAGTGGAAACCGTCATCGGAATCACCTGAATATCACGTCCGAATCCTTTATGAAATAGAGGCCTCATGGGGCGGTCAATGAGTCGCGAAACAAGAATTTCCTTATCTTTTGGACGCATTTCCCTTTTTATGAATCCGCCGGGAATTTTCCCTGCGGAATAATAACGCTCATTATAATCAACCATCAGCGGGACATAGTCCAAACCTTCAGTTGTGTCCGAGCTGCAGCACGCTGTTGCCAGGACTACGCTTTCACCATAACGGGCCAGAACTGAGCCATTAGCCTGTTTGGCGATTTTTCCGGTTTCAAGGATCAGATCTTCATCACCGATCCTGATTTTTGCCGTATGCATGTATATTCCTTGTATTATTTCCGGAGGCCGAGCTTAGCAATAAGTGCCCGGTAACCTTCCAGGTCGGTCCGCTTGAGATAGCGGAGGAGTCGTCGGCGTTGGCCGACCATCTGTAACAGGCCGCGCCTTGAAGCGTGGTCTTTCTTGTGATCATCGAAGTGTAATTTGAGATCTTCGATTCGCTTTGTAAGGAGGGCGACCTGCACTTCTGTAGAGCCTGAGTCGTTGCCGTCCTTTCCGTAATCGGCCACGATTGCGGCCTTGTCATCCTTGCTGAGAGACATATATGGGTCCTCACCTTGAGAAAAAGTATTGCGGATTAAATTCCGCCTGCCGGCCGATTACATCGGTCCGGGTCGATATGTTGCCATCCAGGGGGAGTCGCACCGATTCAAAGGGAAGCGGGCTGTCTAAAACCCTAATTGCCTCCCGGAAAACCAGAACCCCGGGGCCCTAGTTAAAACATTTTTTCAACGAGTCAAATTGACATGGATCTTATGATTAGTCAAGGTAACAGACTTGCCGTAAATCACGGTATAGAAGCGGGATAGACGTTAGTCAAAGACAATTCGGTAGCTTGTTTTCCCAGCTGAGAGCTGCATAAGTGCCGCCGGCATACCGTTGGAATCAATGCAAAGAGTGGCTTCATTTTTTAAGTCGAGGCCGGGAACCAGCTGTTCTGTCGGATACCCACCTCTCAATCGGTCTGCAACATCGATCGGCAGCTGCAGAACAGGTATACCGGCTGCCTTTGCAAAATCGACGGGGTTCATACCATCACGTTCGTTGACGCTATCCGGAAGTACGGCATATTCGACCGAGAAGGGCCCGATACCACTGCGTCTCAAAGCTAGACAAAAAGCCCGGCTGCCGGCCCTGATTCCAAGATCCCGGGCAATTGAACGAATATAGGTGCCTTTGGAACATCGGATTTTCACTGTCAGATCGGGGGCGGTCCAATCAATTATCTCAAACGCATAGATATTGACCGTCCGTTCGGGAATTTCTACTTCCAAACCCTTTCGCGCCTGGGAATAGGCCCTTTTACCATCAATTTTAATTGCAGAATAGACCGGTGGTATTTGAGTTATCAAACCTGAGAAATATTCGGATGCTTTTCGAATTACCCGGAATTCCGGTATAGGTGCCTCAGCAACAACTGTACCTTCGGTATCCAGGGTGTCGGTTTCAATACCAAACCGAAAGACAGCTTCATATTCTTTATCCATATCCGTAAGAAGATATGCGGCTCTGGTCATTTTGCCGGATAGAGCGATAAGAAGTCCTGTTGCAAACGGATCAAGAGTACCGGCGTGTCCAACTTTTTTGGTACCGATTGCTCTTTTCAGCGACCCGAGTGCTGAGAAACTTGATATGCCGGCAGGTTTATCAATAAGAAAAATACCTGAAATTTGTGGAGACAGGTTTTTCAGTCGTTATCTTCCGTTCGGGTTTCATCCTGAGATATGGCCTCATCAATAAGTCTATTAACAACCAGGCTCTCACGAATTGAATTATCAGTTGTAAAATACAGCTTTGGTGTGTGACGCATGTGGATTTCCCGGCCAAGGCGGGACTGAATAAACCCTGCGGCGTTATTCAGTCCTTTTACCGCTCTTCGGGTAGCTTCTTCCCCTCCGAATGAACTCACCCAGATTCTGGCAGAGACCAGATCTTTTGCCGCTTTAACCTGGGTGAGGGTAACCGAAGCGTCTACCCGGGGGTCTTTTACCTCCCCCATCATAATCAGAGAACTTACCTTTTCCCGAATCAGGCTTTCCACCCGCTTCAGGCGGATTTCATTCATCGTTCTTGGATTCTCCCAATTTCTTGGCTATTTCTTTCATTTCAAATACTTCGAAGATATCGCCAACCTGAATCTCGCTGTAGTTCTCAAGTCCGATACCACATTCGAATCCTTCCTTGACTTCCTTGGCATCTTCTTTGAATCGTTTGAGCGATGTCAGTCCACCTGTGTGAACAATAACCCCTTCGCGAATCAGATGTACCTGGCTTTTCCTGGTAATCGTCCCTGAAGTAACCATACAACCTGCGATAGTGCCGATTTTGGGAACCTTAAAAGTTTCCCGCACTTCAACCTGACCGACGGCATTCTCTTCAAGATCCGGAATCAGCATGCCTTCCATCGCCGCTTTGATGTCTTCTACTGCGTCATAAATGACGTTGTATTTTCTTATTTCGACTTTCTCACGGTTCGCGATTGTCTGAGCTTTGACTGTTGGCCTGACATGGAAACCAACAATTATTGCTTCCGAAGCGGCTGCCAGATTGACATCATCTTCTATGATGGCACCTGCGGCTGCCCGAATACACACTAATCGGATTTCCTTTGTACTTAATTTTTCCAGAGTTGACTGCAGAGCTTCAACAGAGCCATGCACGTCACCCTTGATAATAACCTTTAATTCCTGAACTGCACCGTCCTGGATAGAATCGTAAAGGTTGTCCAAAGTGATCTTTTTGACGTTTCGAGCGGTTTCCATCTTCTTAAGATCCTGGCGTTTACCGCCATACTGCCGCGCTTCACGTTCATTTTCGGTCACCTGGAACGGATCACCAGCATCAGGGACTCCTGAGAATCCCAGGATTTCTACAGGTGTTGATGGACTGGCCTCCTTGAGACTGTTGCCCTTGTCATCGAACATAGCCCGTACCTTTCCATGAAAGATTCCGGCCACAAAAGGATCACCGATTTTCAATGTTCCCTTTTCTACCAGAACGGTAGAAACAATACCTCTGCCCTGGTCGACCTTGGACTCAATAACTTTACCTTCTGCCCGTCGGTTCCAGTTTGCTTTAAGCTCAAGCATTTCCGATTCGAGAATCAGAAGATCCAGAAGATCATCAATTCCGTCACCTTTGAGCGCTGAAAGTTCAACAAACTGAGTCGAACCACCCCAATCTTCGGGCATCAACTCATATTCAGAGAGTTGCTGCTTAACACGATCGGCATTCGCTTCGGGCAGATCCATTTTATTAATGGCAACTATAATCGGTGATTTGGCAGCTTTCGCATGTTGAATTGCCTCAATAGTTTGCGGCATAACACCGTCATTAGCTGCAACTACAAGGACTACAAGGTCTGTAATCTGCGCACCGCGAGCTCGCATCATGGTAAAAGCAGAATGACCGGGCGTATCCAGGAATGTGATATTTCCTTTTGGCGTACGCACCATATAAGCACCGATATGCTGGGTTATACCACCGTGCTCACCGGCGACAACGTCGGCATTCCGGATCGAATCAAGGAGCTTAGTCTTACCGTGGTCGACATGCCCCATGACTGTAACAATCGGGGGCCTGTGAGCAAGATCACCATCCTCATCAGTAGAAGATTCGATAATAGTCTCATCATAAAGACTGACAATCCTAACCTTACAGTCATAATCATCAGCGAGGATGGTAGCTGTTTCGGCATCGATCTGCTGATTGATGGTAACCATCATACCCATTCCCATCAATTTGGAAATGAGATCTGAGGCTTTCAGGTTCATTTTTCTGGCCAGCTCAGAAACCGTAATCACTTCCATAATCTCGATCTCTTTCGGAACCGGATTGGCTTGAATCACCTGTTTCTTACGCGAATACAAGTACAGTTTTTCCTGCTCTTCCTTGTGTTTCTCGTATGTTTTTTTGGCCTTATAAAACTTTTTACTTCGATTTGCGGGCGGGGGGCTGGACGGAGGGCCACCGGCACGACCGCCGGGACGACCACCAGCACGACCGCCTGATCGCCCGGGACCGCCTGAGTAACCACCGGGCCTACCTCCGGCTCGTCCGCCGGGGCGTCCACCACTGTAGCCGCCGGGACGGCCACCGCTGTAACCACCAGGGCGTCCACCACTGTAACCGCCGGGACGGCCACCGCTGTAACCACCAGGGCGGCCACCGCTGTAACCACCGGGGCGCCCTGTACCGCCAGGGCCTGATCTACTGGGACCTCTATCGTAGCCGCCGGAACGTCCGGGGGCACCTGGCCTCGGGGGACCATCATTCGACCGTCCCTGAGGACCGCCGGGGGGTCTGCCGCCATCTCTACGGTTAAAACCACCGTCTACACGGCGACCGGCAACAACTCCAGCTCTTCCCCCGGTACGTTTGGTTTCGAGAACCTGCACACCTGGTCTTCGAGGAGGAGAGGCAACAGTATCCTTACCTGAAGTGATTTTTTCGGAGGATGTAGAAACGGCTTCCCGTGGTTCACTTTCTACCGGGGGTGCAGGTTTTTTTTCAGCAACAACTTTTGCCGGCGTTGCTTCAACAACAGGCTCTGGCTTTTCGACTTTCAGCTTTTTCTCCTGATTTTCTGCGACCGCAGGTTTCTCTGCTTTGGCCTCTGAGGCCTTCTCTGGAATAACCTGTTTATCGGTTTTGACTTTCTCAGATTTAGCTGCAGGTTTTTCAACTGCCGGACTTTCGGTCTTGACAGAAGGCTTCTCGGCTTTCACGGTCTTCGGCTTGTCCGGTTCAGGCGCGGAAACAGCTTTAGGAGTCATTTTCACAACAACCTTTTTCTTAACCACTACGACTTTTTTCTTTTCTACTGCCGCGGGTTCTTCAGCGACAACAACTTTCGGCGCCTCAGGCTTGCGATGTTTAATCAGAGTTGCTTTTGGTTTTTTCTTATCTATATCTTCGGTCATATATACTATTCTTCCTGCTCCTCGACTTCTTCGATCTCGAAACTTAATCCGACTCCGCAATTAGGACAAATGCTCATATCAGCGGTTATCGGTTTCTCACATTCAGGGCACTCATAAGTTTCGACTTCATCTTCGGCTCCGTCGGTTGGCTCGCCAGCCTCCACACCGTCGTCGAGGACCTCTTCTTCACTCTCGATGATTTCTACGTTATCTTCGATGATTTTCTGGATCTGATCAACATCGACAGGCGTTAATCCTGTAAGACCTGCAAGTTCCCCGGCAGTAAGGATGATAAGAGTCTCGATCAACTCAATACCATTTTCTTTAAGTAGTGCTACAAGACGTTCTGAAATATCCGGCAATTCGCCAATTCTTGTGATTTCCTCTTCTTCCTGGCCGATTCCGCTGAAAAGATTCGTTGCAGCCCTGGATATCTCCAGCGATACATCCATTTCAGAGAACTGTGCTTCAGTCTTCACGTCAATATTCCAATCAACAAGACGATTGGCAAGACGGACGTTCAGTCCCTGCTTTCCTATCGCCAGCGATAACTGCTGCTCAGGCACGATGGCCAGGGCCTGGCGTTTTCCTCCGTCCAGAACAACAACATCCTGAACTTCGGCAGGGCTTAGAGCATTTCGCATGAAGGTAATAGGATCGTTGTCGTATTTCAGAATATCAATCTTCTCACCTTCCAATTCGCGGACTATTGCCTGAATCCGGACACCTTTCAGGCCGACACAAGCGCCAACTGGATCAACATCATCTCTGGTAGAGT
>RCND010001037.1_pt1 | contig 15739 bp, 13 predicted proteins | sample 2041351 | NCBI WGS metagenome assembly RCND01 (sample SAMN09708230, study PRJNA481090) | Marine sediment metagenome, whole genome shotgun sequencing project. | biome: marine sediment; feature: ocean; material: sediment; isolation source: Sewage treatment plant 12B marine sediment (STP12B) ...
TTGGCCAAACCAAAGTCGAGAACCTTAATCTGAAATAGGTTGTTTTTATGAATACTTTGCCCATCAGTTTTTACAATTGTTGTAAGTTCTCAAAGGATTCTTATAGCAAAACGCCATCGGCTGATATAAAAACAAAAGACTCAAAACGTACTGTTTTGAGTCTTTTACATTAATTCCATTTCTTTTTCTACTCTACAGTAACTGACTTCGCCAAATTCCGTGGTTGGTCTACATTTCTATTCAGCATTACTGCAATGTGATACGATAATAATTGTAGCGGAATAGTCGTAACTAGAGGTGTTAAGGTTTCTGGTGTTTTAGGCACAACCATTATATAATCTGCCATTTCAGTAACAACAGTGTCCCCTTCTGTAACGACAGCGATAATTACTCCTTTTCTAGATTTAATTTCTTGTATATTACTAACCACCTTATCATAGTGATTACTATTAATAGCTATCACAACAACGGGCATATTCTCATCAATTAGAGCAATAGGACCATGTTTCATTTCGGCCGCAGGATATCCTTCGGCATGAATATAAGAGATCTCTTTTAACTTTAAGGCTCCTTCCAAAGCCACTGGGAAATTACAGCCTCTTCCTAAATATAGAAAATTAGAAGCATCCTTAAATACCTCTGCGATTTCCTTTATTTTATCATTGCCCTCTAAAGCTTCCGCAACACGAGAAGGAATTAAATCCAACTCCCTTAAGTGCAACATATAGTCTTTTTGAGAAATCGTTCCTTTAATCTTAGCAAGCTTCAGGGCAATAAGTGTAAGAACAGTAATTTGCGTAGTAAATGCCTTGGTTGAAGCAACTCCAATTTCTGGTCCCGCGTGTGTATAAGTTCCACTATGCGTCTCACGAGAAATAGTTGACCCAACAACATTACAAATCCCATAAACAAAGGCACCCTTAGACTTGGCTAATTTAATTGCCGCCAATGTATCTGCGGTTTCACCACTTTGTGAGATTGCGATAATTACATCTTTCTCGGTAATAATTGGATTACGATATCTAAATTCCGAAGCATACTCTACTTCAACTGGTATTCGTGCTAAATCTTCAAAAATATATTCAGCAACCAACCCCGCATGCCATGAGGTCCCGCAGGCAACAATAATAATTCTATCGGCATTAATAAATTTAGGAATATAATCTTCTAATCCTCCTAATCTAATAATTCCCTGATCTGCCAGAAGTCGGCCTCGATATGTATCTTTTATAACTGAAGGTTGCTCGTAGATCTCCTTGAGCATAAAATGATCATACCCTCCTTTTTCAATTTGCTCCAAATTAAGCTGCAATTCATGAATATAAGGCGCTACTAATTTGTCATTCTTAATCTTCCTTACTTCTACTTCTCTTCCTAAACGAATGATTGCCATTTCTTCATCATCTAGGTATATTGCGTTGTTGGTGAACTCAATAAAAGGTGAGGCATCACTAGCTACAAAAAATTCATCTTCCCCAATTCCAATCGCCAATGGACTTCCCAGTTTTGCAACAACAATCTCATCGGGTTTGTTTTTATCAAAAAGAGCAATCGCGTACGCTCCAACAACTTGATTTAAAGCAATTTGAACTGCTTTACCCAATTTGACGTTCTCTTTTATTTTAATATCTTCAATCAGATTTACCAATACTTCTGTATCGGTATCTGATTTAAAGGTATACCCTCTGTTTATTAACTCTTTTTTTATCGATCCATAATTTTCGATAATCCCGTTATGTATAATTACAAGGTCTCCACTATTTGAATAATGAGGATGCGAATTTATATCATTTGGAATTCCGTGAGTAGCCCATCTTGTATGGCCAATTCCAAGGTTTCCTTTAGATGAAATTTCACTCTCTACACGAGCTTCCAAGTCGACAACTTTTCCTTTGGTCTTACTCAATTGTATCTCTGAGCCATCAAAAAGGGCAATACCGGCACTGTCGTATCCTCGATATTCTAATCTTTTTAACCCATTGATAATAATAGGATATGCTTCTCTCTTACCTATATAGCCAACAATTCCGCACATTCTTTAGTTCTAATTTGGTTTTGTATAATAAATCTGAAGTTTTAATCTCTTTTCCTCAATAGCTGAATTACTTCCATGCAATATTGTCCCCTCGTGAGAAACAACACTTCCTGTTGGAATCATTTCTATACCTGCGGCTTCAGGATATTCAACACCTCTAAATCCTCCTGATAAAACATTTTGTGTTACAATCAATGCTAGTGGATTATTGGTTGAATCTCTGTGAACAAGATTACTTATATGATGTGTTATTCTTATTTTATAAAAATCTCCGTTTTCGTCGCTACCCCGATCCAATATTCCTAAATGTCCCGAAAGAGCAACACCTGGCAAGTCTGAAATAGTTGGGTCCAAACCATAATCGGCAAGGACTTGTGCGTTTACAGCATCATAAATAATGAGTCGCTCAGGCTCGGCTTCTCCTCCTACTACCTTATCTTGATCGACATATATGATTAAGTTTGCATCATTTATTAACCACTCCTCAAGTATCATAACATCTAACTCGTCGGCTATATCACCTTCATCGGGTCCATCCTCACCAAACAAATTAATAGTTGTTAATATTCCTTCACCTCCTCTTACATAAAGAGTTGCCTCACCATTTACTGTATCAACATCATCTAGTTCCGAATCAATTGAAGGAGTTAACTGATTATCAATGAGATTTACATTAATATTTGTATCAGTAAAGACAAGTGCAAAAACGCCACTAAGTCGTTCGGCATCTACACCATCTTCTGGTGCTGTTTCTTGATAGGTATATTTCATATATACGATGGCATCATTTATTTCAAAAAGAAACAAGTTTCCATCAGTTCCTAAATCATCTACTTCAAAATAAAGCCCTCTAAAATATTCTTTAAAGTTATTATTATTCATTAATTCCGTAGATCCCTCTTTATCCATAATTTTTTCTTCAAAGAATTCCAAAGGAAGACTAACTCTAAGCCCAGGTGGTTCAATGTTTTCATCGGGATCAGTATCATCATCATCACCATCAGGCGATTCAATTAAATAACCTTGATTATTCGGAATAAAATCTGTTATCTCATAAATTAACGGCCCTAAATTACTCGGGGTATCAAATACACTTCCTAAACTCGAGTAATACTTCTGTCGCTCTTGAAGACCTGTACTCGGATCGTAATCACGCAAATAATAGTTAGATTCGTACACCTTGATATTAATTGGATCAGAGCCATAAACCGAATCAATTTCATAAGTAATTACCTCATCTACTTCAGTTCCTTCGGCAAAATAAGGAATATACAAAATAACACTATCCAAGACTGACTCAAAACCAAAATCTGGATCTGGGGTACGCAGGTTGACCTGACCAACAAATTCAAGTTTTGATTTTCCATAAACAGGGTCGTTATAAGTCCCTAGCTGATAAGCAGGTAATCGATCGGCCCGAACTGAGCCTAACTTATTACTATAAGAAATTACTGTACTAGAACTATTTAACGTTATAGTAATATCCTGGCCTCCAATAACATCAGACCCTAGAGTGCTAAAATCCTCTTGACACGACACCAAAGAGATAATTGTAAATATAATTGCCATTAAAGTTGGCAATGTATTCTTGATTTTCATAAGCGACTAAACGTATTTGTTATTGAAGTACTTTTTCTCTGCAAAAGTCCAAATATGCTTGAGAAAAATCATCCATATTATGATACTTTAACACTGGAATCTCCATTTTTTCAATAAACCCTTCCAATTCCTCAGGGATCTCTGTAGAACCTAAAATGACTGCATCTGAATTTTCAATAGCCACTTTCATTAAATTAACATAATTGGGCTTTTTTAAATGCTCGATGGCATCGTCATCAATGGCGTCATATTGTATTTTATCTACTGTATTCGCATTCAATTCTCCATCAAAGCTTTGATTATAAACCGAGGTGACAATTTTACTATTCTCAAATAGAGGCTCATTACCATAATAATTTCTAAGATATAGTGGTAAAAAAGAAGCTAACCAACCATGAACATGTATAATATCTGGAGACCAATTTAATTTTTTTACTGTCTCAATTACTCCTTTTGCAAAGAAAATTGCGCGTTCATCATTATCAGAATAAAAATTCCCCTCTTCATCAGCATAGGTAGCCTTTCTCTTAAAATAATCTTCATTATCAATAAAGTATACCTGCATTCGCTCTTTAGGAATTGACGCTACTTTAATAATTAAAGGCATGTCAAGATCATTTATCACAAGATTCATCCCTGAAAGTCGAATCACTTCATGTAATTGATGTCTACGCTCATTAATATTTCCATATCGAGGCATAAAAATGCGAATCTGCCCACTATTATTATTAACCAAACGAGGCGCTTCAAACGACATTGAAGAAATCTCGGTCTCCGGAAGATAAGGTAACACTTCGGATGACACATACAAGACTCTCTTATCTTTCATCTATTCTAATTTTTTGGGTGTTTATATTAAAAAACACGCAAAATTACGAAATTTTATGTAGATTGTCCGTAATATATTAATATTGCGGGCTATTAATTCATTTTTATGATTGTCTATAACGACCGTGATTCTCTTTCTAAAGCACTTTTGCCCTTTAGGCAACACAAAAAAATTGGATTGATTCCAACAATGGGGGCACTTCACAATGGCCATTTAACGATTATAAAACAAGCTTTAGACGACAATGACTGTGTTGTTGTAAGTATTTTTGTAAATCCGACACAATTCGACAAGAAAGCAGATTTAATAAAATACCCCCGCAATCTTGACTTAGATGTTAAACTCATATCTAAATTAGAAGGAACCGTATTAATATACGCTCCCGAGGCTTCAAAATTATATAGCGGAAACATTGCCTCAAAAAATTATTCGTTTGGAAATATAGAAAACGAAATGGAGGGTAAATATCGAAATGGGCATTTCAACGGAGTTGGGACAGTGGTAAATCTCCTATTACGGGCAGTCTCACCAGATTACGCTTACTTTGGAGAAAAAGACTTTCAGCAGCTACAAATAGTTAGAAAACTTGTGGAAATTGAAGACCTCTCTGTGGAAATAGTCGGATGTCCTATCGTTAGAGAAGAGAGTGGTGTCGCAATGAGTTCAAGAAACAAACGACTAAGCCCTGCACAACTTAAAGGAGCTGATGTTATTAATAAAACCCTTCTAGAAGTAAAGCAGAAATTCGACAACCTATCTATTTTGAAATTAAATGAAATAGTAAAAGAACGCTTCATGAAAAATGAACATCTAAAACTCGAATATTTTGTGATAGCGAATGTAAAAACACTTAAAACTGCGAAGCATAAACTAAAAAAGAATAAGTACCGAGCATTTATTGCGGCATTTGCAGGAGAAGTTCGGTTAATTGATAATATAGCCTTGAATTAAGAAAGGCAACAAAAAATAACAGTTATTACCACCAAAGTAAATAATCTGAATTTCGAATCAAATTAAATCAAAAACCCTTTAGTATCTTTGCCCCATGTTAATACACGTAGTAAAATCCAAAATTCATAGAGTAAAAGTCACAGGCGCAGATCTCAATTATATTGGGAGTATAACCATTGACGAAGACTTACTAGACGCAGCCAATATTACTGAAGGTGAGAAAGTGCAAATTGTAAATAATAATAATGGCGAGCGCCTTGAAACATATGCAATTCCTGGACCTCGCGGTAGTGGTGAAATTACTCTTAACGGTGCAGCGGCGCGTAAGGTGGCTCCAGGTGACATCCTTATTTTGATCACCTATGCCATAATGGAAACTACTGAAGCAAAGTCTTTTAAACCCGCTCTCGTTTTTCCAAACGATGATAACTTACTTCTCTAAATTTGAGCAAATCACTTAATAAATTTTTACAAATCATTTTGCCTCTTGGGCTCGGAGTTTTCTTTATTTGGTATATCTATTCATCTTTTACACCAGAGCAACTTGCAGAAACCAAAGCACAATTTAGTAAAGCCAATTATGGTTTTGTTGCCTTGTCTGTTTTTTTTAGTGTTCTAAGTCATCTCTCCCGGTCTTATAGATGGAGTTTTATGTTAGAGCCCTTGGGATACTACCCGAAACTAGCTAACAATTTTATGGCAATCTCTGTGGCCTATTTAATGAATATCTTTATTCCAAAAAGCGGAGAAATTTCTAGGGGGATAATTCTCGATAAGTACGAAGATGTACCATTTGAAAAGGGCTTTGGCACCATTATTTCCGAAAGGGTTATCGATCTTATTTTTTTATTAGGAATTGCTTCCATAGCGTTGCTACTCAAATTTGATGTGCTAGCCGAATATATTTCTGAAAGCATTCCAAAGTCTACTATTTATTTAGCAATTGCAGGTATTGCTGGCTTAGGTATTGTCATTCTTCTTTTTCTGAAATTTTCGAAATCCAAAACTAACATGAAGCTAAGAACCTTTGTTTTGGGTTTAAAAGACGGGATATTTAGCATCCTAAAAATGAAGAAGAAAGGTGCGTTTCTTTTTCACACCTGTTTAATTTGGAGTTTGTATTTGCTTTCCTTTTACACGGCTCTTTTTGCCTTAGCAGAAACAACGACCATTAGTTTTGGTACGATTATAACTGCCTTTGCTGTAGGAAGTTTCACATTCGCCTTCACTAACAGCGGTTTCGGGACTTATCCGGCCGCGCTTGCGGGTATACTATCGATCTTTGGAGTTTCAAAAACTGTTGGAGTTGCATTTGGTTGGATTGTTTGGACTTCTAATATTGCCTCCTTATTATTTTTTGGCTGCCTTTCCTTACTTATCTTACCCATTTATAATCGATCCAAAATTTAGGTGAACAGGAATAAGAAACTTAATTGGAAGAGAGCAACTTTCTCAAAGATTAATTATTTTATTATCTTTCAAACCCCATAAAACCGTAACATGAAAAAAACGATATTGCTTCTTTTACTTCTATTCGTAACTATTGGTGCTTCGGCTCAAGTGATTTATGAAGAGTTTAACTCATCAAAGCTCGGTGAGTCCCGTCAATTGAAAATACAACTTCCACGTAACTATGATACCAACACCGAAAAGGTATATCCCATCGTCATTGTTCTAGATGGAGATTACCTTTTTGAACCCGTAGCCGGCAATGTTGATTATTTTTCCTATTGGGAGGATATGCCGGAATCTATTGTTGTAGGAATTATGCAAGGAGATAGCAGGTACGATGATTGTGCATATGATGATTCTAATTTTCTTCCAGCAGACAAAGGAGCAGATTTTTTCGAGTTTATTGGTTTAGAACTAGTGCCTTATATTGACGCCAATTACAGAACAGCAAAATTTCTAATTGCCGTAGGGCATGACTTTACAGCAAATTTCATCAACTATTATTTATTTAAAGACCCTCCATTATTTAATGGATATATTAATTTAAGTCCGGATTTAGCACCTTCTATTGACTTGAGCATTCCAGATCGAATCCCAAATATTAAGTCAAAAATATTTTATTACTTAGCAACAGGAACCGATGATGTGAAAGCTTTGAGAGAAGTTGCTGAAAACTTAAACAACTCCTTAAAAGGATTAAAAAGTGACAACTTTGATTATTCTTTCGATAATTTTGAAGGAGCCACACATTACTCTCTAGTCGCTCGTGGTATTCCAAATGCGATTGAAAAAATATTCTCAGTTTATAGACCTATTAGTAAAAAAGAATATAGTGATGTACTCTTAAAGTTAGAAACCCCTATTGATCTATACCTGGTAGATAAGTATAGGACAATTGAAGACTTGTTTGGATTGACCAATCCAATTCGTGTGAACGATTTTATTGCCACAGGAAGAGCTTCTGAGAAGAAAAAACAATGGGACTCTCTTCGAGAGATTGCAACTTTGGCCAAAAGACAATACCCAGACACAGTTTTAGGAGACTATTTCTTAGGTCGTTATTATGAAGAAACAGGAGATCCAAAAAAAGCAATGAGGACATTTCAAGCCGCTTTCGACAAAGAAGAAGTTGACTTTATTACGATTGACTTGATGCTGGAAAAAGCCGATAAGATTAAAGAGGACTTTGGATATTAATCATTCCAACTAATAACACCTGTTTAACCACATAATCAAATTGGTATAAGATTCTATCTAAAAGATGAAGGGTCATTACAAAGAAAACCCTTTCAACTAAAGTTAAAAGGGCTCCTAATTTGGTTAGTCAATAATTCATTTAAACCATAGAAAATGAAACAAATTCTCTGACTTTGAATTATAATGCAATGTAATGTGAAGTAATCGAGTTTGAAATACGTATAACTACGTATTTATTGCGTAGAACTACTTATAGTTTAATATAAGAGATTTATTACTAATTGCCCACAAGCTTAGCGAATTTGAGCTTTTTTTAGGCCATAATTTTGCAATAATATTACTGCGATGTTTTTCAATTGTTCTTATAGATACACTTAAAATTTTTGCAATTTGAACTGTTGTTTCTTGCTGCGCAATAAGTTTCAAAATAGTCATTTCTGAGGCTGTCAACAAGTTAAGTTTCAAAATATCGTCAGAAACATTTTTCAGCATATTAGAATTAAATGCCGTACTAACAAACTCATTTCCATTGATTACCATATCCATACACCTCTCAATTTCCGAAAAAGAATCTTCCTTTAGTAAATACCCATCTATTTGAAGTAACCTAGCCTGTGCAATAAATTCGGCTTCTCTATGATATGAGAACATTATAAACTTTGTTATTGATCCCTTTTCCTTAGCTGTTTTAACCACTTCAAAACCGTTTAAAAATGGCATATCAATATCCAATAATGCAATTGTGGGCTTAAGGCTCAATACTCTTTCTAGCGCCTCTATCCCATTTATTGCACTGCCTACAACATTATATCCATTTGCTATAAGTTCTTCCATCAAACCTTTTAATAACACCGGATGATCATCTGCAAGAACTATAGAAGTATTTTTCTTATCAATCATTCTAGGTTGGTATTATTAACTCTATAGTTGTACCATGATTTGGTTTGCTTTTAATATTCAATTTGGACTTCAAAATATTTGCGCGTTCCATCAAAGTTTTCATCCCTAAGCCGCTATTTAGTTTCCTTTTTTCTAAAACTTCAAACCCTCTCCCATTGTCCCTTAAAATAGCTTGAATCGTATTACCCTTCTTCTCGATAGTCACTGAAGCGACTTTTGCTTCTGCATGTTTAACCATATTATTCAGTATCTCCTGTAGAATTCTAAAAAAATGCAATGAAGCTTCTTTCGAAAGAAGGTTATCTATATTTTCAATTTCATTGGTAAAGAAGATATTGGTATTTGCATCTACTTCATTTATCATAGATATAATAGCAGCCGTTATTCCTAATTTGTCAAGAGCAGCAGGATGTAATCCTTTAGAAATACTTCTCAATTCATCCAAAGTACTGCCAGCGAGAGATTCCATTTCAGGATTCCCAATCTTCTTGGTTTGCTTGGTTAGCAACATTAATTTCTGACCAACACTGTCGTGAAGTTCACGGGCAACCCTTGTTCGCTCTTCTTCTTGTGCATTAATCAGGTTTTGTGAAAACTCTTTATTCATTCTTTGTCTTCGTTTGGCTTCATTTATCGAACGAGCCATTACGATGAGACCAAAAATCAAAAATAGCCCTAGAGTTACAAACAATAATAATTGATTCTTTTGGCTATTTCTAGCATCCAGAAGGGCAATATCGCTTTGCTGCGCTTTAATTTTTAAGTCCCTTTTTTCTGTTTCATAAAGCGTTTGATAATAGGATAATGCTTTTATCTTTTTAATATTGGTAATCGAGTCGTTAATTGAAGTATATTTTTTAAAATGCTCGTAAGCTGCCTCTTTATTTCCAACAGCTTCATAAGTACCGGCCATAAATTTTTCTGCCTCTTGAATTTCTTCATATTGGGTGCCTTCTAGTTTTAGAGCTAAATGTGCCAAACCAAATTTCAAGGCCAAATTATACTGTTTTTTCGCAAATGCTAGATTTTTTGAAGCATCCAAATAATGCTCTTTATTGCGTTCAAACCAGACTTCTTCATCAGACCTTTCAATTTCACCCATGTAATATTCGGCTTCTGGTACATTATCCAACTCAGAATAAGCAATCACCAACCCGGCTAATAATGTAGCCTCATTTAATTCTGGATTTCGAGCTTTCTTGTTGGCATTGACAGCCGCTTTAAGGTTAATAATCCGCTCCTCGCCGATTCCTTGTTTACGAGCATCTGTAGCCGCGTTATAATAAAAAGAAGTTAGGTGTCCAAAACTTTCAATTTTTTCCGCCATTAAAATAGCCTCGTCTCTTTCTATTCTTGCCTCATCAAAAAAAGCATTCTGACTATATAAAATGGAAAGTGAATTTTTAGCGCCTATGATGTGAAATGTATCCCTTGCTTTCTGAAAAATTTGTGATGCCTCTTGTAACACTTGCGAAGCTTCAGAAAATTCCCCTAAAAAACTAAGGGTACCTCCTTTATACAACTTCGCTAGGCCTATGAAACCTTCATCTCCAGCCTTTTCAGCTTCAACTATGGTAAGGTCATAATAAACCAGAGCAGACTTCTGATCTTCCAAAAAGAAAAAGTTGTCTGCTCCTTCAAGATAAAATTTTGCTAATGCACTATGGTTTTCACAGCCTTTGGCCTTTTCAAGAAAATTATTAAAGATCTTGTTGCCTTCTTTTAAGTCACCGTTGATGTTATTCTGGAAGTAAATAAGGTTGGCCGTATGCCAGGTTGCAATCCGAAGCGAATCCAATTCTAAAGCATAGCGCACAGTTTCCTTTATAATAGAATCACTTTCAAATTTAGTTTTTCTAATTACATAGTTAGACAAGCTGTCCATCCACTTGAGCTTCTCACCTTTTTCAGATTGCTCAATTTTTAATTTTAAAGCGCCTATAGTTTTTTCTGAAGTCACCTCTTGGGCAAAAATAGAGGCATACGAGAATAATAAAATAAAAAGTAAGCTTTGCTTCACTGGGGTCATTAGATAATAGTGTAAATATATCTATTTTTGTTGAAATTATTATGGCTAAAACTAAAACTACTTTTTTCTGTCAGAACTGCGGTGCCCAATTTGCAAAATGGCAAGGGCAGTGTACTTCGTGCAAAGAATGGAATACTATTGCTGAAGAAATTATTCAAAAAGCTGAAAAAGCAAGTTGGAAGACAACCGAGGCCACCACCAAACGCGCAGCTAAGCCTCAAAAAATAGCAGAAATATCAACAGCAGCTGAAGCCCGCTTAAACACCCAAAACAATGAATTAAATAGAGTTCTGGGAGGGGGATTAGTTCCTGGTTCATTGACACTCCTCGGGGGAGAACCGGGGATAGGAAAAAGCACTTTGATGCTTCAGATTGCGTTACAATTACCTTATAAAACACTTTATGTTTCGGGAGAAGAAAGTGCGCAACAAATAAAAATGCGGGCGAATAGAATATTTCCAAATTCCGAAAATTGCTATATCCTCACTGAGACAAAGACCCAAAATATTTTCAGAAATATTGAGGAGATGCAACCAGACATCGTGGTTATTGATTCAATACAGACGCTTCATACAGATTATATCGAAAGCAGCGCTGGAAGTATTTCCCAGATTCGGGAAACAACAACAGAGCTTATAAAATTTGCTAAGGAAACGGCTACACCTGTAATTTTAATAGGTCATATTACTAAAGACGGAAATATTGCTGGACCTAAAATTTTAGAACATATGGTTGATACGGTCCTTCAGTTTGAGGGAGATCGCAATCATGTATATAGAATTCTTCGAGCAAATAAAAATCGTTTTGGCTCTACCAATGAATTGGGGATATATGAGATGCAAGGAAGCGGTTTAAGGGAAGTTTCAAACCCTTCAGAAATACTTATTTCAAAAAATGAAGAAGAGCTTAGTGGTACAGCTATTTCGGCAACTTTGGAAGGATTGCGTCCGTTGATGATTGAGATTCAAGCTTTAGTGAGCAGTGCAGTATATGGCACACCTCAGCGTTCGGCGACAGGTTACAATGCCAAGCGCCTAAATATGATTCTTGCAGTTTTAGAGAAACGAGCTGGCTTTAAATTAGGAGCTAAAGATGTATTTTTGAATATTACTGGCGGTATCACGGTTGATGATCCTGCTATTGATTTGGCGGTAGTCGCTGCTGTATTGTCTTCAAATATTGATATCGCAATAGATAAACGGATGTGTTTTGCCGCGGAAGTAGGACTCGCAGGAGAAGTTAGGCCAGTTAATCGTGTTGACCAACGCATTCTAGAAGCCGAAAAGCTTGGTTTTGAATCTATTGTAATTTCTAAATATTGTAAACTACCAAAGCAGAACTATGCCATCAAAATTATTAAAGTTGCGAAGGTTCACGATGTAGTACATCATTTGTTTGGTTAAGGTGCTGGATTAGGCATTTCGGCATGGACTTTTTCTATACTGCTTAGTACTTCTTCAGAAAGGGAGACATTTATACTTTCAATATTTTCTTTTAACTGTTCAAGACTCGTTGCACCAATAATATTTGACGTAACAAACGGTCGTTCATTTACGAAAGCTAAGGCCATTTGCGGAAGACTTAATCCGTTTGCTTTGGCTATTTCTGAATACTTTTCAGTAGCTAATAGTGATGACTTGCTGCTATATCGAGAATAATTAGGAAACTCGGTCACTCTCGCACCTTTCGGCTTGTTACCGCCTAAATACTTCCCACTCAAAACACCAAAAGCAAGAGGTGAGTACGCCAAATAACCAACATTTTCCATTTGTAAAACTTCAGTTAAGGCGATTTCATCTCTTCGTTGTAATAGATTATAGGAATTTTGAATTGCAACCATTTTTAGTTTGCCTTTGCGATGTTCCTCCATATAGCGCATGACACCAAATGGAGTTTCATTACTTAAGCCGATGTGACGCACTTTTCCTTCTTTTACAAACGTTTCTAGTCGTTCTAAAATTTCGGCTATATTGTCTTCCCATTTAGCATTGGGCACATGATTATAATCCCGCACTCCAAATATATTTACAGCTCGTTCCGGCCAGTGCAATTGGTATAAGTCAAGATAGTCTGTCTGTAGTCGTTTAAGGCTTTTATGCAACGCATCTTCAAGCGATGCCACACTAAAATCCAAGTTTTCTCTAATATCAGCAAAAATTCCTCGTCCAGTTCCGGTAATCTTTGAGGCGAGCACAATGTCACTTCTTTTACCGGTTTTACCCAACCAAGTTCCTATGATTTCTTCAGTACGGCCGTAAGTTTCCATCGTAAAAGGCACTGCGTACATTTCGGCAGTATCTATAAAATTAACTCCCTTTTCTAAGGCAATATTCAACTGCGCATGTCCATTGGCCTCCGTATTTTGTCTTCCCCAAGTCATCGTGCCCAGGCATATTTTAGAAACTCTGAGATCTGTATTTGGGAGGTTGGTGTACTTCATAGTTGTATAAAAAATATTCTATTTGCCACTCAAGATTCTTAAATCTCATTGAGCAATTTAGATATCTCGTCTAATTTTGGTGTTAGTATTACTTCAATCCTTCTATTTTTTGCGCGACCTTCAGCTGTGTCATTAAGTGCTATTGGTGCATACTCACCTCTACCTGCTGCCGTCAAATTATCTTTAGGGATGTTGTTGTTTTCAGTTAAGATATTTACAATGGCGGTTGCTCTTTTTGTAGACAAGTCCCAGTTGTTTTTAATTAGGCCTTTTTCTCCATATGCGACATTATCGGTATGACCTTCAATGAGTACGGCGATTTCTTTATTATCTGCAAGTACTTTACCTAGAACTATTACCGCTTCCCTTCCTCTAGAGTTTACCTCCCAGCTGCCACTCTGAAAGAGTAATTTATTCTCCATAGAAACATAGACCTTCCCATTTCGTTGTTGGACCGTTAGGCCTTTCCCTTCAAAATTGGTTAGGGCGGCAGAGATAGCATCTTTTAAAGCGTTCATTTTCGCATCTTTTGAGGCAATAATCTCCTCTAATTCATTTACCCGTTTCGAACGCGCTTGTAAGTCTCTCTGCATTGTTATAAGCCTCGCTTCTTCTATCGCTAGGGCCCTTTCTTTTTCCTCAAGCTGTGTCAAAAGTTTTCGATTTCTTTCAAGATTTTCAGCTAGAACCGAATCGCTGTTTGATTCCAAAGCCTCATAAGATTCTTTCATTCTTTGATAGCTACTTTCAGCAGCCTCCAAATCCATTGCCAGTCTGCTTTTTTCGGAATTCAACCTATCGATTTCTTTCTGAAGGTTTGCGATGCTATAAGCATCACCATTTCCTCCCATTCCGTCCAATTGAGACATGAGTGATTCATTTTCACTTTGAAGGGAGTCGTTTTTATTTTTTAAATCTTCATAGATTTGAGAGGACACACAAGAGGCGGTTAGCACAAGAAGGCTAGCTCCTAAGAAAAATTTGTTCAGCATATTATAAGGTTTGTAGGTTATTTTCGGAATTAAAACGTTAATTCTACCAAATGCGGACAGTGATCACTGTGTTTGGCTTCTGGTAATATAACGGCTCGTTTTAGATTTTCTTGTAAAGGCTGGGACACCATATTGTAATCAATACGCCATCCTTTATTATTTGCCCGGGAATTAGCTCTATAACTCCACCATGTATAGTGATGAGGATCTTTATTAAAATATCGAAATGAATCAATAAAACCACTTCCGATAAAACGACCAATCCAATCACGTTCCTCGGGGAGAAAACCAGACACCTTCTTATTTCGGACAGGATCGTGAATATCTATTGCCTCGTGACAAATATTATAATCCCCGCAAATCACTAAATTTGGAATCTCTTTCTTCAACTGATTTACATACTCCAAAAAATCATCCATAAACTTAAATTTATGTGCGATCCTAGCTACGTTACTGCCGCTTGGTAAATACAAACTCATCACCGATACATTGTCGAAGTCTAATCGAATATTGCGACCTTCAAAATCCATATGTGAGATTCCGGTTCCATATTCAATGTGATTCGGTTTTACTTTAGAAAATATTGCTACCCCGCTGTAACCCTTTTTTTCAGCACTAAACCAATAGTGATGGTAACCAGCTGCTTCTATTAGTTCTAATTCAACCTGATCCTTATTTGCTTTGGTTTCTTGGAGACAAATCACATCGGGATTTGCTTGCTGCAGCCATTCGATGAATCCTTTGCGCATTGCTGCTCTTATTCCGTTTACGTTATATGAGATTATTTTCAAATTTGTAAATTTTAATGGTTTTGTTATACTCTAAAAAAATAGTTGAAAAATTTATTATTAATAATCAAATCCTCATTTCTGGCCGAAGAAAGGAATTTATATTACGAGCTACTAATATAAATAACATTGTATTTTTACAGTGAACATTGACAGAAATCTTTTAAGAAAGAATTTACACCAAATTAACAAAATAAACTGCGATGTGATAAGTTGTATAGGTAATGAAATTATATCTCTTTCTTTTTATGTTTTGCTTGGGAGCGTTTGCTTATTCGCAAGATGATACTTCAAACTACCGAAGTAAAAAGATAGCCGTTGTCGATACTCTAATTTTGGATAGTGTGAGTATCAACCCATCAAAGTTTCAGATTAGAGATTCCGCAGGAAAAAATCTGGACTCTTTAGATTATAAGGTCGATTTTAAGAGAGGGCTTGTAATATTTTCTGAAAACATTCAGCAGTCAAAAGATAGCTTGGTAATTGATTATTTGCGGTATCCGGAATTCTTGACTAGGGAATATTTT
>RCND010001038.1_pt1 | contig 15738 bp, 15 predicted proteins | sample 2041351 | NCBI WGS metagenome assembly RCND01 (sample SAMN09708230, study PRJNA481090) | Marine sediment metagenome, whole genome shotgun sequencing project. | biome: marine sediment; feature: ocean; material: sediment; isolation source: Sewage treatment plant 12B marine sediment (STP12B) ...
TCCATTTTTTCTAAAACCGGAACCAAAGGAAATTCTATCTCATGAGCAATTTGATCAAGGTCATTATTTTTCAATTCCTTGCCTAGCTTTTTATAGAGCTGAAATGTAATATCTGCATCTTCACTTGCATATTCATTTAGTCTTTCCGGTTCTACTGCAAAAACTTGTTCTGGATTTTTCTTTACATCAAATAATTCTTTTAAATGTATTGGTTCATAATTAAGATATTTTTCAGAAAGGGCATCCATACCATGTTTTTGGTCTGGATCAATTAGGTAACTTGCAAGCATTGTATCAAAATAAAATCCTTTAAGTTTAATTCCGCAACTGTTCAACACTGCAATATCATACTTACCGTTTTGGCAAATCTTTTTGATATTTCTATTTTCAAATACCTGCTTAAATATTTTCTTAAATTCATCAATACTTATTCTATCACTTAGATCATTTTGAAATAGATCATTACTTTCAATAAAAGGATTAGTTGGGATAAAGTACGCTTCACCTTTTTTCAAGCAGAAAGATGCGCCTGCTAAATTCACATTAAGTGTATCGAGAGAATCTGTTTCGGTATCAAAAACAAACTTTTTTGAATTTGCTAAAGTTTTAGCTAATCTTTTTGCCCCGTCAATCGTTTTAATTAAATGATATTTAACTTTTTTGTTATCAAATTTATCCAGTTCATTTTCTTGTGCTTCAACATGATCTGCGTTTAGTTCATAATCTTCTTTTTTATAAATCCTTTTAACCCTAGCTAATAAATTTCTAAATTCTAATTCTGTAAATATTTCATCTAATTTTTCAAAGTTTGGCTCTTTAATTCCTTCGGAAAAATTAAAATCCATTTCAACATCAGTAACTATTGTTGCTAGTTTTTTGGAAAGAAAAGCACTTTCTTTATATTCCTCTAATTTTGTTTTTACTGATTTCTTTTCGATATGTTCAAGATTATCATAAATATTTTCTAAATTTCCGAATTCTTTAATTAGTGGTTGAGCAGTTTTAGGACCAATTCCTTTAACACCGGGTATATCATCGGATGAATCACCGACTAAAGCTAAAAAGTCAACCATATATTTTGGTTCAAATCCATATTCCTCAATTGCTTTATCCATATCTGTAATTATCAAATCTTCGGTCGACTTTCCCGATTTTATGAGTTTAACTTTTTTTGTAATTAATTGAACATAATCTTTATCGGGTGTCACAGCGAATGAATCAAGTTTTTTCTTTTCAGCAATTTTAACAGCTGTACCAATTATATCATCTGCTTCGAAGCCAGGTTTAATATAGAGTGGAATATTAAATGCTTCAACCAAATCCTTGATTCTTTGTATTTGTGGAATCATATCATCAGGCATTGCTAATCTTGATGATTTGTAACCTTCATACATTTCATGTCTGAATGTTTTCTCTTTCGAATCAAATGCCACAGCAATTATATCGGGATTAGTACTCTCTATTACTCTTATTAATTGATTTAGAAATCCATAAACCGCTGAAGTTGCTTCACCTTTTGAATTTACAAGTGGTCTGTTTATAAAAGCAAAATAAGCTTTGTAGGCCATTGCCAATGCATCAATAATAACAAATTTTTTACCGCTCATTAAATATTCCTATCTTTTTGACAATTATTATGATTATTTTTATTGCTTGAAGATATAAATTGTTTTACATAATAACCATTCATTATTTGGTATTCTATGAGAAAGCTCTCCTTTCATTTTATTTTTATACTTTTTTTTATTTCTAGTTTCTCATGCAGTGAAAACAATAAAGAATCTAATGAAAATCAAAATAATTTTTATGTAGCTAGTTGGAATGTTGAAAATTTATTTGATACAACAGATGATTTGGATAAAAATGACAATTGGTATCTGCCTGATAGTAAAATTGAGTGGACTGAAAGAAAGCTTATAACAAAATTAGCCAATCTTGCCAGAGTTATTAACTATATGAACGATGGGGAAGGACCAGATATTCTAGGAATGCAAGAGGTAGAAAAACAGGATTTAATTGATGATTTGGTTGGTAATTATTTGCATAAAAAATACTATAAAGTAGCTTATTCAGAATCACCGGATGCTCGGGGAATTGATAATGCTTTAATTTATAATCATAAGAAATTTGATTTAGAATCAATAAATCCAATCCAAATAAAATTTGATAAACCTAAGTCTTCTAGAGATATACTTCATGTCCAATTGATTGAAATTCAGAGTAATGAAGTTATCAATATTTTTGTAAACCACTGGCCAAGCAGAAGAGAAGGTTTAAAGGAAACAGAAAAATTTAGGATTAATGCCGCAGAATCATTACTTGAAAAAATTAATGAGTTAAGAAGTAATGATGAAGATTGTAATATTATTGTACTTGGTGATTTTAATGATTTACCCAGTAATCTTTCAATTAGTGAAACATTAGGAGCTAAGAGCTTTGTATGTAATGAAGAAAATGAAGATTCATACCTATATAATCTTTCTTCTAAATTATTTAAACAAGGTGAAGGTTCCTACAAATATAGAGATCATTGGAATATGCTTGATCAAATAATTATATCCAAGTCATTGGTAGATAATAAAGATTTGGATTTTGTTTGTAATTCATTTGAAATTATTAAGCCTTCATTTATTGTTGAGAAAACCGGCAAGTATGCTGGAACGCCTTTACCAACTTACGGAGGAAGAAAATATTTAGGAGGTTACAGCGACCATTTCCCTGTAGGTGCAAGATTTAATAGTAATTAAATATTTCAATTTAATTACTATTAAAAAAAGAACTTTTTTACTAAGTTTATTTTTATAAAAAAATGAGAAATTTACTTATTGACTTTTTTTTAGATAATACTTAATGTTAGTCAACACATTTTTGTTATTTAACTTTAAAACATATAAAAACAATATCGGAGGAACCTTCGCATGCAAATTACAGAAGTTTTAGGATCACTTTCGTACATCTTAGCTCAAGTTGATTCAGGAAGTCCATTGTCATATCTACAAGAAAAGTTCTTTCAAGGCGGTCCTTTCATGTATCCTATTTTAGCCGTACTAATTTTAGGACTTGCGTTTTCATTCGCCAAAATATGGTCATTATCTCGTTCATCAATGAATACAAAAAAATTCATTGTTGATGTTAAGGAAAAATTAACAAGTGGTGGTGTAAGTGAAGCAATGAAATTATGTGAAAATACAAGAGGTTCCATTGCATCTGTTTTTCATGCTGGTCTTCTAAGAGCTGATGAAGGTGTTGATGCTGCAGAAAAAGCTATTATGGCTTATGGTGCAATTGAGATGGGTTTCTTGGAAAAAGGCCTTATCTGGATTTCATTATTTATTAGTGTTGCTCCTATGCTTGGATTTACTGGAACAGTAATGGGAATGATTGGTGCTTTTGATGATATTGCTGCTGCTAACCAAATGTCACCTGCTATTGTTGCTAGTGGTATTTCTGAAGCACTTTTAACAACTTTATTTGGTTTGATCGTTGCTATTATTCTTCAATTCTTTTATAATTATTTTATTTCTAAAGTAGATAGTATTGTTGGCGATATGGAAGAAAGTTCAATTGAACTAATTGATTCTCTATACGAAATAAGCAAAAATAAATAAACTAAACTGAGAATAATAAATGGTTAACATTAAAAGAAAAAAGCGAGCTGGTGGTGAATTCTCGGCCGGATCTATGGCTGATATTACCTTCTTATTACTTTTATTCTTTCTTGTAACAACTAATATTGACGTTGATACTGGAATTGGTTTAACTTTACCTGAATATGTTCCGCCTGAAGAACAAGAACTAGTCCCACTTTCTAAAGAAAGATTAGCTGCACTTTTAATTAACGAAAATGGTGATGTTCTGCTTAATGGTGAAGTAATTGCAATTCCGCAAATTACCAACAATCTTAAAGAAAGAATTGAAAGTAAAATCAATTTACCTAAAAATAAAAAATTAGTTGTTTCTATTAAAACTGACAGAAATACTAATTACAATCTCTATATTCAAGCACTTGACCAAGTAAAAGAAGCATTTTTTGAAGTGAGAGAAGCTTATTCAATGTCGGTTTGGGGTACAAAGAGGGCTGAATTAAGTGAAGAAAACTCAAATGAACTTAGAGATAAAATCCCTATTATTATTTCAATTGCAGAACCTGAAGCAGTAAAATAGGAATTAGAAAAAAATATGAAATTTGAAAAAAAGAGATCAGAATCAAAACAAGAGATTCCAACTTCATCAATGCCGGATATTATCTTTATGCTCCTTTTATTCTTCATGGTGGCTACAACCTTAAGGGAACAAGAAATATTTGTAAAATTTACGCTCCCTGAAGCAAAGGCTGTTGAAAAGATAGAGAATAAAAGACTAGTATCATACATTTGGGTTGGTGACAACGAAAGAATTCAAATTGATGATAATATCGTTAAGTTGGAAGAAATTCAAAAAATTATGTATGATAAGAGAGTTACATTACCAAGTGTAATCGTTTCTCTCAGAGTTGATAAAAACTCAAGAATGGGATTGGTAACTGATATCCAACAATCCCTCAGAAAAGCTGATGCTCGTAGAATAAACTATTCTGCTGTAGCAAAGTTTTAGTTAATACTAAATTCTTAATTGAGCAGGTTATAGTTTTATAACCTGCTTTTTTTTTAAATATTTTAAATTAGAGTTAGTCATGAATCTAAAAGATAAAATCAATGCCGATCTTAAAGAGGCAATGAAAAGTAAAGATAAAGTTAAATTAAATACCGTTCGTTCAATTCGAGCACTAATACTGGACTTTGAAAAAAGTGGTGCTGATAAAGAGCTCACATCTGAAGATGAAATTAAAATGCTTAGTAGTGCGGCAAAAAAAAGACGAGAAGCTGCTGAGCAATTTCAAATTGCTGGTCGCGTTGAGCTGGCTGATAATGAAAAAAGTGAGTTGAAAATAATCGAAAGCTATTTACCAAAACAGCTTAGTGAAAATGAAATTTTAGTTAAGGTTAAAACTTTTGCTGCGGAAGTTGGTGCTGAAACAAAGGCTGATTTTGGGAAGCTTATGCCTGTAGTAATTAAGAACTTGAAAGGTCAAGCTGACGGTAATATTATTAGAAAAATGGTTGAGCAAGTTCTCTCATAAAATGAATTACATCGATTATATACTTATTGCCATTATTTTAATTGGGTTTATTTTAGGCTACAAAGATGGGCTTGTAAGAAAAGTAATTGGATTGCTTGGATTAGTAGTTGCTGTTTTCTTAGCAATCACATATTCATCTAACTTAGGTGATTATTTAGCACCAATGTTTAACAACGAAAATTATCTGGCAAAAATAGTTTCGGGGATTGTAATATTTTTTGCAACACTCTTAGTTTTTGCGATTATAAAACGATTAATTCATCCATCCGATAAAGTGAATAAATTTGTAAACCAGCTTTTAGGTGGTATTGCCGGAACTTTACAAATTGTTTTTATTACAAGTGTATTTCTTCTTATTCTCAATACTATCAGTATTCCTAGCGAAGATGATGTAAAAAAATCTATTCTTTATTCATCGATCTATAGTGTTGTTCCAACTACAATAGATTTAATAGTTGGTTCTGATTTTAAGACCGAAGGATTTCTTAAAGATTACTTAGAAAGTAGAGATAATAAAGAAGTCCCTGAAGAATTTTCCAATCCCATTGATATTGATACTTTGTTAAATAATGATTAGTAAAACCACATTTGAAAAATTAGAGTACTATAAAGTATTAAATTACATATCTAACTATGCTTCAACTGAACAAGGCAAAGAAAAAATACTTAGTTTATCACCTTTCTCGAAAGTTAGTGAAGCTGAGACTGAAGGCTTGTTTGTAACAGAAGCAAGAGATATTCTGATCGATTATGAATATCCTCCAATTAATTATTTACCAAATCTACTTAATGACTTATCAAAAAGTACAATAGATGGAGCTTTGCTTAGCAAAGATTCAATAAAAAGAATTTTAGATTTAGCCATTATTTCAAGAAGGTTATATTCCTATTTAAAATCTAATGCTGCAAACTCTAAATTGCATGCGGAATTTTCAAGTAATTTTTTTATTGATAAAAATTTCGAATCACATATATCAAAAGTTTTTAATCAGCAAGGTGAAATAAGTGATAATGCCAGTAAAAAACTAGCTGAGATTAGAAGAGATATTATTAAAAAGAGTGCCGGATTAAAAACAGTAATTGAAAAATTACTCAAAGGATTTAGCAGTTCATATCTTGTACAAGAAGAATATGTAACGCAGAGAGACGGAAGATTAGTGGTGCCAATTAAGGCTGAACATAAAAGACATGTTAAAGGATTCATTCATTCAGAGTCAAATACCGGGCAAACTGTTTACATAGAGCCCGAAGAAACTCTTGAGCTTAATAATGAAATCTTATCTTTAGGATTTGCAGAAAAAAGAGAAATTGAAAAAATCTTAAAGGAATTAACAAAACTTATTGGTAACAATGCTAATCTATTGAAGCTGGCATTAAATGCTATTGTACATATTGATTCAATTTTTGCTAAAGCGAAATACTCTCTTGAGATTATGGGCAGCTTTCCTGTTTTTAACAAGACGAAAATAATAAAACTTATTAATGCAAGACATCCAATTTTATTGAAGAAAATGGGATTTGAAAAAACAGTTTCACTAAACTTCAATTATTCTAATAATGATGTGACTTTAATTACCGGACCTAATGCAGGCGGTAAAACTGTGGTAATTAAAACTATCGGTTTAATCTCACTTCTAGCTCAATCCGGTATTCACATTCCCATCGATCCAGATTCCGAGATGTTTTTCTTTGATAAAATAATGTTAGATATTGGTGATGAACAATCTCTTGAAGATGATCTTTCCACATTCAGCTCACATCTTTCGAATATTAAAAATATTTTAAATGAAGCAGATGAAAATTCGTTAATCTTAATTGACGAAATTGGGACAGGAACAGATCCGAGTGAAGGGACAGCATTGGCCGCATCTTTTCTTATAAAAATGCAAGAGAAGAAGTCAATTGTAATTGCTACTACACATCATGGCAATTTAAAAATTATTGCTTCCGAACTCGATAACTTTCAAAATGCATCAATGGAATATGATCTTAGTAAACTTCAACCGACTTATAAATTTAGGCAAGGGACACCCGGTTCAAGTTATGCGTTTGAAGTTGCAGAAAAAATTGGTCTTGATAAGTCAATCTTAAAATTGGCAGAGGAGTATTTAGATGCAGATAAAAATAAGGTTGAAAAATTTATCGCTGATCTTGAAAATAAATCAATGGAGCTTACTAAAAAATTAAATCAGTTAGAGATTGAGAATACAAGACTGCAAGGATTAACAAGCTTGTATGAACGAGAGAATCAAAAACTAAAAGACCAAAAAGAAAAAATTATTAAAGAAACCAGAGAAAAGGCTGATCTTTTCCTAACTGATATTAATAGTCAGTTTGAGAATACTGTTAAGCGAATTAAAGAAAGTAATGCCGAAAAAGAAATAATAAAAGAAGAAAAAGAAAAAATATTAAAATTAAAAAGTATTGTTGAGGAAACTTATAAAGAGCCGGTAACTGAGAAGATAAATAAGAGTGAATTTAGTATTGCTAATTATGTTCGGATTAAGGATTCTTTAACTTCCGGAGAAATAATTGAAATTGATAAAGTAAAAGGAACAGCCACAATTGAAGCCGGATCATTAAAAATAAAGGCAAAAATTAAAAATCTCATTCATACGAATAAACCTAAAAATAAAAGACCCCAAAAAGTATTTGTCAGTTCAGTTTCACTTGAAAGCACAAGGCTTGATATACGAGGTAGAAAACCAGAAGAAATTGATTTTGAGGTAATAAAATTTATTGATGATGCTCAGCTGACAGGTTTGAGAGACGTTGAAATAATTCATGGAAAGGGAACAGGTGTTTTAAGAGAAACCGTACATCAATTACTAAAAAATCATATCTTAGTAAAATCCTTTGAAATTGCCAATATTGAACTCGGCGGTGCTGGAGCAACAAACGTAAAGTTAAAGTGATAAATTTAATTTTTATCATTACAAATTTTTTAATATCTTGTCAAACAACACTTAAAAGACTGGAATATGTTTAAAAGAATACTTATTGCCAACAGGGGAGAAATTGCGGTTCGCGTAGTAAAAGCATGCAGAGAACTGAATATAACTTCAATAGTTATGTATTCTGATGCTGATAGAAATTCACTTCATGTTAGAGTTTCCGATGAAGCTTATTATATTGGTGCTTCGCCAGCTTCAGAATCTTATCTAAACTCAGAAAAAATTATCGCTCTTGCACTAAATGTTAATGCTGATGCAATTCATCCAGGGTACGGATTTTTTTCAGAAAATGCTGAGTTCATTAAAAAAGTTACAGATGCCGGGATTAAATTTATTGGTCCTACCACTGAATCTGTAAAACTAATGGGGGATAAAACTTCCGCGAGAACACTGATGAAGGAAAATAATGTTGCCATAGTACCGGGAACAACAAAACCAATATCAAACTACGATGAAGCGGTTGAGATAGTAAAAGATATAGGTTTGCCAATAATGATAAAAGCTGCTGCCGGCGGTGGTGGGAAAGGTATGCGGAAGATTGAAAATATAGAAGATTTAAGATCAGGAATTGAGCGAGCTCAAAATGAATCCCAAAAAGCATTTGGAAATTCAGATATTTATATTGAAAAATATATTAAGAATCCGAAACATATTGAAGTTCAAATCCTGGCAGATGAATTCGGCAATTACATTCATCTTTTTGAAAGGGAGTGTTCTGTTCAGCGCAGGCATCAAAAAGTAGTTGAAGAAGCTCCTTCAAGCTCAATAAATGAAGAACTGCGAACGAAAGTGACAGAGCAAGCTATAAAAGCAGCTAAAGCTTGCAATTATTTTAATGCCGGGACAATTGAATTTCTTTTCGATCAGAAAGATAGATTTTACTTCCTTGAAATGAACACGCGTCTTCAAGTAGAACATCCAGTAACTGAAATGATTACAGGTATTGATTTAGTTAAAGAACAAATAAAAATTGCAGCAGGAAGGGAACTAACTATCAAGCAAAGTAATATTAAAATAAATGGTCATGCAGTTGAGTGCAGAATTTATGCTGAGGATGTTGACAATAATTTTGCGCCTTCAATTGGAAATGTAGTTCACCATCGTTTGCCTTCCGGTCCGGGAGTTAGAGTTGATAGAGGAATAGATGTTTTATCAGAAGTTTCAATCTATTATGATCCAATGCTATCAAAATTAATTACATGGGGAAGAGATAGGGAAGAGGCTCTGATACGAATGAAGAGAGCTTTAGGGGAATATCAGATAGCTGGAGTAAAAACAAATATAAACAGTTTTTTCTGGATACTTGAGCACCCCAAATTCCTGGATTCCACATTCAGTATTTTATTTTTAGAAGAAGAATTTATGCCGCTTGTTCCGAATAAATGGCGAGAAAGTGTTAACGCAGAATATAAAAATGTCGTGGCAATTTTAGGAGCCTATATCAAGGAGAAAGAAAGGACTTTAAAATCGGAAAAAATTTGCATATCAAATCATAACCACTGGGAAAGTTTAAAATATGAGTGACTTTGTTGTAACCATTGATAAAAAAAAATTTTCAGTAAACACAAATAATTTTCATAAAATTAAAATCAACGGAAGTGAGTATGATTCACAAATCACTCAGCTTTCTCGGCACACATATAAAGTTAAGCTTAACAATAAAATTTTTCACATCACAACAAACAAACTAAGCAATAATGAACTATCCTTCTTAGTTGATGGTCATTATTTTGAGTCTTTTGTAAGAACTAAATTAGAAGATGAAGCAGCTAAAATTTTAAGCAATAAAGCTGTTACTCAAGGTGAGTATAATATCAAATCTCCAATGCCAGGCTTGGTATTAAAAATTTACAAAACTAGCGGTGCCCAAGTAATTGAAGGAGAGCCAATTTTATTACTTGAAGCAATGAAGATGGAAAATGTAATCAAATCCCCAGCAACTGGTATTATAAAAGAGATTCCAATAAAAGAGGGTAAATCAGTCGAAAAAAACCAAATTCTAATAATAATTCAATCCAATTAAAACTAGTATAAGTTTGATCTGTTTTACAATGTAGCTATATTATAAATTCCTTTAGCTGATAAAAACTTTTAGAATACATCATAAATGGAGGTGAAATGGGGAAAACACTAATAACATTTGTTGTCCTTTCCTTTTGTTCAAGTATTTGGGCAAGTGGATTTCAGATAAATGAGCATGGCTCAAAGGCAATGGGCATGGGCGGAGCATTTGCTGCTTTGGCTAACGATCCTTCCGCAATTTATTTTAATCCGGCAGGAATTACCCAGCTTTACGGAACACATCTTCTTTTCGGATCAACCTTGATATTACCCTCGTCAACATTTAGAGGACCGTTACCTGAATTAACCGAGTATGAACTTGAGAGTCATGTTTTCACTCCACTTCATCTATATGCAACACATCAAATAAATGATCAGTTGTTTTTAGGTTTTGGTGTCGGTAATAATTACGGTTTAGGTACAAAATGGGAAGATGATTGGGTGGGTAGATTTATGGCAGTTGAGACCGAGATAAGAACTTTCTTTTTTAATCTGGTGGCATCGTACGCTATTATTCCAGAACTATCAGTTGGCTTCGGATATGTTTTCAGTTATGGGGATGTTCTAATTGGAAGAAAATTAAATTTAAGTCCTTTTAATGCTGAACCGTATCTTGAGCTTGAGGGAACTGGAACCGGATCAGGATTTACCGCTGGATTAATGGCACATCCTACTCCAGCCATATCAATTGGAGTTTCATATAGAAGTCAGGTAACAATTGACTTTGAAGGTGATGCAAAGCCTTCGGATTACCCAGCGCAGTTTGAAGGGCGACTTCCAAATGGTTCAATTACTGCTCCACTTACAACCCCGGAAAATATAACTATTGGGATTGCGCTAAAGCCATTAAAGTACTTAACAATTACAGCTGATTATCAATATGTGGGCTGGGATAGTTATGATAAGCTAGAAGTTGAATTTAAAGAATTTATTGATTCCAACACTGGTGAAAACTTAGTAACTTCTTCAGAAAGAAATTACGATAACGGATTTATTGCTAGATTAGGTACGGAATATCAATATAATAATGACTTAGATCTTTATGCGGGATTTTTATATGATAGTAATCCGGTCTCAGATGAAAGACTTGACCCAACTTTACCGGATTCAGATAGATTAGGATTTAGCGCTGGTTTTGGCTATAAACTTAGTTCAAATCTAACAGCTGAGGCAGGATATCTTTTTTTAAGGTTTGATGAAAGAAGAATCACAAACTCATTAGAAAACTATAGTGGAATTGAAAACAGTATTACACCATTGAATGGAGTGTACAATTCTGTTGCACATTTAATCTCAATTTCACTGTTATACAATTTTTAATAAAGGAGCTTACTACTTATGAATATTTATAAATATTTAACAACAATATTCTTCATAAGCATTTTATTTATTGCTTGTGAAGATAGAAACGATTTGACAGAACCAACTGATTCCGTTAATACCGGAACTGTAAGTTTTGCAAAATTTGTTTCTATAGGAAATAGTTTAACTGCCGGTTACCAGAGCGGTGCACTATATAAAAGTGCACAAATGTATTCCTATGGTAATTTGATGGCTAATCAAGTAAATACATTGTATGAACAGCCAATAGTTTCAGATCCTGGCATTGGCGGAAGAATGGTAATTAAATCTCTTGAACCTTTTTCAACTGAATCGCAGCCAAGTACAGGATTACCAGAAAATACTGGTTTAGCAACTTCCTATAATAATTTGGGAATACCAGGAATTGTATTAGCAGATGTGCTAACAACGACAGCAAGTCCCTCAGACTATGTTGGGATAAATCCGTTGATTGATGTTGTGTTAAGAGATAAGGGAAGTGTGCTTACTCAAGCATTAAGTTCTCAACCTACTTTTATGACAATCTGGATTGGGAATAATGATATCTTGGGTTATGCAACTTCTGGAGGGTTAAGGCCTTATACTCCAATTGAAGGTGATGTAACTTTTGGAGGACTATATACTCAAATGCTTGGGGCTATTGCCCAAGCCGGTATTCAAAATGTTGTTGTCGCTAATATTCCTGATGTATCAGCAATTCCATTCTTTACAACAGTTGGCGGACAATTGCTGCTGCAAGGTGCTCCGTCGATTGTTGGGACTAAATCGGATGGATCAATTGCACAACTTGATCTAACTAAAAATCTTTTAACTCTTCAAGCATCTGCAGAATTAGCAGCTGGGAAGGGTATATCTGCTGACAATCCGCTCTCAAATGGTGTTATTTTAGATGAAGATGAAATTAGAACTGCTAAAACTATAATTGCTTCATACAACAGTTCAATAAGTGCAGCTGCATCTCAATTTGGTTTTAAGGTCGCTGATATGCATGAATTCTTTAATAATGTTGCACAGAATGGAATAGTTGCTGATGGAGTTGAATTCTCATCAATTTATGTTAATGGTGGTTTATTCAGCTTGGATGGTGTCCATCCTTCAAGTCAAGGATATGCAATAATTGCCAATAAATTTATTGAGGTAATAAATAAAGAATATTCTGCCCAAATTCCTTTTGTTAATGTAGCAACAATTCCACCGAGTTTAGAGATGGCTAAAAGAATTGAATATAACAATTTAGGTTTACCAATATTTGAAGACGGCACATTTAATACAATCTTTTATTAATTGACAATTATATAACGGCTGACTATTTTTAGATAGTCAACCATAATTTTTAAGATGAGAAAATGAGAAAAATATTTCTACTAGTATCTGTTTTTGTTTTTATTAGCTGCTCAATATTTCAAACTACTGATCAGCAAGATGAAACTGCCTCAGAAGAAGATTCAAAAGTTGAAGAAGTTTATGTGTTCGATGACGTATCTGAGAATGAAAGTAAAACTGAAGAAATTGATCAGTTGAAAAAGGAAATTGATAATAAACTTAAAGAAAAAGAGAAACAAGAAGTTGATGTTTTTGATGAACCAGTTGTAACAAATGATACTCCAAAACAAAGTGGGAATAAATATTTTTTACAGCTTGGTGCATTCACTACATTGAGCAGGGCAGAACAATATGTTAAAGAAATCGATAATTCTGTCCCTTTTGTACTTTCAATTATTTACAATCCGGAAAATTCTTACTACACAGTGCGAAGTTCTGCTTACACAACACGAGCTGAGATTGAAGAAGTAAGAACAAAACTTTGGAGTAACAATTTATTTAAAGACGCGTTTATTATTACAGAATAATTTACAACCATTTTTTTATTTATAGTAAGGAGAAATAATGGCTTTTTCACTTAACAAGATAATGCTTATTGGTAATTTAGGACAAGATGCAGAACACCGATTTACAACTAATAATACTGAAGTTTCATCCTTCTCATTGGCAACTTCGCACAGTTATAAAGGAAGAGACGGGAATTGGGTTAATGAAACTACGTGGCACAATATTGTAATTTTTGGTGCATCTGATTTTTTAAAAGGAAATCTTAAAAAAGGCAAGAAATTTTATGTTGAAGGCAGACTTGCCAAAAGAGATTATGAAAATAAAGATGGACAAAAAATTTACGTTACTGAAGTAATTGCTGATAAATTTAATATTATCCCACTTGATGGTGGTGATGGAAGCTATCAATCAAGTGGAAGTTCAAACTCAACATCTTCAGAACCGGAATCAATTGATAAAACTGCTCCCGATGATGATGATTTACCATTTTAGATAAGTTTTTTAATAACTGAGGTTAATAATTTTATTTGGAAATTGGCTGGCTTAATAGAGTAATTATTCTCTTATTTCTACTTTTTTGTTCTGCTATATTTTCCGGATCTGAAGTAGCTCTATTTTCACTTGATGAAAAAAAAATAGACGATATTAAAAAAGATTCCGGTATTTTAGGCAAATACATTTCCGAGTTACTGTTTTTCCCAAAAAGGCTCTTAGTCACTATTCTAATTGGGAATACAATAGCTAATGTTGCTGCATCGATAATTTCTGTTTCCCTTGCACTAGAAATTGCTATTCTTAACGATATCCCCGTAGATATCGCTTTACTTATACAAATAATTGTTTTAACCATATTTGTAATTTTATTTGCGGAGATTACTCCTAAAGTCTGGGCAAACCGACATCCAGCTTATTTTTCAAAAATTATTGCATTTCCGCTATATTGGGTAAGCTTTTTCATTAGCCCTATTTCTAAACTGCTAACAAATATCATCAAAAAGGCAACCTCAAGAGTAAAATATGATAAGTCTAAAACTGCTCTTTCTTCAACGGAAATTGCGGATCTTGCCGATATTGGTGTTGAAAAGGGAACACTAGAAGTTGAGGAACATGGGTTAATACATGGTTTAGTTGCATTCAAATTAATTAATGTTCGCGAGATAATGACTCCTCGAGTTGATATGGTTTCAGTGCCTCTCAATATAAAATTGTCTGAATTGATTGACCTGATTAAAGATTCAGGGTATAGCAGAATACCGGTTTATAAGGATGATCTTGATAATATTTTGGGTATATTATATGCGAAAGATTTACTTCCGTATCTTAATTCAGAATTAAATATTTCTTCCTTTGAGATCGAAAAAATTATTAGAGAATGTATATTTGTGCCCGAAACAAAACCTATCAGCAAGCTAATGCATGAATTTCAAGAAAAAAATATGCATTTGAGTATTGTTGTTGATGAATATGGTGGAACATCAGGACTAATAACACTTGAAGATATTCTAGAAGAAATCGTAGGTGAGATTAGAGATGAGTTTGATAACGAAGAGGATGAAATTCTTGAAGTAAGTGAGAATAAGTTTATCATGTCGGGTAAAGTTAATATAGATGAAATTGAAGGAAAATTAAATATAAGTATTGAAGTTCCGGATGAAGATTTTGAAACATTAGGTGGATTTATATTAAATCATGCTGGAACAATTCCCGAGATTGGTTTTTCATTTACTAAGTATGGCTACTCTTATAAAGTCATAGAAATTGAAAATAATAGAATTACAAAAGTAGAAATTGAAAAATTAAACCAAAAAGAATCATGAAAAAGGGATGTTTTTTAACGGTAATTATTACTTTAACAATAGTTGTTTTAGGTATATTTTATCTAGTTAAATTTCATGGCGAAGATTTGTTAGAAATGGGCAAGGAACAGCTAGTACAAATGGCCCAAGATCAAATTTTAACAAGTATTAGTGATTTAGAAAATAATGAATACTCTGATTCGTTAAAAATTGTTGTTGGAAATTATTTCAAGGATATTAAAACCTTAGATATTAAAGATGAACTAAAGCGTATTGAAGAATTCTCGGATGATATTGAAGTTATCTTACTAGATTCAAAAATTGATTCTGCCGAATTTGATTTTATAACCAACATTCTAACTAAATATGAACGAAGATAAAAAAACTGAAGTTAAAGTCGGCATTACAGTTTTAGCTGCCATAATAGTATTTATATTTATTTATGGATGGGCAAAGAATTTCGATTTGACCTCGAATGAAAAAAATTTAACGATCAAATTTGAAACCGTTGCCGGATTAGAACTTGGGGATTTAGTAAGTGTAAACGGTGTACGTAAAGGTTTGGTAAATTCAATTACTACTAAAGATAATTTTGCATTAGTAGAAGTGAAATTTAACGAGGATGTTAACTTAAAGC
>RCND010001039.1_pt1 | contig 15733 bp, 12 predicted proteins | sample 2041351 | NCBI WGS metagenome assembly RCND01 (sample SAMN09708230, study PRJNA481090) | Marine sediment metagenome, whole genome shotgun sequencing project. | biome: marine sediment; feature: ocean; material: sediment; isolation source: Sewage treatment plant 12B marine sediment (STP12B) ...
ATAAAAGGGTCTCCCCCTGTAATCAGAACATCCCGAATTTCTTCATGTTCCCGTATCCATTCAAGACCTTCGTCAACGTCCATCCGAAGTTTAAGGTCGCGGTCCACAACCAGTTCTTTACGAAAGCAGTGACGGCAGTAATTTGCACAGACATCCGTTACCGTAAATGCAATCCGGTCGTGATACTGCCTGGCTATACTGTCCGGCCTGACTTCATCGGTGTCACGATTTTCTTTCCAGATCAGATAGTTGGGAATGCCAAAACGGTTCACTTTTTCTTTCAAAGACGGAACCACCTGCATACGGATAGGACATTTGGGATCATCCTTATCCATGAGAGAGACAAAATAAGGTGTTGTGCCCCATTTAGTATTAAGGGTTGTAATCGCCTCTTCTTCTTCTTTTGTAACACTGATATAGGATTTCAATTTTTCAAGCGTGTTAACGCTGTTTTGCAGTTGTTCTACCCATTCTTCCATTAAATTGCCTCCTTATGCGTAGTGCTTGTCTTCCCCTATTATACACTCAAATACTTCTCATGCTCCTTAGGCGTAACATGGACCCTGTGGTCTTCCCAGTCTTTTGTTTTAAGGGTCATGTAATTATTATAAATCCTCTCACCCAGAATCTGTTTTAAAAATGTGCTTTTTTCCGCTTCAACCAGGGCTTCGTACATGCTCTTGGGCAAAAACCGTTTATCCCATACACGGATATTGTATTTCTTTTTATATGTACTTCCAACATCAGGCCGGCCGCAGTCGATTTTGTTTTTTATCCCCTCCATCCCCATTGCTATCAGGGTTGCAATCTGAAGATACATATTACCCGCCGGATCGGGATTTCTTAGTTCTATTCTCATGCCGGCAGGTGTTTGCGAATACGGCACTCTCACCATAGAACTTCTGTTTCTGAATCCCCAGCCCCTTATAACAGGCGCTTCCTTCTCTAAGACATACGCTTTATAAGAATTAAAGGTTGAAGCCATAATGATGGAAGTTTCCCTGGCATATTTAAGGATACCGCCGATAAACTGCCTGGCAAGTTCACTGAAGTTGTTATCAGCATCTTTATCATAAAACAGGTTGCTGCCGGCAAGATCCTGCATGGAAAGATGAATATGAAAAGCACTTCTGTTAAAACCGTCAAAAGGTTTCGGCATGAATGTAGCATGATAGCCGAACTCATTTGCGACCTTTTTTGTTATGAAGTTAAAAAGCACGGTGCGGTCTGCGCCGCTAAGGGGATTTGTTGGTTTTAGATTTATTTCGTGCTGTGAAGGGGTGACCTCATGGTGTGCTTTCTCAAAATCTATACCGCATGTTTTCAGTATTGAAATTATCCTGTTTCTTACAGGTTCTCCCTTATCATGGGGAGTTGACAGAAAGTAACCGGCTTTATCGGAATGGACATTGTCACCAAACTCTTCTTGGGTCAGTAAAAAGTATTCGTGTTCCGGGCCCACCATAAACCTGTATCCATACTCCGATTCCGCTCCGGCTAGAACATTTTCTAAAACCGCTCTTGGATCAGCCAGGGCACGGTTTTTAAGATCACTGTAAACATGGCCGATAAAAAAACCTGTTTTTTCATCTTTAAATTCTACAATGCGAAAACTTTCGGGATCCGGAAAAAGAAGTCTATCACTGTTATCAACCGCAGCCATGCCGGAAATGGAACTTCCGTCAAAACCGACTCCATTGTCAATTATCAATTCAATGTCGTCCGGGTTTACAGGCAGACTCATAAGCCTTCCGTTAAGATTGGTAAAAAAGATTTTTGTGGAATCTGTTGTTTTCAGTTTTTCTTTTATTTCCTTGATGCTCGCCATTTTTTAGTACTCCATTTCGTCTCTTTTATTGTTTTGTCCGCTGTAGCAACAGTGATACTAAAATGCAACATTTTTTCTTTTCGAGCTTCGTCCCTTTACGAAAAAATTGGATAATATTCGTAAACATAATATTCGTAAAACATTGACATTAGCGCCTGTTTTCGATAAATTTTACTTTGAAAGGATAATACCATGATTATCGGTCTTGACGTTGGCGGCACACATACGGATGTAGTCCTTTTAGACAAAGATGGTCTCCTCAAGGAGGTCAAGGTTACAACCGACCCGTCGAATCTTTTCAAATCTGTCTTAACCGGCCTGATAAAGATCACGGAAGGGGTTGAACCTGAAAAGATACATCGGATTGTGCTAAGCACCACCCTTACTACAAATGCCATTGTCCAGAAAAAATTTTCCGAAGTAGGGATGATCGTTTCCAGCGGGCCCGGGCTCGACCCCGAACTGTATCGGACAGATAGACATTATTTTGCTGTTTCCGGCTCCATTGACCATAGGGGGCGTGAAATAGAGCCTATCGATCCGGTGGAAATAAAAGAAATCGGAGAGAGGCTTAAAAAAGAAAATATACAATGCATTGGCGTTGTTGGTAAATTTTCTGTGCGAAATCCTGAGCATGAATTTAAAATCCATGAAATTTTGAAAGACTCTTTTGAAAAAGTGTTTTTAGGACATCAGGTTTCCGGTAACCTTAATTTTCCCCGACGCATTGCAACGACCTACCTGAACGCAGCAGTTTATCCCATTCATAAAACTTTTTATAAGGCTGTACGAAAGTCTCTTGAAGCAAAAGGACTATCGCTGCCTATCCGAATCCTCAAAGCTGACGGCGGCAATATGAATTTCAACTCATCCATCGATATTCCCGGACAGACCATACTCTCCGGACCTGCTGCAAGCGTTATGGGATCGGTTGCATTCAGCTCGGAAGATGAAGATACCCTTATTATGGATATCGGCGGAACGACAACGGACATGTCCATTCTTATCAATCGTGTTCCTCTTTTAGCCCCTCTGGGTATCCGGCTGGGTGATTACAAAACACTTATACGTTCTCTCGACACCCTTTCAATAGGAGTGGGAGGGGACAGCGTTGTAAAAATTAAAAGCGGGCAGTTCGAAGTCGGACCGGAGCGACTCGGACCAGCCATGGCATATGGAGGCCCGGTGCCCACTCCCACAGACGCTCTTTTTGTGCTGGAAGAAATGAAAAATGGCGACAGGGATAAATCTGTAAATGGTATAAAACCCATGGCAAAAGAACTTGGTCTTTCTGTGGAAGCAGCCGCTTTAGGGATATTTGAATTTACCTGCAGAAAAATCTTATCTGAAGCCGAAAGAATGATAGAACGCATTAACCAAAAACCGGTCTATACGGTTCATGAACTACAGGAAGGTTATAAGGTTATTCCAAAGAAAATTCTGGTACTTGGAGGGCCGGCCCCCTGCTTTGCAGCACATTTTGAAAAGATTTCCGAATATAAGACAAAAGTTGTTCCAAGATGGACAGTTGCCAATGCCATCGGGGCTGCCCTTGCCAGGACCACCTGTGAAGTCATCTTTTATGCTGATACTCAAAGGGGTGTTGCAAGTGCCCCTGCAGAAAATTATTTTACCAATATTACCAAGAATTTTGACAGCAATGACGCTGTTAAAAATGCCTTTGAGCTGCTTAAACAAAAAGCTTTGCAAAGAGGAGCAAATCCGGATCATATTGAAATGGAAGTGCTTGAAACCATGCAATTTAACATGGTAAGAGGGTTTTCTGCCACCGGGAAAAATATCCGGGTTAAAGTACAGGTGAAACCTGGACTGGTATATGGATACGATGATATTATAGGAAACTTACAGAAAAAATGATAAGTGCAAAGCATAAAACCGGACTTGTATTTTTCCCGGCATTTGACTGGGCTATAAGCCCTACCCATCCTGAGAGGGAAGAACGCCTCCTATACACCCAGGATCAGGTGTTTGAAGAGGGACTGTTTGACATTGAGGGGATCAGGGAATTTAAACCCGACCTTGTTACAATGAAAGATGTACAAAGGGTCCATTTTTGTGTTCCTGATGTATGGAATGTAATGACGGAATCCCATTTTATCAGCGCAGGCGGTGCCAAAACCATCGGGATGGCTGTGCTGGACGGAAAGGTGGAAAAAGGCTTTGCTCTTGTCCGGCCACCGGGGCATCATGCAATGCGTATTGTGCACGGGGCAAGGGGGTTTTGCAATGTCAATATTGAAGCTATTATGATTGAATTCCTTCGTGAAGCATATAATATCGACAGGGTCGCTATTGTTGATACGGACTGCCATCATGGCGACGGAACCCAGGATATTTACTGGCATGATCCGGATACGCTTTTTATTTCCATTCATCAGGACGGACGTACACTTTATCCGGGATCGGGATTTCCCAATGAATTTGGCGGCCCGAACGCTTTAGGAGCTACCCTTAACATCCCTCTGCCGCCAAATACGTCCGAAGAGGGATTTTTATACACCATAAAAAATGTTGTCATGCCGGTTCTTGAAGACTTTAAACCGGATATTATTATCAATTCTGCAGGGCAGGACAACCATTATTCAGACCCTATCACAAATATGAATTTTTCCGCCCAGGGGTACGCAGACTTGACTGAAATGTTAAAACCGGATATAGCCGTACTTGAAGGTGGATATTCCATTGAAGGAGCGCTTCCATATGTAAACCTGGGGATAATTTTAGCCATGGCCGGAATCGATTACAGCAGGGTAAAAGAACCTGGCTATGATCCGGAAAGTATCCGGCAGACGCCTTCCGTCACACGGCTGATTGAAAAAACAGGGGAACTTGTTTTAAGCCTGTGGGAACAAAGGGAGACAGAAAAAGAGAGGATTTTAAAATCAAAAGATTTTGATGAGCGTAGGCGTAATATTTTCTACGACACGGACGGTATCCACGAATCACAAAGAGAAAAGATTCGAATTTGTCCAAATTGCAGCGGAACTTTTAAAATAGATTCCACCTCCGACCGCGGTTCTCACATAATGGCTGTTCATATTCCCAGAAAGGCCTGTAAGGAATGTAAAGGTCTTGGCTACAAGTGGTACGATATGGCAAATAAAGACAGTTTTGATATGGTTTTTCTTCAGGATAGAACTGAGGATAAATTTCTGAGCAATGCTTTATAAAATATAATACTCAAGTTTTGCACCTTTGATTTCCTTCACTTTCAAAACGGTAAGGGGTAAGAATTAATGATTCAAGCGAAATCATTTATTCTACCCCTTACCGTCTATGGTTTTGGATAAACTAAAGGGTGCGAAACTTGGGAGTGGAAATGCAAAGAGATGGCTTAAAGCAAAAGGCAATAAAAAGCGTAAGAATAAATTTTAATATTTTTTGCTGCACATAAATGTACTGCTTATTTGCACTAAATAAGACATTTTATGAATAAAACAGGTGCTTTAAATATTTAATTCCGTTTAAGTATCTGTAGTTATATGAATATTATTCAATTAGTCATTTTGGAACAATTTTTGCTATTCATTTATAGGTTCAGGTTGCAAACGTTGTAAAAAATGGGGGCTTAACCGTTTATTTTTTTATTTCTTGGGTTAAAAAACAATAGAACAAAAAGCGAAACATTCAAAAGTGAATGCCACAATGGTAAAGAGGCAGTAAAAAGCTTAAAAAAGGAGAATTATTACAATGCGAAAAAAAATCTCAATTATGGCAGCACTCATTATTGCTCTATTTTTCTTAAGTGCCTGCGGAGGAAGCAATTTAAAAGTAAAACAGATCTCAATGTCGGAAAATCCGACCGAGCAAATTAACCGTCTGGACAACGATCTTAGAAATGCTCGCAACAATCAAATCAACGTTTTGTCTCCACAGTGGTTTGCAAAGGCTGAAAAGTCTTTCAATGCTGCAGTAAAAGACCGCAATCGTGGTGCGGCACTTTCAGATATTTTAAAAAATATCGCCGAAAGCAGGGCGCAGCTCAAGCGAGCTGAAGAATTTGCCAAAATTACGAGTACATCTCTATCAAAAGTTATAAAAAGGCGAAAACTTGCCCGCGCTTCAGGTGCTACTAAAATGGGAAAAGATTATGTTAAGGCGGAAGGACAGTTCCTTGACCTTATGAGAGCGGTTGAAAATAACAATCTGAAATCGGCCCGTAAAAATGAAGCAAAAGTGATCAGCGCTTTTCGTGACCTTGAATTGAGGGCAATTAAAGAACAGACTCTGGGCGAGGTACGTAAGCTTCTTAAGCAGGCGGAAAAGGAAGACGCAAAAAAAATCGCTCCAGGCACATATGCCCTGGCAACCAATAAGTTGAAAGCAACTGATGCATTTATTTCAAAAAATCCTTACCAGAAAGAAAAAATGCTTGCAAAGGCAAACGATGCGCTTTTTGAGGCCTGGCGATGTGTCAGGGTAACACGGCAGAGCAAAAAGGTTAAAACCATGCAGCCTGAGCAGATCACACTCTGGTATGAAAAAGCTTTATATCAAACTGCAAGTGCTCTGTCTGCTCCTGATATGCGTAACGAGCCTTTTAAAACCCAGGTTGAAAATATTTTAAGCTCAATTGCTGCTTTGAAAAACGATCGTAACTTCATGGTCGAAAAAGTAAAAGACCAGCAGACAGAGATCGATGTTTTAAAAAAACAGACAGTCTCATTAGCAGACAGATCCAGAAAGGAGCAGGCTGCAAAAGAGCGCCTGGCTGCTGAGAAGAAATTTAATAAATTGTTCGGTAAGGTTCGCAGCCTTTTTAATGCGAATGAGGCTGAAGTTTATAAGCAGGGAAACCAGCTTCTAATCAGATTAGGAGCAATTGAATTTCCTGTCGGCAAATATGTTATTATGCCGGAAAATTATGGGTTGCTTAGTAAGGTTCAACGGGCCATTCGCATATTCGGTGAGCCTAATGTCGTCATTGAGGGACATACAGACAGCACGGGGTCGGATGAGTTAAACGAACATTTATCAGAAAAAAGAGCATACGCAGTAGGACAATACCTGATAGCGAACCGAACCCTGCCGGCAGATAGAATCGCAGCTGTAGGATACGGATCGATTCGTCCCCTGGCATCAAATAAAACTGCAAAGGGAAGGGCTGTTAACAGGCGTATCGATGTCATTATAAAACCCCAAAGCATGACGAAGTAGTAATGAGCGCTTCGCTTTAGGAGCGCTACGCTCAATGACCGCTTCGCTTGAAGAGCACTACGCTTGAGGAGCGATCCGCTTTAGGCCTTAAATCCGCCTCAGGCGTATGCTCCTCAAAGTCGAAGGCCGCTCCTCAAAGCCGTCAAGCTGCTCTTCGAGTCCCAAAGGGACGCTCCATTATGCCCTTTTACAGACAATCGTCAATTGAAAAAAATCTAAAATTAAGAGCCCGGACAGTTCAGGCTGTCCGGGATTTTTTTATTGAAAAAGACTACCTTGAGATAGAAACACCCTGCCGGATTCCTGCTCCGGCTCCTGAGGAACACATTAATGCTCAAATTTCAGGCGACTGGTTTTTGCAGACTTCCCCGGAACTATGCATGAAAAGGCTCCTTGCAGCAGGGTACCACCGCATGTTTCAGATCTGCAAATGCTTTCGGCAAAACGAAAGGGGAAGCAAACATCTGCCTGAGCTTACAATGCTTGAATGGTATACTTCGGGGACCGATTATTTTGATATGATGGCTCAAACCGAAGACCTGCTTTGCCATATTGCTGAAAATATCAATTCAGGTAATTACCTGGTTTATCAGAGTAATAAAATTGATCTAAAAAAACCATGGCCAAAGATTTCTGTAGCGGAAGCTTTTGAAAAATTTACTTCAACAACTTTGGAAAGGGCACTGTCGAAAGATTTGTTTGATGAACTGATTACATCTGAGATAGAGCCGAATCTTGGCCGAAAAAGACCTGTTTTTCTTTACGATTATCCTGCTTCCTTTGCGCCTCTTGCCATGGCAAAACCAGAGAATCCTTCTCTTGCGCAACGCTTTGAGTTGTATATTGCAGGTCTCGAATTGTGTAATGCTTTTACAGAGTTGAATGATTCCGAAGAACAAAGAAAGAAATTCAAAATTGAGCAGAAGAAAAGACAAATCTTGGGGAAAAGAGTCTATCCGATGCCGGAAAAATTCCTGGAATCTTTAGAATCCATGCCAGGTGCATCCGGTAATGCCCTCGGCATTGACCGGCTTGTTATGCTTTTTGCAGATACGACGAAGATTGATGACGTGGTGGCGTTTACCCCGGAAGAGTTGTAAGACCTTATTTTTTCTGTCTCATCATTCTCTTAATCCAGTCAATCCAGGGACCAAGGCCTTCTTTGGTTTTGGCCGATAATTCAAATACAGGAATGTCCGGGTGAACCTGATGGATATATTTTACTGCCAGTTCCTTGTCATAATCGAGATAGGGGAGTAAATCTGTTTTATTTAATACGGCAGCATCACATTCACGAAACATCAGTGGATATTTAACCGGTTTATCTTCGCCTTCGGTTACACTGAGGACAACCACCCGTGCATCTTCGCCGATGTCAAACTCGGCAGGACATACCAGGTTGCCGATGTTTTCAACAATCAAAAGATCAACCGCATCCAGATCTAAACTTTCTGCGGACTTTTCAATCACGTGGGCTGCAAGGTGACAGTCACCCCCGAACTCATCCGTATTTATCTGCACTACCGGAACACCTGTTCCGGCAAGACGATCAGCGTCATTGGTGGTACAAATGTCCCCCACGATCACAGCACATTTTATCTTAGGCATGATTTCATCAAGAGTCTTTTCAAGCAGAGTGGTTTTGCCTGACCCGGGAGAACTCATCACGTTGAGAACAAAAACACCCTTTTCTTTAAACAGCTCTCTATTTTGCCGGGCCATTTTATCGTTTACATCCAGAACTCTGCGAACGACCTTTATTTCCCGCGTCCCGGATTGCTTAACCTCCACATTACCGCCTGGCTTTGCATGGGTGTGGTGTGGTTTGTGAAATTCATGGTGATGGCAATATTTAAAATTTTTAAAACCGCTTATCTGCATCTGATAAATCCCTATATATGTTAGAAAAAATTTACCACGGAATTTTACGGAGATCTACTGAATTTTGATTTTATACGTCTGTGAAATTTCCGTGATTTTCCATGGTAAATTTTTTACTCAGCAATTTCAATAGAATCGATATCCAGCTCTCGCCCGGAAAGAATCTCTATGGAGCCACTTTTACATTTTTTACAGGAAAAAGCTGGCTCGGTGATGGTCCACTTTGTTTGGCAGTCATTACACCTGGCAACAACATCGATTTCCTTGATAACAAGCTCTGCACCTTTAAGAGGAGTATCTTTAGCAATTATATCAAAACAAAATCGAAGACTATCCGGAACAATCGCAGCCAGCTTGCCTACTTTAAGATTGACCCTTTCAACCCTTACATTTTCCATATCAGCGGGGATTGAAGCGGTTGCAATCTCAACAATCTCCATTGCGATGCCCATCTCGTGCAAAACTAAAACACCTGTGCGCAAAGCTCCCCGAAGGTTCCGAGGTTTTCGCAGATATGGATTCCGCTTTTTTTCATTGCATCAAGCTTGCCCTGGGCTGTTCCGCTTTTGCCGCTGATAATAGCGCCGGCATGTCCCATTCTCCGTCCAGGAGGAGCTGTAAGGCCTGCAATAAACCCGACCACCGGTTTTGTCACGTTTTTAGTGATGAATTCGCTGGCCTGCTCCTCAGCATTGCCGCCTATCTCTCCAACCATCACTATCCCCTTTGTTTCGGGATCTTTTTCAAAGGCATCCAGGCAGTCAATAAAATTTGTTCCATTTACAGGGTCACCCCCTATACCTATGCATGTTGTCTGTCCAATATCCTGCATGGTTAACTGGTGCACTACTTCATATGTCAGGGTTCCTGACCTGGAAATAACTCCAATAGGGCCTCCCGGTTTGTGCGTTGGGCCAGGCATAATTCCGACCTTGCACTCTCCGGGAGTTATTATTCCCGGGCAATTCGGACCGATGAGCCGGGAATTTTTGCCATCCATGTAATTTTTTACCTTTATCATATCCATAACCGGAATGCCTTCGGTAATTGTTACGATAAGTTCAATTCCAGCATCAGTCGCCTCCATAATTGCATCTGCTGCAAAAGGAGGGGGTACGAATATCATGGAGCAGTTTGCACCTGTTTTTTCAGCAGCCTCTTTTACGGTGTTAAATACAGGAACAGCATCCATCTTTTGGCCGCCCTTTCCGGGTGTTACTCCTGCCACAACATTTGTACCGTATACAATACACTGTCTTGTATGAAACTGTCCTTCCCTACCGGTTATTCCCTGAACCAGAATGCGTGTATCCTTATTAACAAATATACTCATTTTTTATACCTCGGTTTTTTGTCATTTATCAGCGACAACTTAACTTTAGGTCCTTTTTTGCTAACTTCCGACCAGTTGTGCAACCTTTTGCGCAGCATCCTTCAAGTCAACAGCGGTAATCAGATTCAAACCCGAGTCAGAAAGGATTTTCCGACCCTCATCAACATTGGTTCCTTCCATGCGAATCACCACAGGTATATTGATCCCTGTCTTTTGGGCTGCCTGGACAACACCTTCCGCCAGCACATCGCATCGCAGGATTCCGCCAAAAATGTTAATCAGAATTCCTTTTACATTTTTATCACCAAGAATGATTGTAAAACCGTTTTCAACCATTTCAGCGCTTGCTCCGCCCCCTACATCCAAAAAGTTTGCAGGCTCCGCACCGGCAAGCTTAATGATATCCATGGTGGCCATGGCCAGTCCTGCGCCGTTAACCATGTTTCCAACGTTACCATCCAGGTTTATGTAATTTAAGTTGAATTTAGATGCTTCGACTTCAAGGGGATCCTCCTCGTCAAGATCGCGATACTCAACAATGTCCTTATGTCGAAACAGGGCATTATCGTCAAAATTAATCTTTGCATCAAGGGCAATGACTGTTTGCTGCCTGGTAATTACCAGAGGATTGATCTCTAACAGCGAACAGTCATAAGCAACAAACAGTCTGTATAGATTTGCCAGCATTTTTGAAAACTGCTTCATTACCGAAGCCGGAAGATTAAGGCCAAAGGCAGCTTCGCGACAGTGATACGCCTGAATACCGGTAAGTGGATTGATGAATACCTTGATTATTTTTTCAGGAGTTTTTTCAGCCACTTCTTCAATATCCATTCCGCCGGCCTCACTGGCCATGATGACTATCTTTGCTGTCTCCCGGTCTGGTATGACGCTGAGGTAAAGCTCTTTTTCTATATCAAGACCTTGCTCTACCAGAACTTTTTTAACCAGCCTTCCTTCAGGCCCTGTCTGATGAGTAACAAGTGTCATTCCGATAATTTCGTCAGCCAGACTTACGGCTTCATCGATAGATTTTGCAAGTTTAACACCGCCGCCTTTGCCGCGGCCTCCTGCATGAATCTGAGCTTTTACCACAACCGGAAATTGCCCGAGTTTTTCGGCAACAGCCTTTGCTTCGTCGCGTGAAAAAGCAATGCCTCCCTCCGGTATGGGAATATCGTATTTTTTAAATAATTCCTTTGCCTGATATTCGTGGATTTTCATAAAATCTGTCTCCCTTAAATTACTAACAAACAAGGGCGGTTAAGAAACCCGCCCCTGCAAAACATCCTGAAAATCTTAGATTATTAAACTATCCTATGACGCAAAGAATATCATTTTTCGCCACTGAATCACCGCTGGAGAAATTGATCGACTTTATTGTACCACTGGTAGGAGCGGGCAAAGCGTTTTCCATCTTCATGGCTTCCAGTACCACGACGGTCTCACCTTCACTCACCGCATCTCCAACCTGTTTTTCATATTTTACAATCATACCCGGCATGGGAGCAGGAAGCGGGGTTCCGTCGGTATCCTGGGCTGCTGCAGGTGCAGCTTCTTTAGCCGGTGCAGGTGCGGTCGGAGCAGCAGGTTTGGGAGGTGCCGGTGCTGCAGGAGCAGCAGATGCGGCCGGAGCAAACTGCATTGGAGCTGCAGCAGGCATAGGGGCAGGCATCTGTTGCAGATAGCTTATCACCGGAGACTCACCAATTTCATCAACACCAACCTCAAAATAATCATCGCCGACAAATACGTTAAATGTCCGCAGGCTCTCACCCTTTGGCGGAGCCTCTTTTCCCTGTTTTTCAACCAGCAGCCCGGCTTTTGCTTTTTTAATAAGTTCCTGCTCGGCCAGGGCTTCTGCAAGGGTTTTAGCTCTTACCTCTTCAGGCGGTTCCTCTTTACCGTATTTCCATTTTAAAAACTTCTTTCCGGTAACAGGATAAATGGCATATATAAGCTCATCATCGAGATCAACCGCAAGTCCTTTAACATCTTCCTTAGCTTTTTCAAGTTCAGGTTCTAGCACCTCGGCAGGCCGGCACGTAATAGGTTCTTCTCCTCTTTCATATCCTTTAAGGACTTTTTTTTGAATTTCCGGATCTATGGGTACGGCTGTCTTTCCATACAGGCCGTAACACAGGTCCTTAACCTGGCCGGTAACCATCTTGTATCGCTCGTTTTCATCATCAAAAAGAACATTATTTACGGTCTGGATTCCGACAATCTGGCTGGTTGGAGTTACCAGCGGAACCTGGCCGAGGTCTTTTCTCACCCGCGGCAGTTCGGCATAAACCTCATCAATCCTATCGAGAGCATCCATTTCCCTGAGCTGGTTGACAAGATTTGAGAGCATCCCGCCGGGTGTCTGATGGAGAAGAACGTTTATATCTATAATTGAAACCTTGGTGTCGTCCAGCAAATGCCGGTACTTGGGCAGTATTTCTTTTTCCAGGATTTCATTAATTTCAGCAAGGTGCCTGATGTCAAACCCTGTGTCCCTGTTCGTTCCGAGAAGGGCCATTACAAGGGGTTCAATGGCTGGATGAGAAGTTCGGAATGCGTAAGGTGACATGCACGTATCCACAATATCGACTCCTGCTTCAATTGCCTTTAAATGCGACATCTGTGCCATACCTGAAGTAAAGTGACTGTGAAGGTGGATGGGAACTTTCACTGCGGCCTTTAAAGCTTTTATTATTTTATATGCATCATATGGCGCAATCAGGCCTGCCATGTCCTTGACGCAGATACTGTCTGCCCCCATCTTTTCCAGGTCCTTTGCCTTGTTTACATAATAATCAAGGTTATAAACATCTCCTCCCAGCCTCGGTTCCGTCATTGAATAGCAGATACAGCCCTGGAAATGTTTACCACATTCCTTGATTACAGGAACAACTGTTTCAAAATTTCGGTAGTCATTTAATGCATCAAATGTACGGAAAATATCCATGCCGTTCGCTGCCGCACGATCCACAAATGCACGGGCCACATCGTCGGCATAGTTTCTGTATCCCACCAGGTTCTGTGCCCGCAAAAGCATGGAAAAAGGGGTCTTTTTCATATAACGTTTCAAGGTCCTGATCCGTTCCCATGGATCTTCATTCAAAAATCTGTGCATGGTATCAAAGGTGGCGCCTCCCCACGTTTCAACAGCCCAGAACCCGACTTCGTCCATCAGTTCGGCAACGGGGATCATATCTTCGGTACGTCCCCTTGTGGCAAACAGGGACTGATGACCGTCACGCAAAGTTAAATCCTCAATCATAACAGGATTCTTCGCCTTTGGCCTGTCCTCGTTATAATCCATTTTGGTCATTTTTACTTGGTTTTGATCACTCATCTTAAAGTTCTCCTCTTATAAATGTTTTGCAGCATTTTATATTTTCAACATAAATTCAGATCTCGTTAAGTAGTTGAGTTGTAACCACTCAGCTACTGATTTTTCAGGGAAATCAGCCGGATTTCCAAAGCTGAATTATTACTGCCTGTGAAAGGCTTTTGCCTGCATTAGATTCCTCATCTGCATCATCGCCTGTCTGCCGCTTATTCCCCATAGTTTCGGTGGTGCAACAGACGCCGGCGGAGGCTGCGGAGCACGGGGAGCAGCCTGCATGCATACAATCTCTTCTTCTGTCTTTATATAATCCATCACCGCTGATATTGCAGCAGCTATTTTTTTGCTGTTTTCCATATGATCTCCATGAAGCTGTTATAAAGCCGAGCGCTTCGCTTAAAGAGCGCTACGTTCAAGGAGCGCTCCGCTTGAGGCAAAAACTTAAGGCCGAATGCTACTCCTCAAGTCACGAAGTGACGCTCCTCAAAGCCGTCAGGCTGCTCCTCAAGGCCTTTGGCCGCTCTGCAAAAAGTACTACATCGGTATATTCCCATGTTTTTTGGGCGGCCTGATTTCACGTTTGCTGCACATGATTTCAAGGGCCTCAATCAGACGCGGCCTTGTTTCACTTGGAACGATAACTGCATCAACAAAGCCCCGATTTGCCGCACAGTAAGGATTTGAAAAAAGCTCTTCGTATTCCTTTATCTTTTCTTCACGTTTGGCCTTCGGATCATCAGCTTCCTTTATTTCTTTTCTGTGAATGATATTCGCAGCACCTGCCGCACCCATTACTGCAATTTCCGAACTGGGCCATGCAAAGGCCATATCGGCCCCAAGATCCTTTGAACACATGGCAAGATAGGAACCACCATAATCTTTCCGGGTAACGAGAAGCAGCTTCGGAACGGTAGCTTCAGAATAGCACCAGAGAAGTTTTGCTCCGTGGCGTATAATTCCGCCCCATTCCTGAGCGCTTCCAGGCAGATATCCCGGTACGTCGGCTATTGTAAGCATGGGAATGTTAAATGCGTCGCAAAAACGTATAAACCGTGTTGCCTTGTCCGAAGCATCAATATCGAGACATCCAGCCAGAACCTGTGGCTGGTTGGCGATAATTCCTATGGTTCTGCCATTCAACCTGGCAAAACAGACAATCATATTTGCTGCAAAAAATTCGTGGGGTTCAAAAAATTCACTATTATCCACAATGCTGCTAATCACCTCTTTCATGTCATAAGACTGATTCGGGCTGTCAGGAATGATGGTATCAAGCATTGCATCGGTTCTTTTCGGATCATCACCGGTTGGAACTACAGGGGGATCTTCCATGTTGTTTGAAGGCAGGTAAGAAAGAAGTGTTTTAATCCTGTTGATTGCGTCTTCATCGCTTTCACAGGCAAACTGGGCAACACCGCTCTTTTGGTTGTGAGTCATGGCGCCGCCGAGATCCTCGAATGTTATCTCCTCACCGGTAACAGACTTTATAACCTCAGGACCGGTAATGAACATATAGCTGCTTCCTTTTACCATGAAAATCCAGTCTGTCATGGCTGGTGAATAAACAGCACCTCCTGCTGTGGGTCCCATGATTGCAGATATCTGCGGAATAACACCCGAGGCAACAGAATTGCGGTAAAAAATCTGCCCATATCCTGAAAGTGCATCAACACCTTCCTGTATCCTTGCCCCTCCTGAATCGTTAAAACCTACACATGGAACACCTGCTTTAAGAGCCAGATCCATCACCTTGCAGATCTTTTTTGCATGCATTTCACCAAGGCTGCCGGCCCTGGCGGTAAAGTCCTGAGAATATGAAAAAACAGGCCTGCCTTCAACAAGGCCGTGACCTGTAATAACACCGTCTGAAGGGATTTCCACTTTTTCCATACCGAAATTTACGCACCTGTGCGTAACGAACATATCGATTTCCCGAAATGTTCCCTTATCAAACAGCAGATCCAGTCGCTCGCGGGCGGTCAGCTTCCCCTTTTCCCGCTGTTTCGCAACTGCTTTCTCTCCTCCCATCAGAAGGATTTTCGCTTCCCGATCTTTCAGATCCTTTATTTTGTCTTCCACAATACCCATCGTTTGTTTCCTTTCATCTCATCAAATCAGGTTGGCTTTTTTACTTTTCGCCACTGATATTCACTTAAAATTCCACAGATATCAATAA
>RCND010001040.1_pt1 | contig 15725 bp, 11 predicted proteins | sample 2041351 | NCBI WGS metagenome assembly RCND01 (sample SAMN09708230, study PRJNA481090) | Marine sediment metagenome, whole genome shotgun sequencing project. | biome: marine sediment; feature: ocean; material: sediment; isolation source: Sewage treatment plant 12B marine sediment (STP12B) ...
TTGCCTTGCATACCATAAGTTAATAAATATCAAAGCTTCTTTTAATTTGGAATGCTATCTTTATAAACAAACTTGTGCAACAGGCACAATGGCTATAATTAATTGTGGTTCAGAGCTATATCGAAGTTGTAGCAAGTCAAAAAGTAAGAGTAAAAAGAGAAAGTAGAATTAAATCTATCCACAAATAACCATAACCAACACGTTGTAGCATATTTACCCAACTCTAAATATTTAACCCTATTATTAATATGATTAGAATGAAAAATGGAATTCCCCTTGTCTTCGTTTTTTTATTGGTAATATCTGCCTGTAGTAGTGATGACAACACTACCAGTAATTGTGACCAGATAATCATAATTGACTCAAATCAATACAAAAATTCACCAAATGATCATTTGACTGTAAATAGTTTAGAAATAAATGACAATTGTCTCAAGATTAGTTTTAGCTCAGGTGGTTGTAGCGGAGATACTTGGGCGCTGAAACTAATAGACTCAGAAGCAATTTTAGAATCTAATCCTCCACAAAGAAATTTAAGATTGTCTTTAAAAAATGAAGAGCTTTGTGAAGCATATATTACGAAAGAAATAACTTTTGATATAAACAAATTGCAAGTTGACGGTAACAAAGTACTACTAAATTTAACTAACTCAGGTGATCAAATTTTATATGAGTATTAAAACAAACATGCTACAACAACACTTATACATAATACATGGTTCAGGCTTTCTCAAACGCTTGTGAATATTAAAGTTACCACCAAATCACAGATTAGGTCATTTGAGTGAATAAAAATAATAACAAAATACTGTAATTTGGCTTATGTAACCTCGGAAATCATCGCTTATCTATTTCCTTACTGCGAATAGCTAAAACGGTGTGCGTAATGCGAAATATAAATTACATACTAAAGAAATGATTGAAAAAGTCTCTTATTTGGGTGCTCATTTAATTGCAATAGTATGCAATGCTTATAAGGCATAAGTATGCTCTTATAGATACTCAACCAACCTCTCCGGGGGGTACTGCCAAATTAACATCACTTTACTAAAAACCACCGCCCCTAGATTAGATTTTTGAACGATGAAATCTTGATTTGGAGGTGAGCAAAAAATGATCATTGGTTTTATTTTTCGCTTTGTAACCACTAAAACAGAGATCATTTTTCACTTGGAACTTCTGATTTTATAATCTACTTTTGACAGCTTATTAAAGTATAATTTATTGCAGGAGTCTGCTTTATGGGCTAATTGAAAATATTGCGAATTTTTCTTTTCATATGAAAGCGCTTACTTTGTCTCCCTATAGTTATGAACATGAATTCAGTATTGTTGAAATTGCATAACAACCTCCTCTCAAGTTTGAGTTTATCTTTTATTGTTTGCATAATAAGTGTCTCCTCATTATATGCGCAACGCGATACTATTTCTTTTGAAGATGTAAAGGATATTAAAAACTACGGTCGTTTCAGGTATATGGAAGTGAGGGGGCATACCGGTTATCATTTATATTCAGGAGAATTATTAAATGAGGAGGTAAGTAACGGATACGGAGCTTTGGAATTTCGGTATGGCTGGCAGTCGAAAGATCCGGATAAATGGCCGAGTCGATATGGCTATGCTACCTATGGAGTAGGGTATTATTCAGGATTTGTAGGAAACCCGCAAATTTTAGGAAAGCCGAATGCAGTTTTTGGTTTTGTTAATTTTCCTTTGACGAATACAAGTAGGAGAAATGTTTTGGAAATAGGACTTGCCTTAGGCCTTACCTATAACCTCGAACCTTATGATCCGGAAACCAATCCTGAAAATGATGCCATTGGTTCTCCCTTTGCGGCTTACTTTAGTTTAAATTTTGGTGCTGCCTATAAAATGACCAGGGAGATGGATTTGATTTATGGAATTGACTTTACACATTTTTCCAATGGAAGAATAACTACTCCGAACTTTGGTTTCAATATGTATGGTCTCAATTTAGGGCTGAGGTATCATTATAATGCTGATCAAAAATTGGTAAACAAAGATGTGTATACCAATGAACTTTTGCAAGCCAGATTCAACAGGCCTAAAGGTTCAAAAAATATCAAACTTCGAGAAAGTTCGTTTGAAGTTTATTTAGCAGGAGGAACAGTTCAAAACGAAGAAGACAAAGGGACTTATAAAAGATACGGTGTTTTTTCTGGTGTTTTAGATTATAGATTCAAATTTAATACCATGCACGCTGTTGTGGCAGGATTTGACTATTTCTGGGATGGTAGCCTGGAGGTAGATTATCCCGAGACCAAAGACCAGATGCTAGCAGGTCTGCATCTTGGATATGACTTTATGTTCGGAAAATTCGCTGTGAGATTGCATGCAGGAGCTTACCTCACTGATGACAAGGGCAAAACACCAACTTATCTGAGGGCAGCTTTCAGATATGATATTACCGACTGGTTTTTCGCTCAAATAGCGGTAAAAACCAAAAAAACTTCACGAGCAGATTGGGCCGAATTTGGAATAGGTTTCACTCCTTTTAAATGGTAACGCTTCTTATATTTTAAAGGTAACAACCGGCCTTAAAGCATGATTAGCCAATTCTTGCCCCACACTTCCATTAAACAACTGAGACAAACCACTGCGACCATGCGTATTTAGTGCTATAAGATCCGCATCAATGTCTCTGGCAAAGCTCAAGATGCCTTTTTCAATAGAGATGTCATTATAAATATTTTTAGTATAGTTGCTAAAATCAAAATCTTCCATAAAGCGGGCTATTCTCGACTCTATATTCTTTGTCGTATTGAAATTGTGAATCGTATTGATATACAGTAAATGGATTTTGGCTTCAAACAAATCAGTAAAATTGATCACACGTTGAAATGTACTCTTACTTTCACTATTGAAATCGGAAGCGAAAATGATATCGTTAACGACAAAATCTTCAACACCCTGTTTGATCACCAATACAGGTACTTTAGACCTTCTTACAACCTTTTCAGTATTTGAGCCGATAAACATTTCTTGCAAACCTGAGGCTCCCTGAGAACCCATTACAATGAGGTCGATATTATTTTTTTCACTTTCGCTGATAATTCCTGAAAAAGCATGTTGAAATTGTATGCTTTCAACTACTGTTAGGCCTTTAAGGAATGGCAGTTTTTTGAAGGTTTCAAACTTCTTATGAGCCAATTTCATAAAATAGATGATTTGAGGCTCGCTACTTATCGTGTTCATTTCTGCCGGATCAATTGTAGTAACGGGTAATTCAAGCATATGTATCAGGTATATTTCACTTCCTGTTTTTCTGGCTATACTGGCTGCAACCCGAGCTGCACTTTCGGCTTCTGTAGAAAAATCAATGGGTACTAATATACGTTTCATAACATTTGTTTTTGAATGATAAGATAAAGTTAATAAATTTTCATTGATTCGACCCATGATTTTTGCAAGTATCAAAGGAATTGCTATATTTGCAGCGAAATTTACGACGAATATGAGTTGGAGGGGACAGATAGTCCCCTCTTTTTATACTAGCCAAATGGATCAAATTAAAGTAAAGACGTTAGTGGATGAGGCTCTTGCTGAAAATGAAGCTTTATTTCTTATTGATTTGAATTTCGGAACTGAAGGTAGTATAAAAGTTATTGTTGACGGAGATTCGGGAGTGCCTCTTAGCGAATGCATTAGGATTAGCAGGCATGTGGAACACAATCTGGATCGTGAAGAGGAAGATTTTTCACTAGAAGTAACCACTCCAAATATCACTGACCCTATAACAGATCCAAGACAATATAAAAAAAATATTGACAGAACGCTCAAGGTTAAGACTGCCGAGGAGAATTTTGAAGGTAAGTTAATGGAATTAACGGATAAGGGGATTACCCTTTTTTGGAAAACCAGAGAACCCAAGCCAATTGGGAAAGGAAAAATAACAGTGGAAAAGCAACAAACTATTCCATTGAGTGAGATAAAAGAAGCAAAAGTGAAGATTACTTTTTAATAAGAACATGTAATGGAAAATATCGCATTAATTGAATCATTTTCGGAATTTAAAGACGAAAAGAGTATTGACAGGGTAACCTTGATGGCCATTCTTGAAGAGGTATTTAGATCAGCCTTAAAAAGAAAATTCGGGTCAGACGAGAATTTTGATATTATTATCAATCCAGACAAAGGTGACTTGGAAATATGGAGAAACCGAATTGTTGTTCAGAATGATGAAGTTGAAGATGACAATGAAGAGATCTCTCTGGATGAAGCTCAAAAGATAGAACCGGATTTTGAAGTAGGAGAGGAAGTATCTGAAGAGGTAAAGCTTATTGACCTTGGAAGAAGGTCAATTTTGGCATTGCGTCAAAATTTGATCTCGAAGATACATGAACATGACAATACAAATATCTTTAAACACTATAAGGAGCTTGAGGGCGAGTTGTATTCGGCAGAAGTTCATCATGTAAGGCACAATGCAATTATTTTGCTTGATGACAATGGAAATGAACTTGTATTACCTAAAAGTGAGCAGATTCGATCTGATTTTTTCCGTAAAGGAGAATCTGTCAGAGGAATTATTAAAAATGTAGAATTACGAGGGAATAAGCCATCTATTATTTTATCAAGAACTGCACCTGAGTTTTTGGTGAAGCTTTTTGAGCAGGAAATTCCAGAAGTGTTTGACGGTTTGATAACCATTGAACGTGTAGCGAGAATTCCTGGAGAAAAGGCGAAGATTGCGGTAGACTCTTATGACGATAGGATTGACCCTGTTGGCGCCTGTGTAGGTATGAAGGGATCAAGAATCCATGGAATAGTAAGAGAATTGGGGAATGAGAATATCGATGTTGTTAATTATACTAAAATCGACGAACAATTTATTAAAAGAGCCCTAAGTCCTGCTAAAGTGGTTTCCTTGAAAATTCATGAAGCAGTTGGCGACGAAAAACCAAGAGTTGATGTATTTTTAAAGCCTGAAGAAGTTTCTAAAGCAATAGGAAAAGGTGGGGTGAATATTCGATTGGCCAGTCAGCTTACAGGGTATGAGATAGATGTTCAAAGAGAAGGTGTTGAAGATGATGTTGAATTGCGTGAATTCTCTGATGAAATTGAGCCATGGGTGATCAATGAATTCAAAAACATTGGTCTAGATACGGCGAGAAGTGTTTTGGATCTTGACCTAAGTGAATTGGTTAAAAGGACAGATCTTGAAGAAGAAACTATTCTTGAAGTACAAAGAATATTGAAAGAAGAATTCGAATCATAATTTTTTTTATTTTGCAATAGGAAAAAAGAGGTTCATTTTAAATTAATTTATGACAGATTACAAGCCACAACGATTTAATAAGGTTTTACGAGAACTCAATATTTCTCTAGACAGGGCTGTTGAGTTTCTTGCGAACAAAGGAATCGACATAGATCATCGGCCAACGGCGAAAATCTCTCAAGAGGTCTATACAATCTTGTCTGATGAATTCCAGACGGATAAAAGTAAAAAAGTTGCCTCTAAGGAAATTGGAGAAGAAAAAAGAAAGGAAAAAGAGGAAATTCGATTGGTTTTAGAAAAGGAAGCTGAGTTGAAACGTCTTGAAGATGAAGCTAGAAGAGCTGAGATCTTTAAAACAGATTCTGAGAAGATCACTGGCCCAAAAATGGTGGGTAAGATAGATATAGAAGCTAAGCCCGAAGTTAAAGAAGATCCCCCTGTGGAAGCGGTGCCCGAAGTCAAAGAAGAGGCCCCTGAAGAGCAATTGATCAAAGGATCTAAAAAATTGAAAGGGCTTAAACAAGTCGGTAAGATTGATGTTGAGTCAAAGCAAAAAAAAGTAGCAAAAAAAGAAGCTTCTCCTGAAGTTGTTTCTGAGGTTAAGCCTGAGAAACCTGTAAAGGAAGATGCTGCTGCTGTAGTTGAAGAGAAGGTTTCTGAGGAGAAGGTTTCTGAAGAAGTAGTAAATGAAGAAACTACAACGCTGAAAACGGAATATCAAAAATTATCAGGACCTAAGAAAACTGGAGTTACAATAGATCTTTCGAAGTTTGAACGACCCAAGAAAAAGCCGGTTGAGAAGAAGGCAACTGAAAGTGATGCCAGCAAGACTAAAAAGAAACGTAAGAGAATTCATGTTCAACGTACTGATTTTGGTCAAGGCGGAAGAACAGGAAATAGAACAGGCCAAAGAGGTCCTCAAACAGGAAGGAAACCTATAGTAAAAGAGGAGCCATCACCTGAGGAAGTTCAAAAACAAGTTAGAGAGACCCTGGAAAAATTACAGGGCAAATCGAAAAAAGGAAAAGGAGCCAAATACAGAAGAGAGAAAAGAGATCTGCACCGTCAACAAGTCGAGAAGGATCTTGAACAACAGGAAGCTGAAAGCAAAGTAATCAAGGTAACTGAGTTTGTAACGGCAAATGAAGTAGCTACCATGATGAATGTTACGGTAACTGATGTTATCTCAGCATGTATGTCATTGGGAATGATGATTTCTATGAATCAACGTCTTGATGCAGAGACACTTACAATTGTAGCTGAAGAATTCGGGTATAATGTGGAATTTGTAGATGCTGAGGTTGAGGAAACCGTTGAAGAAGAGGTAGATAAAGCAGAAGATCTTGAGTCAAGAGCTCCGATTGTAACGGTTATGGGTCATGTAGATCATGGTAAAACATCTTTACTGGATTATATCAGAAATGCGAATGTAATTGCAGGAGAATCCGGAGGAATTACACAACATATTGGTGCCTATGCGGTTGAATTAGAAGATGGTCAAAAGATTACATTCCTTGATACTCCAGGTCACGAAGCCTTTACCGCGATGCGTGCAAGGGGTACCCAGGTCACAGATATTGCTGTAATTGTAATCTCTGCAGATGATTCGATCATGCCTCAAACAAAAGAGGCCATCAGCCATGCTCAGGCAGCTGGTGTTCCTATCGTATTTGCAATTAACAAGATTGATAAGCCGGATGCAAATCCTGATAAAGTTAAAGAAGAATTGGCCCAAATGGACCTTTTGGTTGAAGATTGGGGAGGTAAGATACAGTCTCATGATGTTTCTGCCTTGAAAGGAATAGGGATCAAGGAATTATTAGAGAAGATTTTACTTGAAGCTGAGTTATTAGAACTTAAAGCGAATCCTAATAAAATGGCAAATGGTTCGGTTGTGGAAGCTTTTCTTGACAAAGGAAAAGGTTATATCGCTACTGTTCTTGTTGATGGAGGAACGCTCAAGGTTGGAGATTACATTCTTGCCGGACACCATTCTGGTAAAGTGAAGGCTTTACAGGATGAAAGAGGTAAAAACGTTGAGGAAGCGGGTCCATCGCGACCTGTATCGATTCTAGGGCTTGATGGAGCGCCTCAGGCAGGTGATAAGTTTAAGGTGTATGAAGATGAAAGAGAAGCTAAACAAATTGCCGCAAAACGCTCTCAATTGAGCCGTGAGCAATCTGTAAGGACACAGCGACACATCACACTTGATGAAATTGGAAGAAGAATTGCATTAGGAGGCTTTAAGGAGTTGAATATTATTATCAAAGGTGACGTGGATGGTTCAGTTGAAGCATTAACCGACTCATTGCAAAAATTATCAACTGAAGAGATTCAGGTAAATATTATCCATAAAGGAGTTGGCGCCATTACGGAATCAGATGTATTATTAGCATCGGCTTCTGAAGCGATCATCATTGGGTTTAACGTAAGACCTTCCGCTAGTGCAAGACAACTTGCAGAGAAGGAAGAAATTGATATCCGAAATTACTCGATTATTTATAAGGTAATTGATGAGGTTAAGGATGCGATGGAAGGAATGTTATCTCCTGATATCGTAGAAGAGATCACAGGAAGTGCTGAGGTCAGAGAGACCTATAAGATTTCTAAAGTGGGTACTATTGCCGGATGTATGGTTCAGGAAGGTAAGATTTACAGAAGCTCAAGGATCCGATTGATCAGAGATAATGTAGTGATCTTTACCGGAGAATTAACTTCTCTAAAACGTTTTAAAGATGACGCCAAGGAAGTAGCCAAAGGGTATGATTGTGGTATTCAAATCAAGAACTATAATGATGTAATGGCAGATGATGTGATAGAAGCCTTCCAGGAAGTGGAGGTAAAGAAGACACTGAATTAAATTTTTGACTTTACAATATAAAAAATCCCGATCAATTTATTGATCGGGATTTTTTTATTATACCACTAAATCATTACATCACTATATCACTGCATCATTTAATCATTGTATTATTCACCCTGTCAATATCTGCCATCAAATTTTTCGGATCAATCTGTACGTGACTCACTTTTTTGGCAGTAGTAACTGTGTACAAAGGATTCACCCATGACCAGGTTTCCAGAACCTTTGCCTCCGTTGGTTTATTACCATACATCATTTGCAAAGGAATATTAAACCATTCGCTACTTCCATCTTCATAAGTCACCATAATGTCTATAGGCATTGGCATTGCCCCTTTGCGTTCTAACGTTATGTTTTTGCCTTCTATTTCGCTCACGGCATAATCAATGACTTTAGTCGAACTCACCCAATAGTTCATATACCAATCCAATTGGATTCCAGAGATTTTCTCCGCGGTCCTTTTGATATCATTTGGGCTAGGGTGTCTGAATTTAAAGTCTTCAAAATATTTCAATATGGTTTGATCAAGATTCTCTTTTCCAATGATATAGCCTAATTGTGAGAGAAAGACACTTCCTTTGTTATAAGAAGAAACTTCATATGCATAATTAGTTTCAAAATGATCCGCAAAGGTCGTTAAAGGCTCTTGCTGCCCACTATTTACCAGATAAAAATAACTGTTATAAGCACTGGCATTTGGTAATTCCTTTTTTTGATTCATTACTTCATTCATCGCTGCCTTCGAAATATAGGAAGTGAAACCCTCATCCATCCAGGAGTGTTTTATTTCATTGGTTGCCAATAAGAATTGGAACCAACTGTGTGCAAATTCATGCGCTGTTGTACCGATCAAACTTCCCAATTTTTCGCCTCCGGAAATAAACGTACACATGCCGTATTCCATCCCGCCGTCTCCGGCTTGTATCACTGAATACTGCTTATAGGGATATTGCCCAATATGCTTATTGAAATAAGATAAGAGCTTTTGGGTTTTTTCAGGTAATTTTTTCCAGTTTTCAATTACTTCAGGCTTGTCATTTTTATAAAAGAAATGTAGCTCAACATCGTTTTCTCCCATCACTTTGTCATGAATATAATCAGGATCGGCAGCCCATGTAAAATCATGTACATTGGGAGCAACAAAATGCCAACTTAACTTATTTCCTTTGGGAAGTTTTAGTTTTTTATTGGAATCCTCATAACCATGTCCCACTTCCTGAGGGTTTTGTAAATATCCTGTACCACCCAACGTATACTCTCTATCAATGTGAATAGTTACGTCAAAATCACCCCAAACCCCGTAAAACTCTCGGGCAATATAGTTATTGATTTGCCACCCTTCAACATCATATTCAGCCATTTTTGGATACCACTGTGCCATACTTAGGGCTACTCCATCTGTGTTATTTCTTCCCGCCCTTCTGATCTGAACCGGTACCTGTCCTTGAAACTCCATTTCAAAGCTAGCCTTTTGACCGGGACCTATTGGTTTATTTAGAGATACTTTCATGACCGTTCCAAACAAGGTATAAGCCACTGGGTCACCATTTTGCTTTAGCGAAATAATCTTTTGATAGCCTATTTCATCGGGCTGCAAAGTTGCAATTCTACTCTCAAATTCAGAAGATGCTGCAGAGCCCTTATTAATGATCATTCTTGAGTCAGGATCGATACTATTTTGCAACCTGATGTCCATGTCGCTTCCTGGTTGAAAAGCATTGAACTGTAGATGGTAAAAAACCTCCTTCAATTCGTCAGGAGAATTATTGGTGTAGATGAGTTTTTGTTTTCCTTTGAACTGATATTTTTTAGCATTAACATCGATGTCCATAGTGTAATCTACATGTTGTTGCCAATAGTTTTTTTGCTGTGCAAAAGCTTGAAGACAAAGAATGGAAAAAGTGATTAGTAAGAAGTTTCTTTTCATTGGTTCTTTATTTGTTACCAACCATACTATCGGCCATTTTCAAGGCATTGTAAGCGTTTAAAACCCGTCCTGAAACAGATAAGTCACTAAATGGAACCATCTTTCCATCTCCTCCTGGTAATTTTACATCAAGGTCTACTTTGGTTCCTGAATTCATTAAAATATGTTTTACCTGACTCGCAGAAAGCTCAGGAAAGTAGGATCGGACCAAGGCAGCAACTCCTGCTACTTCTGGAGAGGCCATGGAAGTTCCCTGTAGTATTTTATATTGACTCTTCGGAATTGTAGAATAGATCTCTGATCCTGGAGCAAAAAGGTCAACGTTTAGTTTACCATAGTTCGAAAATGAGGAGACCAGGTCCTCGTTGTAATTTCTGGTCATTGAACCTATAGTGATTACATTGTCAGTAATTTCCACTATTTTATTTGGAGCATCTGTAGGAAAATTATCACTCTTATCGATATTTTTATGGTCATTACCGGCTGCATGAACTAACAATACATCTTTACTTGCCGCATATTTAATCGCCTCATATACCCACTCCGTATTGGGAGAATAACTTTTTCCAAAACTCATGTTGATCACTTTTGCTCCATTGTCAACAGCATATCGAATAGCCAAAGCGACATCTTTGTCGTATTCATCTCCATCAGGAACTGCTCTAACGGTAAGTAATTTTACGTTTTGGGCGACACCATTCATTCCTTTGCCATTGTCTCTGGTAGCCATAGCAATACCCGACACATGTGTTCCGTGCATTTCATCATCTACTGAGCCTATGGTATAGGAATTTCCATAGGGGACGTCTTTTATATCATATATATCATCGCCTGTTATCCTTCCGTTGAATTCCAAATTGTACATGACAGTTACTTGTTTTTTGTACAAATCATAACCTTCTGTTTGATATTCAAGGTCTTTTTTGATCTCTTCAATAATTTGTTCAGGTTTTGACTTCTCTTCCAAAATTTTAACCAAAACAGGGCTTCTTTCTGACTCGTCCAGGGTATTCAAATCAGCCAAACTATAATCTCGTTTATTTAACTTGGCAACAGTCGCTTCATGTTCATCACCGATGAAAACAATCAATTTTTGTAAATATTCATAATTGTCTTTAAAACCAGCATACTGTTCATTAGCTTTTTTCAGCCTGTTTTCGAAATCCTTCTTTACTTTTTGATAATAATTGAAACCATCTTTTTCTGAAGGATTAAAATCAGAAGAAGATTTTCCTTCGTACCTGGTTCCAAACATTTTATAAATTCTTGTTACTTCCAGTTGCTCTGGCGTCGAAGTCCCTTCACCACCAAGAAAGTTCCAGCCGTGTATATCGTCAATATAACCGTTCTTATCATCATCTGCACCATTACCAGCGATCTCGTTAGTATTGGTCCAAACTTTGTCTTTCAGATCTTCGTGCTCAACATCAATTCCGGAATCAATAACTCCCAAAATAACTGTTGTACTTTTTTTGTCGGCTACAAACTCATAGGCTTTATTAAGGCTCATCCCGGGAATTGAATCCTGCATAAGATCCGCATGTGGCCAGGCCCTGATTTCGTCTACGCTCATCACTCCCTTTTTAGCAGGAATAACGACAGCAGTCGAGGATCCCTCAGGAACTTTTACATCATCAATGCCCTTAGTTGAACTACATGAAGAAAGAACAATGGCAAAAGCCAGTCCAAAAAATAATTTTTTATGTATCATTTTAAATGTCAATTTTTATCAATTAAATATTTCATTGAAGCGGAAAGTCTGATCAAGCCTCACTCCCTTTTCAGTGTGTTTCAAAGTACAAATCTCATGTTTGGCGTCATGTTCAAGGAACAAATAATAGCCTTCACTCGCTGCTCTGTTCAAAAATTTGGCTTTTTCATCCATGGTCAGTAGGGGGCGAACATCATAGCCCATTACATAGGGCAAAGGGATGTGCCCAACTGTTGGTAACAAATCGGCCATAAAAACAAGGGTCTTATCCTGGTATTGAAGATGCGGGATCATTTGTTTTTCTGTATGCCCATCGGCAAACAGAATATCAAAACCCAAGGGACTGTTATATAATAAATCTTCTTGAGGAACTGATACAAAATTGAGTTGTCCACTCGCTTCTATAGGATGAATATTTTCTTCTAAAAAAGAAGCTTTTTCTCTGGGATTGGGCTTTGTGGCCCAGGACCAATGGCGCTGATTAGACCAAAACTTGGCATTTTTAAAAGCTGGTTCATATCCTGTTCGAGATTTGTTCCATTGGATGCTACCACCGCAATGGTCAAAATGTAAGTGGGTCAGAAAAACATCAGTAATATCGTCTCTGTGAAAACCATATTTTTTTAAAGAACTGTCAAGATCAAAATCGCCAAAAGGAAAATAGTAACCAAAGAACTTATCACTCTGTTTACTTCCTGTTCCTGTGTCAATCAAAATCAACCGTTTTCCGTCTTCAATGAGCATACATCTTAAACTCATATCGATCAGATTGTTGGCATCGGCAGGGTTGGTTTTTTGCCATAATACTTTAGGCACAACACCAAACATTGCACCACCATCTAATTTGAAGTTTCCAGTTTCGATTGGGTAAATCCGCATGAGCAATTTTTAAGACGTGCAAAGATGCAAAAATTCGAATAAAATTTTGTTAAAATAAACAAAAAACCTCATCGCTACCTAAAGTAGAAATGAGGTTTTTAAAGAGGCGTCAAGCAGATTCGAACTGCTGTACGAGCTTTTGCAGAGCCCTGCCTAGCCACTCGGCCATGACGCCAAAAACGGTTGCAAATTTAAATAAAAATTTAATGATAACAATTATAATTGTTAGATATTACTTCTTTTCAAGGAGAAAGAGTTTTGACGTTTTTCTGGCCTTATGAGCGCTCTTGCCCTCCTTAAGGTTATTGATGTCGAATTGAACAATGAATTGCATTGTAAAGCTCTTTTGAATTTCCTCAGGTATCGGTTCGTAAGACAATAACCCGAACTTACCTTGTTTTGGTAATTCTTCAAATGATTTCACCCTTTTCACAGGCTCTCCCAAATCGTAAATGATTTCTGGAGAAATAACCTTGTATGTAGCGTATAACTCAAGGTCTTTCATCTCATCGATCTCCCTGATTGTACTTGCACTTAAGAATTTGTCATTATCGTATAATAATTCAGCCATGGGAAAAGCAAAAAGGACGATACTGCATAGCAATAGGATCATGCCATAAAAGCATTTTTCATAAGCCCTTTTCCTGAGCCAGGAAAACATCAATATTCCCAAAGCAAATAGTGTAGTCGAACTGATAAAGTAAGCAACCCAATGAGGACTTAGTTGCCCTTTAAAAAACAAATAGACCCCGAAAGGGAAAACCAGCCCAATAATGCCAATGAGGCCAAATCCAAAATTTGCCAGATAGACATCGATTTTGAGTAATTCCTTCGACTTTTGAAAAAGATAATTCATATAAAAACTCGTATTCAGAGCTAAGGGAATCAATACAGGTAGCAGGTATCTTTCTTTTTTTTCTGGAATCAAAGACAAGAGAACTACGGCTGTCAATGTCCAGAACAGGCTGAATTGGTAGAACTTTTTATTGTCAACTCTTTTGATCATAAAAGGGTACAAAAGGGCAAGAAAAGAGAAATAGGTCCAGGCACCTGATTGAGTGAAAAAACTCCAATAATGATAGAAGGGCTTTACACTTCGGTTCGCCCAGGCCATGGTTTCCTTATCAGCAATATATTCGGCCGAAGAGGTGTCACTAAGGTAGATATAGGCACCCCAGGTGAATCCTACAATGGCAAAAACGATCAGGCTCGACACAAGAGGTTTTATCTTTTTTGTAAAATCCCTGTATTTATAGACGATGCCATAAGCGATCAGGAAGGGAAGCAGCAGCGCAAATAACGACACAGGTCCTTTACACATAAAGGAAAGTCCAAGGAACAAACCGGCTAATAACCAGTTTTTCCAGGCTTTTTGATCAGTTTCAAAAGCTTTAAAGAGCTGAAGTATGGCAAAAAGCATGAAAGCATGTGCAAAAATATCCCATTGTCCGTTACGGCCTGAAAAAATAATATAAAAGGAAGTAGACAAAATAAGCGTAGCAATAAAGGACTGCTTCTTGTCTTTTAATATTTGGATGCCTAAATAATAAAATGTAAATATCAAAAAGACCACCGAAAGGACGGCAGGAAGTCTTAAGCCAAATAAATTCTTCATCCCAAAAATGGCACCCGAAATTGCTGTCATCCAGGTAGGTAAGGGAGGTTTTTCATAACGAGGCTCTAAATTCATTGTCGTATGAATCCAGTTACCGTATTCCAGCATTTCTCTGGCTGTAATAAAGTTTCTCGCTTCCATGATATTCACTTCCACCACGCTTAAATGCGGAAAGAAAATGGCCAGACATACCAGTGCAATAGCTAGTACATAAGATCGGTTATTCATGTTTGGAATTTTTAATCAAAAGAATGTTACGAATGTAAACAATACTTCCGAAAATATGACCGGCAAAGAGTACAGGATCTTTTCTAAGAATTGCATAGGTAATGATAAGAACGGAACCAGTGGCGCTCAGCACCCAGAAGCCCATGGGTAAAATAGACTCTTTTTTCTTTTCAGAATAGATCCATTGGTAAACGAATCTAAAGGTAAATACCACTTGAGCTATACTTCCTAAAACAATGAGCCAGCCAGGAATATCCTGATTTCTAAAAACCCTTTCCAAATCAAACTGGTTATTGTTATAAGTGTACCATACAATGATCAATGGGAAAACATAAAGAAAAATTCTAAATACACGATGCAGTTTTTTCCAGAACCCCTGAATCTGTAAATTTCGGATATATATAAAATATGTAAGGACCTGCCCTAGCATGATGGCGAAATCATCTCTTAACCAACCATAGACAAATAATAAAAAAGAGGCCAGCAAACTCAGTTGCCAAAACAGCAAAGGAGTGACCACTTTTTTAACCTTTTCAGATTGTATCCATTGGATCAGTAACCTGGAAGAAAAGAGGATTTGCGCCGAAAATCCAATACTGTAAACGAGCCAGTCACTCATTATTGATTCTTTAACTCAGCAGAGCTCTCTGCTATTTGATAGTTGATGTATTTGCGTTTCATCCAAAGGTAGGCAAAACAATCGGCCAAAGGGCCGACTAACCTGTTCCAAAGATGGTACTTCGCTTCTCCCGCAATTCTGGGAAAGTGCTGCACAGGAACCTGTTTGATCTTACCTTCCTGTAAAAGAATCATGGCTGGTAGAAATCTATGTAGCCCTTTGAACATTGGAATTCTTTTGGCATTTTCGGTTTTAATAATCTTTAACGGACACCCCGTATCATCCATGCCGTCATGTGTAAAAGCCCTTCTGATAACATTGGCAATTGTAGAAGACATGTTTTTCACAAATGAATCTTTTCTGTTTGACCTTACCCCTGTAACCAAGTCATAATGCTCTATTTCAGCCAGTAATAAATTAAAATCTGAAGGGGCAGTTTGCAGATCAGAATCAATATAACCAACCAAGTCAGTGTTGACATGGTCAAAGCCTGCCTTTAAGGCAGCACTCAAACCTCTGTTTTGTTTAAAACTCAGGTAGAAAAAACGTTTATCCCTTTGACAAATATCAAGAATAGCCGCCTGGCTTTTATCTACGGAGCCATCATTTACAAATAACACCTTAGCGGATGCAAGGCATATATCC
>RCND010001041.1_pt1 | contig 15722 bp, 10 predicted proteins | sample 2041351 | NCBI WGS metagenome assembly RCND01 (sample SAMN09708230, study PRJNA481090) | Marine sediment metagenome, whole genome shotgun sequencing project. | biome: marine sediment; feature: ocean; material: sediment; isolation source: Sewage treatment plant 12B marine sediment (STP12B) ...
TAAAATCCAGTGGCCAGTAATGGCCGTGCCGGTTCGATCCCGGCTCCGGGTACAAAGCCTCTCAAGCATTTTTGAGGGGCTTTGTTCGTGATGATATAGTAAATATTATATTTAGACTGTGTTCAGAGCCTTACATATCACCCTTTTAATAACACTGGTTTATGTATCGGGTGTTTGCCAGGACCCGCTTCCGGCAGTGATTGAAAGGGATACTATTCTCTCAGCAGAAGGGTCTCCATATTATATTCAACAAAATCTTTCAATAAATAGTGGTATTACTCTGAAAATCACAAGAGGAACACAAATTATTATTTCCGGCGGGGTGAGTATCTCCAATAACGGGAGATTGCTTATCGAGGGGAGCGAAACAGAGAAAGTGTTGTTTACAAGTGATGCGCCGGAAACAAGGTGGAACTATATTACAAATCAGGGCTCCTTAATAGCAAAACATTTGTCGGTTCGCCGTGCCGTAAGGTTTGTAAGCAGTTTTGGGGATACCGTAATAATTGAAAACTGTGATGTTGCCGATACTTACAGGGGCGTGGGCGATGACTGTATAGGGGTTCATTATGCAAAGAAACTGATCATCCGGAATACCAGTCTGAAAGGGAATCCGGCAGCCGGAAAGACGGATGCCATTGATCTGGATGGGATCTCTGGCGATACCATTTCCGGAAACATCATTACCGGGTATTCAGACGATGGGATCGACATAGGCACCAACAGCAACAACATTGTAATTGCTGAAAATGAAATTAGTTTCTGTGACATGGGCATCAGTATTGGGGAAAACAGTACGGCACTTGTCTATACGAATCTGCTTATACATTCAAAAGCTGGAATACAGAGCCATACAGGTGCGGTTGTGGATGCAAGACTCAATACCATATATGGAAACACATATGGAATCCGCGCCTTCCATAATGACGGAGAAAGCACTTCCGGAGGTACCATTTATGTTTCCAGTTCCATTATTTCCAGTTCTACCCTGGGGGACCAGATACAGGTGGGTAATTCTGCTTTAAGCTTCGATTATTGCCTGAGCGATCTGGTAAGTCTCCCCGGAATAGGGAACATTACTGGCTTTCCTCAGTTCATTGATGCCGTGAACGGCAATTTTAATCTCTCCTCGACTTCGGATGCCATCGATGCCGGGAATCCGGATCTTGATAAGGATGGAATGGACTACCTGGTGGATGCAGACGACAGGGACCCCGATGGTACCAGGCCGGACCAGGGAGCTTATCCCTATTATCAGTCGCCAGTAAGGGTGGTGGAGATATCTCCGTCCAACCTCTCACTACAGATGGATCCCTCTGGGGCCTACAGCGACTGGTTCAAAATGTATAATCTCTCTGCAGAATCCATCAATTTAAAGGGACACTATCTCTCGGATAAGCCTGACCAGCCTTTGAAATACAGGATCATGGAAGATCTTTTTGTGCCTGCCGGAGATACCATCCTCTTGTGGACTGATGACCGGGATGATCTGGCAAATATGCATCTTCCCTTTAAATTGCAGGGAAGTGGAGAAGCCCTGCTTCTTAGCAATCCGGAAGGAGTAAAAATGGAGGAGAAGATTTTTCCGCGCATACCGGTGAATTATGTTTATAGAAAAAGTGAGCAAAGCGGGACCTGGGTTTTCTCCACCTGGCCATCAGGAGATGGCGCCATTACCTACGACAGCCTAAGCAATGATCCGATTTTCAGTAATGCAGGAGGTGAACAAACGTTTCCCATATCTGCAGCTATTTCCTCCCCAGATGAAACTGATTCTATATTTTACTCCCTGGATGGCGCAGATCCCAAATTGGGAGAGTTCTATGGCGGGCCGCTTGAGATTCAGGCTCAAACAACGCTTCGCTCACTTATATTAAAGGAGGATCATCTGCCCGGATATATCCAGTCAGCGGCTTATTTCCCCCCGGAGAGCTACCATCTCCCTGTGATTTCTCTATCTACCAATGAGGAACACTTGTACGGGCCCACCGGGATCTATACCAATTACAGCAATGCCGGTCCGCGCTGGGAGCGGCCTGCCTCGTTCTCATATTACCAGGATATAAAACAGTTCTCTGCTATCACCGGAATCCGGATTCAGGGCGGAAATTCTGTATTTATGCCCAAAAAGGCCTTTCGCCTGCATTTTCGTGGTGGTTATGGCACTTCGTCTCTCGAGGCCTCACCCTTCGAAAAAGGCCCGCCCAGCTTTAAAAACCTTGTTCTGAGATCGGGGTATGATGATGATATTACCACCAGTACGGGCACCTTGTTGAGGGATCCGTTCAGCACCGAGTTATGGAACAAGCTGGGCGAACTATCTACAGAAAGCGACTTCGGAGTCCTGTTGCTTAACAATAATTACTGGGGGATTTATAACATCAGGGAGAGCATCAATGAATATTTTGTGCAGGACAACATGGGTATTGAGGATTTTGACCTGATTAGATTTCAGAAATGGGGAGCCGATCTGAAATATGGCAGCATGGATGAATGGAACAAGCTTGTCAGTTATTTTGACAGCACCGATTTTACCCGTCCCGAAGTATATGATGAGGTATCTTCCTTTATGGACATGAATTCTCTGCTGAACCTGTTATCCCTGGTTCATTGCAGTCAGTTCAGATCCTGGACCTGGGGTGCTTTTGTTATCAAGCCCACTGGTGGGCGATGGAGCTGGACCATTTGGGATACTGACAGATCCTACAATATCCTTAGCTGGAACGGATTTACCGAATATGCCAATACCAGTGCCGAGAAATGGCCCAATTTCATTCCACAGAAGCTGATTCAGAATGAACAATTCAGTAATGCATTGATAAACCGGAATTGTGATCTCCTTAATTCCTTATTCGATTCCAGCCATGTTATCGGAATCTATGATTCACTGGTAGCAGTTGTGTCGCCTGAAATTGATGCAGAATTTGATCGCTGGAACCCGGGGAACAGGGGTAGATGGGAACCGAATAATGAAAGCATCAGGTCTTTTCTCCGACAACGACCTGCTTACTTGTACAACCAGATGAAAGCATATTTTAGGATCGTCGATACTGTTGGGATCACCCTGAGGATAGAAGGGAACGGCAGGGTGAAACTGAACTCACTGATCATTGACCAGGAGAGCTGGGAAGGAATCTATATGGATGGTATTCCCATTTCCCTGGAAGCATGGCCGGAGGCCGGAGGAAATTTCATAGAATGGAGAGGGATCTCTACACTTCATCGTATTGATTTAGATCCCGGTGCTAAACGCGAAATCGTGGCGGTTTTTGATACTACTTCAGGAAACTCCAGGGAAGCATTGGTGATTAATGAGATCATGTATAACCCAGAAACTGCCGGACAATCGGAATGGATAGAACTCTATAATCCAAATGAGTTCAGCATTGCTTTGAGCGGATTCCAGTTTACAGATGGTGGTGTAAATAACTTATTCAGTTTTGAGGCCAGTTCAGTCATTGATCCGCTTGGATATCTTGTAGTTGTTGGAGATTCAGAACAGTTTCTATATGAGCATGGTTCAAGTATTTATTTCACCGGAAGCTTCAATCAGGGAGAGGGAGGTTTTAAGCTCAGCAATGAAGGGGAGTCTCTAATATTAAAAAACAGCAAAGGGGAACTGGAAGATCTTGTACAGTATGACAATCAGGCTCCCTGGCCCGTGGCGGCAGACGGGAGTGGTCCGAGCCTGCAACTGTTTGCTCCGGATTTGGATAATAATCATTATTCCAGCTGGTATACCAGCAGCGGTCTACCTTTCTCTCCAGGAGGCCCCAATGGGGGTAATTCAAGCGAAGATCCAAAGCTTGTCATGGAGAACGGTATTCATATTTATCCAAATCCTGTTGGAGAGATCCTGTTTCTGGAACTCAACGAAGAAACCGGGACCAGGATAGAGGTGGGTATTTTTACTCTAAGCGGTACCCAGGTAAGTAACTTATTGTTTCAGGCTGGAGGAGGAAGGGAAACCATTTACTTTCAGCACCAAATTGAAAACCCGGGGGCCTATATTGTAAGGGTGCTTGTTCAACATGCAGAACGTTGGCGTGAAGAGAGCCGCTTGATGATCTTTGCTGGGGGATATTAAAAAGACGGTGCTTTCCTTATTTGATCACTTCGATTTTGCCATTTACAACAGCTTGCCGGGTTCTTATCAGGTAGAGATAGATACCGCTTTCCACCCCGGTCAGATCAACAGTCAGCTTGCTTCCGGGATTTATTAAGTGAAGCAACTGAAGTGTTTTTCCATTCAGGTCAAACAGGAAAAAATCAATAGGACCCAGGTGATCAGGTGGAATTTCAATCATGCAGAATTCCTTGGCAGGAACGGGATAAAGGCGAAAGCCAGGCTGGATCCCCGGTTTTACATTTACAGCCGGGTTAAACTGGATCGTGTTGTCGGTACTTTCCTGTCCGGAATTGTCTATAAAACTATAAACCAGGCTGCTTGAACTGCTAAAGGGTTCTTGTGGGCTAAAGATCAGATCGGAGGGATCATAGATCTTTCCCTGTTCAATCCTTGTTTCTCCCAGGAACATATGTCCCGGACCCGTAAGCTCTTTTATGGATATTCCTGCCATGTGGTGATGATCCAGGTCATGGTAAAAGTCCTGGGAAGAAATAAATTCCAGTAGTTGTGTTTCGTAACTGGTGAATATGGAGTCCTTCCCTGATGGGATTTTAAAATTGTAGTATTCATTGTTTGGGAGTCCCGGCGATCCAAAGCTATTTTCACTGATCTCCCAGTTAGCCCCGTTGCTTGCGTCATTCACGATACTTTTAAGTTCAAGACTATAACCTTCATCCGGAAGAGCAGGCCATTCTGTGGAAGCCATTAACTCAACCGTAAGTTTGATTTCTCCATCACCCGATTTCAGGGTAAGCGTAGAATTATTGGAAAAGCCCTGGTTCAAATTACCGAAACAAGGAATAGGTGTGAGGAATACCTCTCTGAACCTTTCTATATCTTCACAGACCATGAATCTTTGACCCGGGTGTATAAGAGTGTTTTCGATGAAGGTATAGAGCAGCTGGTTCTGATCACCCGTTATGGTCCATCCTTCCAGGTTGAGGGTGTCTGAACCATAATAATAGTACTCCATCCAATCTCCAGCATCATAAGCCTCACGATTATTGGAATATACCTCGCATAGCTGAATGGGAAATGACTGATCGGAGGGAAGGAAATATGCGACAATATCCATAGAGTCTGTCAGTTCAAAATCAATGCTGTTTTCATTGCTTTGAAAAGGCTTCCAGTGGGCAAGTGAGAATCCAGGGATGGCGTTGGACTGAAGCTGGTAAGACATACCGGGGAAGAATTTTCCTTCAACAGCCCTGGATCCTATGTCCAGTCCGGAAAAGGAGATTGTTCCAGCTCCCGGAGGCTCTACCCTGATGGAAACCGGTACCGGATCCGGGAGCCCGAAAAAATCCTGAATGTGACCCAATACAAAATCGGGTCTGCGAGTAAGGTAATCTTCAACAAGGTGATTGGCATTTTCCCAGTTGGACATGGATCTTCCCCAGTGCTGAGTATGAATCAGCATATCCTTCTGGTAGAGAAGCTTCATGGAGTCCAAAAGAGGCAGCGTTGATTCCTTACTGAATGAAGTACTGAGCAGTTGTGTAAACCGTTTGATAAAGTGTTCTTTATATCCCTCATTCTCAAGCAGGTTACGGATCAGGATATTGTTATACCCGTTGGACCAGGCCCGGTCACTAAAGGTAAGCGACCAGTACAGGGTATTCCAATTTACATTTCCAAAATTGGAATATACAAGTCCAAGCCCATGATCTGTATCCCAGTAAAGCCACTGCCACTTTCCGTTTTCAGGTTTCCAGAATTTTATGTTGTTTGATAACCAGTCATAGTTACCCGCAAAAACCTCTGTAATCCAGTAATCGGTAAAGTTATCCAGGTCCACCATCTCTTTGGTGATATTAAAATCTGCTTCAAGAGAAAGGTCACCCGTGGTATCAACAAAGGAGAGCAGATCACGCCAGGGATCGTAAGAGCCTTCAATGATATGTATATTTCCATAGTAGCCAAATTCAAGCTCAATGAAATCATAATTATCTGTCACACCGGTATGAGTTTCAATGTAATACCGATCTTCCCTTTCCCGCAGATTAAAAAGACCGTGATAGTTGCCATTCAGGAATACATTTACCGGCTTTGATTCCGAGATCATGGGGTGCCTGTTGCTCTGTTTTCCCAGTGTATGAATTAGAGGATCCCGAAAATGGATGTTTGTAACAGCTTTGTTCACATTGTCATTTCCACTGTTTCTCAATATCAACCTTTTGAATTTGTCCGGTCCTTCTTCATTAAAGAAGGAATAATCAAACCAATTGTTGCCGTATCTGCTTCTGGCAAAGAGTCTCAAAGAGTAGGGTTTTGCTTTTCCCGGAGCATGTAGTTGCATTCCGGCACCTTCTTTAAATAGCACTCTCCCTCCCTCAATATACTCCATATGAGCCGTCGCTTCCAGCGTGCCATTGCTGGCCGAAATGATTCCCCTGGTTCCGAAGAGGGCATCGGGGTCTGCTACCAGGGAGACCACTGGATTCTCATAATCGACTTCATCCATGAGGATGGATATCGTTAGCTCAGGACTATTCATGGCACCTTCCTTGATCAGTTTTGCCCTGATAATGGTGGTGGCACTGATCTCGAAAGGGACCTGGTAAAGGAGATCGGAAGTATCCGGCTCGGCGCAATCGGTGGTATAGAAGATGCGGGCTCCTGAAACGTTGGCATAAAGTGCCAGCACAACAGCTTCGCTATAAAATCCACCGGTGAGGTTCGAAGACGGAGCAGGTAATATAGTACCAACACCTGGTATAGCATTGGGCGCACCGGGTGTTGGATCTGAGAAAAAGTTCCAGCTTAGCCCCGCATCGGGATATCGGCCATAGGAAACGTTGCTTGTTTGCTCTCCGAAATAGCGCTGATCAATCAGCGTGCCATCCTCAGAAAATATTGCCAGATATTCACCTTCTCCGGATAGCTTAAATGATGCATGCTGAAAACCTTCTTCGGGTTCTGCATCAGCCCAGATTATAAAATACTCTTCCGGCTCCAGATCCAGATCCACAAGTGTATCGAGTTGCCATTTAAAAGGCTCCGCCGGGTCGTCGGTAAGGAAAAGTTTATTGAGCCGGACAGGATCATCCCCATAATTATATATTTCGATCCAATCGTCATCATCCCCGTAATTGTCCAAAAAAAATCCGAAATTGCTGGCCAGGAATTCATTAATTACCAGCGTGTTTGCACTGTCTACGACTGTTTCAAAAGTAAAATCACCGGCCCCTTTCAACATCCTTGTACCAGGAGGGATTGTATCAAAACGGGATAGGGTATCATAGGCGGTATGTTGCGCGGAGAGCACAAGGGGAAAAAAGATGAATAGGATGGCTAATCTCAGGTACCACATGGGATTACAAGATATGGAAAATCATAGTTTTATGTTAATTTCATAAATTGATTCCTTAATGCCGCAGTATGAAGAACTATGATAGTGATGCAATTGGAAAGGCAGCCCCGATTGATAAGTGGGTGGCAGCAATGGAACAGGCATTCATAGATACTGCACAAGGAGTGGTTGAGGTACCACCGCGTGTGCATTTGGATCGTGGTCCCAATACACTTTTACTGATGCCCTGTTTTGGGAGCACCTATTTCTCTACCAAACTGGTTTCCGTTTTTCCTAAAAATCTCCAGAAAAAGGAGCCGATGATCTATGGGTTAGTGCTGCTAAATGATGGTCAGACCGGGAGGCCCCTGGCGGTATTGGATGGAAGTAAGCTTACTGCAATGCGGACGGCTGCAGTAGGAGCAGTTGGGATCAAATACCTGGCACCCCAGGAAGCCTCCAATCTGGGTGTTGTTGGTTTGGGGATACAGGGATTTCACCAGGCACTCTTTGCCTGTCAGCAGCGCAACATTAGAACGCTCAGGATTATTGATAATTCAGGTGAGGTGATGTCCCGGTTTTCAGAAAGATTTAAGGCATTCTATCCAGAGATCAATGTAGTGCCATGTAATAGCGCAGAGGAGCTCTGCAATGCATCAGAGATCGTTATTACAGCCACCGGATCCCATCAACCGGTAGTTCCCGACCATGGTGGGTGGTGGAAGGGAAAAACTGTCGTAGGAATCGGATCCTATAAGCCTGATATGAGAGAATTTCCAGATTCCTTCTTTGCAGATTTGGAACAGGTATTTGTGGATACCCCCGTTGCCCTTGAAGAGACAGGAGACCTCCTTGAACCTTTGAATAAGGGTTTAATCAGTGAAGCGAGCATTTTCCCTCTGTGGGATCTGATCCAGGAAAAGGTTATACTAAGCGGAGAGACCCGGTTTTTTAAATCAGTTGGCATGGCAGCTTTTGATCTGTACGCGGCGAAGCTTGTTTACGAAAGCCTTTCCTGAAATTAATGATAAGCATGTTTAAAAAACTACAAGAGCTGAATTGGGAGCCGCCTAAGCAATGGTCCAGGATCTCTACCATTGATATGCATACGGGGGGTGAGCCATTACGGATCCTGACAGATGGATATCCACCGGTTCAGGGAGAGACCATTCTGGAAAAGCGAAAGTATTTCAGGGATCACCTGGATCATATCCGGAAGGGTGTGATGTGGGAGCCTCGGGGACATGCAGATATGTATGGTGCCGTTTTGACCGAGCCCTGTACCAAGGGGGCCGATTTCGGGACATTTTTTCTGCATAACGAGGGCTACAGTACCATGTGTGGACACGCCATTATTGCCCTTACAAAATTTGTTCTGGATACAGGGATGATTGAAAAAAAGGGAAGTCATCCCCAGTTAATTATTGATGCTCCGCCAGGGCAGATAGTCTCCACTGCTAATCGTGAAAATGGAGTGGTGAGCTCTGTTTCCTTTAAAAATGTCCCCTCTTTTGTACTATCTCCTGATCAGCAAATCGAGGTGCCAGGTCTGGGCAGGATTCACTATGATGTGGCCTTTGGAGGCGCATTTTATGCAATTGTAGATGCGAACAAGTTGAATCTGTCGCTGGATCCATCCGGGATTTCCAAATTGATCGAGGTGGGCATGCAGATCAAGCAAAGTGTGATGAAAGAGAAAATAATTGCCCATCCCTTTGAAGCGGATCTTAGTTTTCTATATGGGTGCATCTTTACCGGGAAACCGGAAACTACTTCCAGACATAGTCGAAATGTCTGTATTTTCGCCAATGGCGAAGTGGATCGTTCGGCAACGGGATCCGGCGTAAGCGCACGGGCCGCACTACATCACGCACGTGGAGAGCTGAAACCCGGAGAATCCATGGAGATTGAAAGCATTCTGGGAACTACCATGGTGGTTGAAGTTGCCGAACTGACCAGCTTTGGGCCCTATGATGCGGTGGTTCCCAAAGTCAGCGGAACGGCTTCATTTACGGGCAAAAACAGTTTTTGGTTTGATCCGGAAGATCCCCTGAAAGAGGGATTTATTCTTCGTTAAGGACTCCCCCCCTGCAAGTATTACAGGTACTGCTTAATAACATTATGTTTTTAGTCATTTCCGATGACAACGAGATCGTGCTATTAGTACTTTTACGCTGTTTACTAAAACCCAGCTATTATGTCTAAGATTACACGTGAAGATGCCCTGAACTACCATAGTATGGGAAGACCAGGCAAGATCGAAGTTATTCCAACTAAACCACACTCCTCTCAAAGAGATCTCTCCCTGGCCTATTCACCCGGTGTGGCGGATCCCTGCCTGGCAATTCAGGATAATCTGGAAGATGCCTATAAATATACAGCTAAAGGAAACCTGGTAGCTGTAATGTCCAATGGTACTGCTGTACTGGGATTGGGTGATATCGGCGCCCTGGCGGGGAAGCCAGTGATGGAAGGGAAAGGACTGCTTTTTAAAATCTTTGCAGATGTGGATGTTTTCGATATTGAAATCGATCGCAAGGATATTGATCAGTTTATTGAAGTGGCGAAAGCCATAGCACCAACTTTTGGAGGCATCAATCTGGAAGATATTAAAGCGCCTGAATGTTTTGAGATTGAGACCCGCCTGAAGGAAGAACTGGATATTCCCGTTTTTCATGATGATCAGCACGGAACAGCAATTATTTCATCGGCCGGACTGCTTAATGCGCTGGAACTGGTCGACAAGAAAATTGATGAATTAAAGGTTGTGGTCAATGGAGCAGGTGCTTCTGCCAGCTCATGCGCCAGACTCTATATCTCATTAGGCGTTTTGCCGGAAAATATTCTTATGCTTGATTCGAAAGGCGTTCTGAATACCAGGAGGGAGGGGCTGAACAAGTACAAAAAAGAGTTTGTTCAGGAGACAGATGCGGATACCCTGGAGGATGCCATTAAGGATGCAGATGTGTTCCTGGGGCTATCAGTAGCGGATGTTCTATCACCAGAGATGCTTAAAACCATGAAACGGGATCCCATTGTTTTTGCTATGGCCAATCCCAATCCTGAAATTTCCTATGAGAAAGCTATCGCTGCCAGGGAGGATATCATTTTTGCTACGGGACGATCCGATTATCCCAATCAGATCAACAATGTACTTGGCTTTCCCTTTATTTTCAGGGGAGCTCTTGATGTAAGGGCCACATGCATCAATGAGGAAATGAAAATTGCTGCCGTGAATGCGCTCGCCGCCATGACTAAGACAGATGTACCCGAGGCGGTAAATAAAGCCTACAGGGTTGAGAATCTTCACTTTGGCAGGGACTATATCATTCCCAAACCCCTCGACCCCAGGCTGATTTATCATGTGGCTCCTGCAGTTGCGAAGGCCGCCATGGAGAGTGGAGTAGCCAAGACTTCGATCGAAGACTGGGACCATTATAAGGAGTCCCTGAAAGAGAGAATGGGGCTCGAAAGTCGTTTGATACATGAGGTTAGAATGAAAGCCCAACAGAATCCCAAGAGATTGGTCTTTAGTGAAGCAGCCAATTTCAAAATGCTCAAAGCGATACAGACCATTATTCAGGAGAAGATTGCCAATCCGGTATTGCTGGGCGATAAGACGAATATTGAGCAGATGGTCTCTGAGTATCACCTGGACCTGAATGGAATTGAAATTATCGACCAAACAGCTCCGGCGATGAGGTCAACCCGAGAAAAATATGCTAAGAAGCTATACAAAACCCGTCAGCGCAAAGGGATGACCTACGAGGATGCATTGAAACAAATGCGCCTTGCTAACCAGTTCGGTATGATGATGGTAACAGAGGGCGATGCCGATGCATTTTTGTCCGGATTCTCCAGTAAATATGCTGATGTGATCAGGCCAGCCATCCAGATTGCAGGCTCTAATAACGCGCAAAAACATGTTGCCGGAATGTATATAGTCCACACCAAAAAGGGACCCTACTTTTTTGCTGATACCACTGTCAACGTTCAACCCAGTCCTCGCACCCTGGTAGACACCACAGTTATGGTCGCCGAACAGGTCTCCCATTTCAATATTGAACCGGTTATCGCACTGGTCTCCTATTCAAATTTTGGGGCCATCAAGGGAGCAAGCTCCGATCGATCCCGAGAAGCGGTGGAGATTCTACACAGGGAGCATCCCGAACTTATTGTGGATGGAGAGATGCAGATGAACTATGCATTGAATATGGAATTAAGAAAGCAGAAGTTTCCTTTCAGCAAATTAGGTGACAAGCGTGTTAATACAATAATTTTCCCCAATCTGAGCTCTGGCAATATTGCCTATAAGATGATGCAGGAGATCGGGGGTGGAGAAGTTACCGGGCCCATATTGTTAGGAGTTGGTAAACCCATACACATACTACAAATGGAAAGTGAAGTTCGGGAAATTGTTGATATGGCTGCCTTTGCAGTTGTAGACGCACAGTTCCGCGGCTAGTAGCACACGCTCAGCACATAAAAAAGAAGGGCCACTTCATTTTGAAGCGGCCCTTCTTGATACGTTTATATCAGTATTCAATTGCCTATTGGTAATCTGCTAGTGATTCCATCAATTTCTTTCGGGTGAAGAAAATGCGACTCTTCACAGTACCAATTTTCAAATCAAGTTGCTCGGCAATCTCTTTGTACTTAAAACCTTCGGTATGCATCAAAAAAGGAACTTTTAATTCGTCCTGCAATTTGTCAATATGCTTATTGATCTCTTTATGCTGCATGCTTGAATCAGGCTTTATAAAGTTGGATTCCCTGGAGTTGTTTAGATAATAAAGATCCTTGGTAGTATCCACGACAGTATTCTGCCTGACTGCTTTCCTATAGTTATTTATAAAAGTGTTCTTTAATATGGTGTAAGCCCATGCTTCGAAATTTGTAAACTCGATGAACTTATCTTTGGATGAAAGTGCCTTCAGATACGTTTCTTGAACAAGGTCCTTGGCGGCTTCCCGGTTGGATGTGAGACTAAGCGCAAACCTTTCAAGTCTCGCTTCCATATTTATCAGCTTGCTGTTAAACTCCATTGTAGTCATGATCGTTGGTGTTTATGTTATCAATGCGTCTAATTGTTTAACAAATATATGATTCAATTAAACACTAGTCAAGTGTGTGAACTTTATAACATGCTGAAATATACCAGATTCCAAATAAGAGAATATTGGGAAAGTCTTGTAAATAGAGGAGTAGGAAGTATTTTATTATCTGCTATTCTAAATTACGAAATTCTGAGTTTTTGTTGATAGATTCCTTGAAGAAATTCAACATAAAAGCCGAATAAGCTCATCCTTAGCCAGATAAGCTTTTTATGTAATATTCTGGATGAAAGTAGATAGATCCCCTATTTGCTTGAGATGAATAAGATTCCTCGAGCTTGGCTCGGGCAGCTCCCCCTTAAAGCTTGTGCAATACAGGATTTTTTTATCCGGGAAGGCTACTCCCAGGTCTTCCAGATAGAGGCCCAGGTCAAAACCTGTCTGGGAATTAGTACTGGAGATCAGAATGAAATCAAATCTTTTTGATGCGCCTATGGCCAATACATCGGAATAGGGGACCGATTGCCCGAGGTAGATGACTTCATGATTAGCTGCCCTGATAAGGTACTGGGAAAAAAGAAGGGCAATTTCATGCCACTCTCCTTCAGGAAGCAGCAACAGGAACTTCTTCCCATTTTGATTGAATGTGCTTGATATGCGGTCTGTGGCTCCAATTATTTTTTGCCTGATCAGGAAGGATACAAAATGCTCCTGAGCAGGATATACATCTCCGGACTGCCAGAGGATCCCAACCTTCTCCAGGAAGGGATAAAGCACATCAGTTACAGTTGATGTGAAACCAATTTTATTGATCGATTTATCGATCATGGCTTCCAATTTGTATTCATCCAGGTCGATCATGGAGAGGACCATGGAATCAATAAGCGTATCATTTGAATCGGATGTTGCAGAAACCCTGAGAATTTCCTCCCTGAGCTCCAGATCACTTAACCGGGCAATGCTGGAAATTTTAATACCATGGCGATTCAATACAGCAACATTCAGAATCTTTTTCAGCTCACTATCGGTATAATATCTGATATTGGTATTGGTTCGGTGGGGATCAATAAGGCCATAGCGTTTTTCCCAAATCCTGATGGTATGGGCCTTAATGCCTGATAGTTTTTCCAGTTCTTTAATTGAGTATACGGCCATCGACAGAGTCTTCCTTCACGTTTTCAGGCAGTAAACAATCTTTGAGCAGGTTTTGTTTATTCTTAGGTTAATTTAGATTAAACAATCACTTTTTCCTGATGACCATGAGTCCATCCCGAATGGGCAGTAATAGATTTTCCACACGCCGATCTGCTGTGATCATCTTATTAAACTGATCTATGGTTCTGGTGGTTGAATCTTCGAGTTGGGAATCAAGGACCTTGCCTCCCCACAACACATTATCGACCAGGATATATCCACCTGTAGCGACTTTGTCAATTACCAGCTTGTAGTAGTCAGGATAGTCATCTTTATTGGCATCCATAAAGACCAGGTCATAGTTGTCTTCTAAGGCCGGTATTACTTTCAGGGCATCTCCATTGACCAGTTCGATCTGTTCATGAAGTCCTGCTTTTCTGAAATATTTGAGAGCTGTGCTGCGAAGTTCATCATTGACCTCAATGGTGGTAAGGGTACCCCCGGCTTTAAGTCCCCGCGCCAGGCAGATCGCGGAATATCCCGTATAGGTTCCGATTTCCAGGATGTGTTGTGGCGAAAGCATTTTCGAAAACATAGTGAGAAAGCTTCCCAGGATATGACCTGACAGCATTCTGGGATGAACTACTTTCAAATAGGTGTGCCTGGATAGCTCTTGTAACACAGGATCTTCCTCACAGGAATGCTCCACCAGGTAGCGGTCGAGCGTTTCAGCATCGGTAAACAGCTCCATCATTCAAAAATTAGAGTATTAAGCTTACCGGGATCGATAATTTCATTGGCCGTATCCCGAAGTTTACTGGATGTAATGCCTTCCAAATTTTTCTTAATTGTTTCCAGGCTATCAACGCGGTTAAAGACCAGGTAACTTTTGCCGGAAGTAAGCATAAAGTGCTCGTTATTTTCGCGGGAGATGGCCAGCTGTCCCATTAGCTGCTTTCGGGCGTAGATTAGCCTTTTGTCAGTAATCAGGTTGTTGCGCAGCTTGCGGATCTCTTCCCGGGTTACCTGCATGGACCTGCTGAATTTATCCGTATCACAACTAAAGTAGATCATCATGACCCCGGTATCGGTATATGGCGAATAGTGCGATTCGGCACTATAGGAGTAGCCTCTTCGCTCTCGCAGCGCCATATTGAGCCTGGAATTCATTCCCGGTCCGCCCAGGATATTATTTAAGAGGTAGAGTTGTAATCTCTTTTGATCAGGAAGCGCATAGGCAGGCCCTACCAGCATGCAATGCTTTTGATAAGCGTTTCTTTTCTCGATGATTTTTATTGCAGATATTGTTAGGGGTTGAACGCGTTTTCTGCTTCTTGATTTCTGCGGAATGTCGCCAAAATACCTCTCAGCGGCCTGACAAAAACCTTTAAAAGAAACATCTCCAGCCAGGGAGAGCACCATCTCATCTGTGGCGTAATTCTCTGTCTGGAATCTCTCCAGGGTACCATTCCGGAACCGGCCCAGCGATTCTTCGGTTCCCAGGATATTTCTACCAATGGAATGCTCTGGGAAGAGTAATTCCTCAGCTCTGTCAAATATCAATTCGGAGGGTGAGTCTTCATATCCCTGGATTTCACTCAAGATCACCTCGGCCTCCCTCTCCCTTTCTTTGTCAGGGAAACTGGAATGGAGAAAGATATCCTGGATGAGCTCCATGGCCCTTCGGTAGTCCTGTTTCAGGAAGGAGGCGTAAAGGGCTGTCTCCTCTTTGGTTGTGTAAGCATTGATCTCACCGCCCACATCCTCTAACCTTGAGATGATCTGAAAAGGGGATCTTTTGGCAGTGCCTTTGAAAAACATGTGCTCCATAAAATGAGCCATGCCGTGTTCTTCCCTGTTTTCATCACGGGTACCCGTGTGGACGATCAGACCAAAATGGGCCACCTCCGACTTGTTGGGCCTGTGAATGAGTTTGATGCCATTCTTTAGCTGGTATGTATGTAGATCTGTGTCCATTTCAGCCACAAATGTATAAAAACTAAAAAAAAAATATTAAATTCGCATCGCTTTTATAGCATCGGTGCCATAGCTCAGTTGGTAGAGCACAGGACTGAAAATCCTGGTGTCCCTGGTTCAATTCCTGGTGGCACCA
>RCND010001042.1_pt1 | contig 15717 bp, 13 predicted proteins | sample 2041351 | NCBI WGS metagenome assembly RCND01 (sample SAMN09708230, study PRJNA481090) | Marine sediment metagenome, whole genome shotgun sequencing project. | biome: marine sediment; feature: ocean; material: sediment; isolation source: Sewage treatment plant 12B marine sediment (STP12B) ...
CTTTCATTTTAGAAAACAAAAGAAAAAAAAAAAAAAAAAACGGAACCCATTTATAATGGCCTCGTCCCGATTTTCGAGATTATATTCTTTAGTTTCTTGGTTCTCCTAATCGAATTGAAAGTCTTTAGTTAACGTTTCTCATTTAAACAGCACATCGTCCTTCTGGTCATATAGGGCAACACTAATGGCGACATAACTTGTTAAAAGCAAGGCTGACGACCAATATGGCATAAACTCAATTTGATGTATTAAGCCACGAATTAACGTGGCTCTTGCTTACTATGTCAGCAAAATAATGGGAATCAGAAGTATAGGAGTACTAATTCTATTGCTATAACCTTTCTGATTTCAAAAAAAAACCTATTTTTGAAGTTCACTAAAATTTAAAACATGAAAAAAATTATTATTATTTTACTATCACTTGCGGCATTCAGTGCTGAAGCACAATCTTTAAAAACACTAACGGACAAGGCAGAAGAAACAACGAAATCTGTTGACCAAAGTTCTTTTGTAGATAAGTTTGCAGGTGACCAAGTTAAAAAATTAACGAAAAAACTGAACCTTTCAGAGAAGCAACAATCTCAAGCTTCTGATTTGGTTGTGTCTCAATTAAAATCTGATAAATTTAAAAAACTTATTGGAAGTTTTTCTCCAGAAAAATTACTCTCAGGAGGAGCCAACAAAGAAGTGTCTAAAGCCTTAGCAAATGATGCGGATTTTAAAAGTGGTATGGATGAAATTTTAACTGACGAACAAAAGAAAAAAATGGGGACGTCTGAAATGAAAATGAAAGGCTAATAACCAAAAAATACACAAATTAAAACCTCACCATTTTTTTAAAATTGTGAGGTTTTTTTTTGGCTGTAAATCAAGCCTTCATCAAAACTAATTTTAGTCTTCTTTGATTTCAATATCTTTATCTATGTATGCAACATCTCTTGTGTTTTTTTGTACCGCAATTGCCGCAAAAAGACTGAGTGTAAACGACATGCCATAAAATCCCTTCTCACTTAGTTCTAAATTTGCATTCCAAAGTCCAATGACTAACAAAACGATGGCTGTAATTGAGGTAAACCAACTGATCCCGTAATACATGTCTGTGACTTGGATATCTTCTAATTTGTCTCTAACTGCTTTTTGAACGGAGATTACAGAGAACAAACCAAATAGAAGCACTGTAAAATAATAGCCTTTTTCATTTAACTCCATAGTTGCATTCCAAAGTCCAATACAATAAGAAACCATACCTAAGAGCAAGGCTATCCAGGATGCCCCAATAAATGCAGGTGTCGGTTTATGATTGTAAACTTTCTTTTCTTTCATTTTTGTTTTTGAGTTTTCATCATCTTTTAATGACACTGTTGTTTGATAATTCATAATATTTTGTTTTAATGATTACAGCACAAATCTGTAATAAAATCCATTCAGCCGAAAATCAATATTTTCACTTTACTGACGTTATTTTTTAATACATTTATTTTAAAAGCTATATTTTTAAGCACTAATAGAAAATATTACTGACGATTAAATGATAGCATTAAAATCTATAATTGATACTTTCAGTCCTGAAGATCAGCAAAAGTTCATTCTTTATCTAGAACAAAAGAATAAGCGAAAGGACACTAAAAACATACCACTTTTTAAGCTTATTGCTAAAGGTGAAGACGACTCTAAATCGCTATGCTATCAGCTATATAAAACAAGCCAAAATAATGCGTACCATGCACTTCGAAAACGACTTTTTCAATCGCTTATAGATTTTACTGCGAACAAAAATATTGAAGATGAAAACTCAATTGATATGCAGATTATTAAATACATATTAGCTTCTCGCGCCTATCTAATTCAAAAAAACTACGGCATTGCTTATAAGATCTTAGATAAAGCAGAACGTTTAGCAGACGAACATTTGCTCTTTCCAATCCTTAATGAGATTTATCATACTAAAATTCAGTATGCCGCTCATTATCCAAAAATTAATTTAGAAGCATTAATTTCTAAACAAAAAGAAAATCAAGAAAAACATCAACTAGAGGACCAACTAAACATTGTTTATGCCAAACTGAAGTCCGTTTTAAACTCGATAAATTATGATAGTAGAGTCATCCATTTAGAATCTGAACTCTCAGTAATTATTAAAGAATACAATATTGAACTCAACGAATCACTATCGTTTAAATCGCTATATCAAGTATTAGCAATCGCGAACATATCGGCCTTAATAACTACAAAATACTTCGAAATAGAAACCTTTGTATTGAGAAGTTACAAAACCTTAAAAAACAAAAAAGACAGCGACAAGCAATTATACTATCAAATACAGATCGCTTACATCATCGCAAATACACTTTTTAGAAATAAGAAATTTGACGCGTCATTGCAGTTTATTGATGAAATGCATCAACTAATGCTACTAAAACGAAGTGCCTATTTTAAAAATTTTATCCTAAAAAAAACATTAGTTGAGGCATTAAACCTTAATTACACAAATCAAAAAGAAAAAGCGATAACACTTATAGAATCTGTAATTGACAGAAACCATAATGATATAGAAGGGGTATTGGACCTTCAATTATCCCTTTTTATGTTTTACTTTCAGAAAGAAGAATTCACAAAGGCCAAATCAATACTATCGAAATTTCACCATACGGATCAATGGTATATCGAAAAATCAAGATTAGATTGGGTCATTAAAAAAAATGTTGCAGAACTCCTGCTCTATATAGAAGTACAAGATGACAATTTATTCTATTCTAGACTAAAAAGTTTTAAGCGGCGCTATACAGATTACCTCAAACAAATAGGACAAGCAAGGATATTGACTTTTCTGAATTTTGCTGAGCAGTATTATATAACACCGCAGTCTGTCACTAGTGATGATTTTAAAAACAAACTTGGAAAAGCTTTTGAATGGACTACAGTAAACAAGGAAGATATTTTTGTAATAAGCTTTTATGCTTGGCTCAAAACTAAAGTTGAAAAAGGCAATCTCTACCAAACAACGCTTCAACTTATAAAACTGTGAATGTTAAATAATCTGTTAAAAATAACAAATGGATTAAACTTAAGAATCAACCTAAGGTCTAAATCAGTATAACATAAAACATAATAAAATGAAAAATTTAGTAGCACTAGCCTTAGTACTTTTTACTTTAAATGGTATGGCTCAAGAAAGAAGAAAAAATCAATCAGATCGAAAAGGTCCTTCTGAAATGATGAAACAGATGACCCCGAATGACATCGCTGATTTAAAATCAAAAAAGTTAACGCTTAAACTAGATCTCACCGATGCGCAACAAAAGAAAGCACACGACCTCATTTTAACTCAAGCTCAAGATCATGAGGGTTTAAGAAAAGAGCGTCAAGCTAGAAATATCGAGAAAAGAGAAAAGCCATCTAAAGATGAATTTGTGAAAATGGAGAATCGCAGACTTGATCAACAGATAAAAATGAAGCGAGAAATGAAAGCCTTATTAACACCTGAGCAATATGTAAAATTCGAAAAAATGAATCCGAGAAAGCATAAAAAAGAAGGAAAACGCGGTAAAAAAGGCTAATTGAACCTATTTTTTAAAATAAAAAGTATCGCTTAAGCGATACTTTTTCATTTAATTAAATAAAATTGTTAATTTAGTCTCGAATTTTAAACTAAACAATTCGAAATGAAAAAGATAATTACACTTTGCCTATTTGTCGTTGCAATGTTTCTTGGGAACCAATCTGTGGTCGCCCAAAACAGTGAATTGGCAAGTAAAATAGAAGTAAATGCGATAGCATCCGAAAAAACTGAAGCCTTAAGAAAATTTATTAAACTTAATGATTCACAGAGAGATCGTGTATACCTCGCCCTTAGAGAATACACCCAAACCAATGCCTCTATTGAACAACAAAAAAAATCAAGTAAAGATCAATTCGAAAAAAATGAACAACGCCTAGAATCCAAAATGAAAGGCATTCTAACCGAAGAGCAATTTTTAAGGTATCAAGAATTTCCTCAAGAATAATTGAGCATAAAAAAACCTCGCAAATTGCGAGGTTTTTTTATATTTATAAGTCTTTCGCAATGTCTTCAACAGCGGCTATAGTTTCATTTAAATCTTGATATGTTAACGCGTCTGTTATAAACCAAGTTTCAAAAGCACTTGGAGCTATATAAATTCCTTTATTAAGCATCCCGTGAAAAAATGCTTTAAACGTGTCATTATTACCTTTTGCTGCAGAATCAAAATCTACCACAGCATCTTCAGAAAAATGAACAGAAATCATAGAACCAATTCTATTGATGGTATGAGCAACATTATTTTTATTTAAGGCATCAGCAATACCTATATGAAGGTATTTTGTTTTTTCTTCGAGCCGATTCATTAAACCTTTATCGGTGCTAATAGCTTTCAACATGGCCAAACCGGCTGCCATAGCTAATGGATTCCCACTTAAAGTACCCGCCTGATACACTGGACCAAGTGGTGCCAAATGACTCATAATCTCGTCTCTAGCGGCAAACGCACCTACAGGTAAGCCTCCACCAACAACTTTTCCAAAACAAACAATATCCGAGTTCACACCTTTAAGCTCTTGCACTCCTCCTTTAGCCAGTCTAAAACCAGTCATCACTTCATCAAAAATTAATAGAATATCATTTGCATCACATAAAGCTCTTAGACCTTCAAGAAAACCTTCGACAGGTGGAATACAGCCCATATTACCCGCAACGGGCTCTACTATAATTGCAGCAATTTCATTTTTGTTAGCTTCAACTAGTGCCTTCACATTTGCAATATCATTATACCTTGCCAAAAGTGTATCCTTCGCAGTCCCTTTAGTTACGCCAGGACTATTAGGTGTTCCAAAGGTAATAGCACCGCTACCTGCTGCAATTAAGAACGAATCACTATGACCATGATAACAACCTGAAAACTTTATAATTTTATCTTTTTTCGTAAAACCTCTAGCCAATCGTATAGCACTCATACAAGCCTCAGTACCAGAATTAACGAACCTTATTTTATCAATATTTGGCACCATCGAAATTGCCAACTCAGCAATCTCAGTTTCTAGTGCTGTAGGCATTCCAAAAGAGGTTCCTAATTTTGCTCTTTCTATTACAGCATCGACGACAGGTGCAAAGGCATGACCAAGCAACATTGGCCCCCAAGAATTGATGTAATCTATAAACCGATTGCCATCTTCATCATACACATAAGCTCCCTTTGCAGATTTAGCAAAAATTGGTGTACCACCAACAGCATTAAAAGCTCTTACAGGTGAATTTACACCACCAGGAATGACGGTTTGAGCCATTTTAAATAATGCACTACTTCTTTGATATAACATAAATTAATTACTAATTATAAGTTCTTGACCAATAGTAAGGTCATTTGACATTAAGTTATTGTTTGTTTTTATAACGGCAACTGTCGTTTTATAAAATCTAGAAAGTGAATATAAGGTATCCCCTTTTGAAACGATATGCTTTATTTCCGTTTGCTTATCTATAATACTTGTCTTTTTTGACTTTCCAAGCACCTCTTCATCGTATTCATAAAGCTGATAGCGTTCTATGAGACTAATCAATTTTTGGGGATATTTTCTATCTGTTGCATAACCCGCTGTTCTTAATCCTTTTGCCCAACTCTTGTAATCATCGGGTTTAAGTTTAAACAAATCGGCATAGCGTTTTCGTCCTGTTAAAAACTCTGAATGGTCTTGGTAAGACGTTTCTGCTTTTTTATATTTTCTAAAACATTCTTGTGAGCGATCGTCGTCGTGGTAAATTTTAGCTCCTTTCCAACCATGACATTTAATACCAAAATGGTTATTTGCTTCTACCGCCAAACGGCCTCTACCAGAACCGGACTCTAAAATCCCTTGAGCAAGCGTTATACTCGCTGGTATTTTGTGGCTTTGCATATTACTTTTTGCAATTTCAGAATAAAGGTCAATGTATCTTTCTACCGAATTTCGTGTATCATTAGCTGCCACCGTTACTTCTTCTGAATCTTTAGTAGTTTCTTCACCTTGCTTAACTACAACCTCTTTTCTGGTATTACTATTCTCTTTTTTTGTGACTATACCTTTTTTGGGACCACAACTCACCACCGCAAACACAGATACGATAAGTATATATTTAAAATTTATTTTCATATTTCAATCAAAGGCAAATTTTTACGCCTTAATATTTCATTCATACCCTCAATGCCTTGTAAACCTCCTGTATGAATCGCTAATATTTTTGAGTCTTTTGGAAAAAACCCTTTTTCTATTAAATCAAATATCCCAAACATCATTTTCCCGGTATATGTTGGATCTAAAAGAATATTGTAGTCCTTCTTAAACGTGTTCATAAACGTTATCAATTCAGGCTTTATTTTACCATAACCCCCAAAATGATAATCTGTTACTAATTTCCAATTCTCTCGGATGGCAAATTTACGAATATCTTCTTGTAAAAAATCACCTTTTAACGCAGGAAAACCCAAGACGCTCTGGTGCTTTTTTGAAGTATTAATTAAACCAGAGATTGTTCCACCAGTCCCTACAGCACAACAGATATAATCATACGCTCTATCCTCTGATTGTAAAATTTCCTCACAACCTTTAACTGCCAAATCATTTGTACCACCCTCAGGAATTAAGTAAAAATCACCAAATTCGTGTTTTAATTTATCAATAAAATCACGCTCAGTTTTACTTCTATAATCTTCTCTCGAAACATATTTTAGATGCATCCCGCAATTTGTAGCAAATTCTAAGGTCGGGTTCAAATCCTTTTGAAACTCCAACTCTTCACCTCTTATAACACCAATAGTCTCAAAGCCATACTTTTTTCCTGCCATAGCGACTGCAGCGATATGATTTGAATATGCGCCACCAAAAGTCAGCAATAATTTGGAATCTATTTCCTTAGCTCTCTGAATATTAAATTTCAGCTTACGGTATTTATTTCCAGAAATAAATGGATGAATTAAATCTTCACGCTTCATTCTTAACTTAATCGATGAGTTATTGATTCTCACCTCTTGATTATGAGTTTTAATACTGTACAAAACCTATTATTTAGTAATTAATTATAAAATTTAGTATTCTCTTTGATTAAGAATCCGCGCTAAAACCTACGCGATTTGGTCGTTAAGCGTCATTTTAAGTCTTTTTATCGTTAAAAAATTATTTTATTACGATTTTTGTTACTATCATTGTCGCCATGTTTAGATTTTTAAGCCCTCTTCAATACTAAACTAATATAACCAAATTCGATTATTATTTAAAAATATTCTCTTATTTAAAACCTACTTATTATGAAAAATACGCTTAATTCAACACTATATAATATTTGCTGTATACGCAATACAAAGCAATTATTTGTACTGTTTTTTGGCGCCTTAATGATGACAAGTAATTTATCGCATGCACAGATCCCAATTCAATTCGACGATTTTGAATCTGGTTTTGGAAATTGGAATGATGGAGGTAATCGTTGCCAGCGCACGAACAATAATTGGTCTATCGCAGGGGATTGGAGTATAGAACTTCGAGCTAATTCTGGTGTTGCATCCTCTACGACTTCAGACCCTATAGATCTCTCATTATTCAACTCTGTAACAATAGAGTTTTCATTTATTGTCCGCACTTTTAACGGAAATGAAGACTTTTTTGTAGAATATAATGACGGTAGCGGCTTTGTCCCTATAGCCAACTACACTAGAAATGTAGACTTTGATAATAGCGTTACCTATGACGAATCCATCACTTTGGATTCGCCCTTATTTAACTTAAGTAATAATGCCAGATTCAGAATAAGAGCAAGTGCAAGTGGAACTGGAGATTATCTTTACGTAGATAATATTAACATCTTCGCTCCTTGTCAAAAGTCCTATGAAGATGGTCTCACAAGCTTGGCTTGCCCGTCAGTAGATTCTGGTGGTGTTGGTCTATCTGGTGCAGATGTAACTCTTAATTGTTATGAAGACAGTACGGATATAGAGGCTAACTATTTAGATCTAGGTCAAACAACAAGTTATGCTGTAGAGGGCATACCTTACAATCCACCATTTCAGTTCAATTGCTTGGAGAATGAAGTTAGTGTAGACAGAGACGATGTTTTTTCCGAAGCCGTTAATTTACCTTTCGCTTTTTGCTTTTATGGTAATACCTATACCTCTTTTGTCATTGGATCCAATGGCATCGTATCTTTTGAGGCAGATTTAGAAGAAGACCCAACAGGTTGGTTTATAGATAACGATATCCCCTCTACAGTAAATGCTCGTGATAATTTAGGAAGTTATTTTTTCGGCCCCTCTATATTTGGTGTTCATCATGATGTAGACCCGAGTATGGGCGGAGAAATTGGCTATCAATTAATTACATTAAATACTGGTTGTAGAGCACTAGTGGCTGCATGGAGCGATGTGCCCTTGTACTCTGACAACTCAAAATTATATACAGGCATGATTGTTTTTTATGAAGACACCAATGTCATTGAAGTCTACATTAAAGATAAGCCTGTTGATACTTCATGGAATGGAGGAAGAGCAACCATTGGTCTTCAAGCTAATGAGAACCTAGGTATTGTTGCGCCAGACAGAAACAGCTTAGATACTGCATGGGAAGCAACAGACGAGGCTTGGAGATTTACACCAAACGGCGCTTCAATTACAGAGTTAAAATGGTACAAAAACTCCGTATCAGACGCTAATAAGATTCCAGGAACAGATAATGTTAGACAAATAACAGTGAGTCCAACATCAACAACAACATATATTGCTGAAGTCACTTATGATCTATGTAATGGTGACCCCTTAGTAGAAACAGATGAGACAGTGGTAACTGTTGTCGATATAAAAACATGGGATGGCTCAGAAAGTAAAGACTGGGAAAATTCAGACAATTGGACACCAGCCGGCGTTCCTGTTATATCTGATTGTATTTATATACCCTCAACAGGGAATAACCCAATAATATCTAATTCTTCAGATACTAGAGGCTACACCTTAGAAATTGAAAATGGAGCTGAATTAATACAACAACCTTATTCGACGCTGACCATAGAAGACCAAATAATTATTGCACCAAATGGAGATTTAGAAATTAAAGACCATGCAAGTCTTGTTCAAATTACTGATGTCATAACAAATCAAAATACAGGTTCAGCAAGAGTTCAACGTCAAGTTCATGAAATTGACAATACCGACTATGTGTATTGGTCATCACCGGTAGATGCTTTTGATGTTGAATCTATTTCACCAGGAGCTTCAAGTTCTACAATATATCATTGGACACCAACTACAGAAAATGGAACCGTAGGTAAACATGGAACATGGTTAAATACCACGGAAAATATGATTCCTGGAAAAGGTTATGCTGTTAGAGGGCTTGTAGGAACTGCTATTGCAGAGACCGCTGAATTTCAAGGGGTCTTAAATAATGGTCAAATCTCATTTCCAATATCAAGAGGAACCTATACTGGCGGTAACTATAGCGGCATTGGCAACACGTCAACAAAGGATGATGACAATTGGAATCTAATGGGTAACCCCTACCCTTCTTCCATCTCAATAGACGATTTTGTACGTGCTAATCCTGATATTGATGGCACACTCTATTTTTGGACATACTTAAATTCTGCCAGTAGTGAATCCAACGTCCCTTTTTACGGAGATTACCGCTATAACTACGATGCAAGTGACTACGCTTCCGCAAATCCTTTCGGATCAGTTCCTCATGGATTTAATGATTATATAGCTTCTGGCCAAGCGTTCTTTGCACTGATGCTTGACACAGCACCAACCACGAGCAACGTGACGTTTAGTAACACCATGCGAAATTCTACATACGCAAATGATGGCTTTTACAGAGGTCCAGTTCCGAACAGTTTGGAAAGACACCGTATTTGGCTAGATTTAGTTCGCGAAGGTGATAAGGCCTTATCTATTCTCGTTGGTTTTGTTGATGGAGCTACAAATGATATGGACAGATTATACGATGGGATTTCAATTAGTGATTCCGATAATCGATTCTACTCTGTCGGCTCTGACGAAACTCTTACAATTCAAGGAAAAGGATTGCCATTTGATGGCTCAGAAACATTCACCTTAGGTTACACCGCGGCAACTGCTGGTAATTTAACACTAACAATAAATTCTTTAGACGGATTATTTGAAAATGCTAACCAAGACATTTATTTAGAAGATACTGAACTCAATATTACACACAATTTGAGAGCTAACCCTTATTCATTTACAACGAGTGAAGGCGATTTCAATGATCGATTTATACTACGATTTAATGCAGAAGCCCTAAGCACTGTAGATGAAGATGCGCTCTCTAATTTAATAATTAGATCTTTCAATAAAGTAATTGATGCAACGTCACCTTCAAGTCCTATCAAAACATTTGAATTATTTGATGTTACAGGTCGAATAATTCACACAAACCTAAGAGTTAACAATTCAGATTACACGTACCAAACTAACAACTTAAGCACTGGTGCATATATAGTTAAGATTTCGCTTGACAACGGATCTATAGTATCTAAAAAACTTATTATTTAGTTAGTAATATTTTAAAAATGCCCATAAAGACCTTGAATTTAAATAATCAAGGTCTTTTTCGTTTTTATAAGCTTCACGCTCAAAGGAAATCGTTTTATAAGCCAATCTCCATTTTTTATGTTGAAGTAAACGGCATAAAAATTCTAGTAGGTAAATGATAAAAAAAGGAATGATAAGCAGCTCTAATTGTTGCCTTAAATGTATTCTTTCATGATTTACTAGAATAATATCCCTTCTCAAAACTTTATGTTTTAAAAATATAAACGGAAAAACAGTTATCCCCAAATAGCCTCTCGGAACTACATATTTTGAAATTAAAATCATAATTTATACGTTTCAAAAATCAAACCAATTTACATTATCTTTGTTAAACATGAAGAAATATGTTCCCATTGAAGAAGGTGATTACTATTTAACACCTGAAGGTTATCGCTGTTTTACTGAACAATACCACTTAAAACGCGGCTATTGTTGCGAAAGCGGTTGTAGACACTGCCCTTATGGTTTCAATAAAAATACTTTAAAAAAAACGTAATGCAAACGAAAACACGATCGTTCAAAGATCAAATACTAGAAGGTATCCCAGAATTATTACCAGAATTAACAGCTTTTGACGATGCCATAAATCATGCTCCAAAACGAAAGACTATTCTATCTGATCAGGAAGAGAAATTAGCATTTAAAAATGCATTACGATATTTTGATAAAAAACACCACAAAGAACTACTCCCTGAATTTAAGGATGAATTAAATACGTATGGGAGAATTTACATGTACAGATTTCGCCCAAACTATAGAATGTACGCGAGACCAATCGAAGACTACCCTGCAAAATCAAAGCAAGCAGCCGCTATAATGTTAATGATTCAGAATAATTTAGATCATGCCGTGGCGCAACACCCACATGAATTGATTACCTACGGTGGCAATGGTGGTGTTTTTTCTAATTGGGCTCAGTACAGATTGACAATGAAATATCTGGCTGAAATGAATAACGAGCAAACACTGGTCATGTATTCTGGTCATCCGATGGGTTTGTTTCCATCTCATAAAGATGCACCAAGAGTTGTCATTACAAATGGCATGATGATTCCTAACTACTCCAAACCAGATGATTGGGAAAAATTTAATGCGCTAGGGGTTACACAATACGGACAAATGACCGCTGGAAGCTATATGTACATAGGCCCTCAAGGCATTGTCCATGGCACAACCATTACAGTATTAAATGCTTTTAGAAAAATAAAAAAAGAACCCTTAGGGAATTTATTTGTAACTTCAGGATTAGGTGGCATGTCTGGAGCGCAACCCAAAGCAGGAAACATAGCCGGTTGTATCACTGTTTGCGCTGAAGTAAATCCTAAAATCACACAAGTAAGGCTTGATCAAGGTTGGATCGACGAAAAAATTACAGATTTAGATGAATTAGTTGCCAGAGTGCATAGAGCTAAAGCTGAAAAAGAAACTATTTCAATAGCCTATTTAGGAAATATCGTTGCTGTTTGGGAAAAGTTTGATGAGGCCAATATCCATATTGATTTAGGAAGTGACCAAACCTCTCTTCACAATCCATGGGCAGGTGGTTACTATCCTATTGGCCTATCCTTTGAAGCCTCTAACGAAATGATGGTTAATCAACCTGAATTATTTAAGGAAAAAGTTCAGGAAGCTTTACGACGTCATGCAAAAGCCATAAATAAACATACCGCAAAAGGCACCTATTTTTTCGATTATGGAAATGCCTTTTTATTAGAAGCATCTCGTTCAGGTGCAGATGTAATGTCTGAACACCCTACTATAGGTCGCGAATTTAAATATTCTAGCTATGTGCAAGATATAATGGGACCTATGTGTTTTGATTATGGATTTGGGCCCTTTCGATGGGTATGCGCCTCTGGTAAACCTGAAGATTTAGCTAAAACTGATAAAATTGCTTGTGGTGTTCTTGAGGACATCATGAATAATTCGCCTAAAGAAATTCAACAGCAAATGGCTGACAATATAAAATGGATAAAAGGGGCACAAAAGAATAACTTGGTGGTTGGCTCGCAAGCTAGAATTCTATATGCTGATGCAGAGGGACGGATGAAAATTGCTCAAGCTTTCAATGATGCCATTGAAAATGGTGATATTGGCTATGTCATCTTAGGTAGAGATCATCACGATGTTTCAGGAACAGACTCACCCTATCGAGAAACTAGTAATATCTATGATGGCTCTCGTTTTACCGCTGATATGGCAATTCAAAATGTCATTGGAGACAGCTTTAGAGGAGCCACTTGGGTAAGTATTCACAACGGCGGAGGTGTTGGCTGGGGAGAGGTTATAAACGGAGGATTTGGCATGCTTCTTGATGGTACTAAGGAAGCATCAAAAAAACTAAAACAAATGTTGTTTTGGGATGTAAACAACGGGATTTCAAGACGCAGTTGGGCAAGAAATGAAGGCGCCATCTTTGCAATAAAACGTGCGATGGAAGCAGAACCTAACTTAAAAGTAACATTACCTAATGAGGTTGATGATAATTTATTAGAAACAATTTAAAAAAAGCGATATGAAAAATTTAAAAAATATTCACAAACACTTTCTCCTTGGAAGCTTCGTGAGTAAAAGACTGATTAAACTCACTCCAATTTTAGTATTTGCCATACTTCTAACCTCATGCAGCTCTGTTCAAGTTGCAGCGGACTATGATAGAGAAGCAAATTTTGATAATTATAAAACGTTTGCATTCTTTAAGCCTGGTATTGATGAGGCCGAAATCAGTGATCTCGATAAGCGAAGAATCCTTAGAGCTATTGAAGCTGAACTCATGACAAAAGGCATGACCAAATCCGAAAACCCCGACATGTTAGTGAGCATGTTTACAAAGTCCAACCAACGCGTTGACATTTACAATAACGCCTGGGGAATGGGCGGCTGGGGCTGGGGAGGTTACGGTGGCTGGGGCTGGGGAGGACCTGGCATGGGCATGGGCATGGGAGGTGGAAATCAAGTTTCTACCTCAACAGAAGGCATGCTTTTTATTGATTTTATAGATGCTAGAAAAAAGGAATTAATCTGGCAAGGTTCTGGGACTGGTTATCTTGTGACTCAAAATATTGACAAGAAAGAAGCACGTATAAAAGAATTTGTCTTTAAAACGATAGAACAATATCCGCCTGAAAAGAACTAAAACTATTTTACATGTATTCAAAGCACTAGTTAAACTAGTGCTTTTTTTGTTTGTTGATATGATATCATTAGGGTTTAAATCTAAATACTATACCTTTGCCGACTTTTAAGAAGACATACTATGATTCTCGGCCAGACTACACGAAAAAATTTTACTCAAAATCCTAAAAACGATATTCTCTCAGGATTAACCGTTGCATTAGCATTGGTTCCAGAAGCTGTTGCATTCGCATTTGTTGCTGGTATAGACCCTTTGGTTGGTCTTTATGGAGCTTTTATGATGGGAATCGTTACTGCCCTCTTTGGAGGTAGACCAGGCATGATATCTGGAGCTACTGGAGCAATGGCAGTTGTCATGGTGCATCTGATCCAAAAAGGAAATGAAGTCGGTATTACTCTAGAGACTCCAATAGAAAATCTCGGCTTACAATGGCTATTTATAACACTACTTTTTGTCGGTGGTATTCAGATATTGGCAGGTGTTTTTAAACTTGGAAAGTTTGTCCGATTAATACCTCATCCTGTAATGATGGGCTTCGTTAATGGCTTAGCTATAGTTATCTTCCTCTCTCAATTAGCCTTATTCCCAAGCGCTGTACCCCAAGACATTTCAATTTTAAATAATACTTCAGAGTGGTTTTCTGCATTATTCACTAATGCATCATTTTGGAAAATGATTGGCTTTATTGGTTTAACAATGGGCATAATGTATGGTTTACCTAAACTCACTAAGAAAATACCTGCTGCATTAATAGCGATTATAGTTGTCGCATGCATCACTATTTTTGGAGGCATAGAAGTAAGCACAGTTGGCTCATTTATTGCTGAAGGTGGTGGACAAGGTCTAGAAGGTGGGCTTCCTACTTTTCAAGATCAAATATTTGGTTTCTTTGGGACCTTAGCTGGTCATTGGGATTTAATTCTTTCTACAGCATTTATTTTAGCTGCAGTTGGCTTAATAGAGTCATTAATGACTTTAAACCTTATCGATGAAATGACAGAAACTCGCGGAAACGGGAATAGAGAATGTATCGCTCAAGGTGGAGCAAATGTACTCAACGGTCTGTTTGGCGGAATGGGCGGTTGCGCTATGATTGGTCAATCGATAATTAATGTAGATTCTGGTGGTCGCGGCCGTTTATCTGGTGCTGTAGCAGCAATAGCGCTACTTTGCTTTGTTCTATTTGGAGCTCCTTTAATTGAACAAATCCCAATTGCAGCCTTAGTCGGTGTCATGTTTATGGTCGTGGTAGGCACCTTTGCCTGGAGTAGTTTTAGAGTTATAAGAAAGATCCCTATCTCTGACGCTATTGTATTAATAACTGTTTCTGCTATTACGGTTTGGAAAGATTTAGCGATCGCAGTTGTAGCGGGTGTCATTATTTCTGCCTTAGTGTTTGCATGGAAAAATGCTACAATGATTAGAGCAAGAAAACGGATTCAACCAGACGGCACTAAAACTTATGAAATTTGGGGTCCATTATTTTTTGGCTCTATTCAAAATTTTAACTCTAAATTCGATCCCAAAAACGACCCTCAAAACGTAGAGATAGATTTTGTAGAGTCTCGGATTAGTGATCATTCAGCCTTAGAAGCTATTTTCAATTTAGTCACTAAATATGAAGCCGAAGGAAAATCCATCAAACTAAAACATTTAAGTGAAGATTGTAAAATTTTACTTCGTAAATCTAATCCAATGTTAGAAAACATAATTATTGAGGCTATTGATGATCCACGGTACCATTTAGCAGCTGACCCAGAGAAATTTACAAAACCACTTTCTGAATATAACATGTAATTTTCAACAATATTTACCTTTTAGAAGCTAAGGCTTAGCGTTTTAACCTATTTTCTTAAAAAAAAGCCTTACAATAATTGATATTCAACTAATTGTATTATATTTGCAGCTTAATTTAATATATTTTAATATGAGTACTGGTACAGTAAAATTTTTTAATGACTCTAAAGGTTTTGGATTCATAACAGAAGAAGGAAA
>RCND010001043.1_pt1 | contig 15680 bp, 14 predicted proteins | sample 2041351 | NCBI WGS metagenome assembly RCND01 (sample SAMN09708230, study PRJNA481090) | Marine sediment metagenome, whole genome shotgun sequencing project. | biome: marine sediment; feature: ocean; material: sediment; isolation source: Sewage treatment plant 12B marine sediment (STP12B) ...
CAACAAAATGACTTAAAAAATGGAATTCTTTATCTTAAAGGTGGTGATTTAACTGAAGAGTTAAGACAGTATACTAATGTAAAAGCATTTTTACTTTCCGATTATTTTGAAGAAGACTTTTTTGAAACTAAAAAGGTGATTTACCTACCTCTAAAACACAAATAATCTATTCTAAAATTTATTTAGGAATAGATGATTTGTTGTTGTAAATCGTTGTTTAAAAAGACATAGTTAAGTTCGCGGAAACACCAGTTGCTTCAGCAGCGAAACGGCAAACGCCACCAACGCAAATAAGTCCTGCGCGTTGCCTTCCATAATTTAAGCCTAATCGCGTTGAGCCTTTTGAAAAGCTGCCTCCAACATTAAAATAATGGGTTTCAGAGGTGTCAATATCATCGCCAGAATTGTAGATGTCATTAACATAAAATGAAAACTTTGAGTTTAAATTAAACTCTACGGTGCCGCCTATCCAATCGTCAGATTCTGAATCCGACCATAGTTTTTGAGCTTCAAACCTAAAAGACTTTCCACCGCCAATTTTATAAATGGCTTCGGCTACAAGGATATTAGTTTTTATAGGTTTGGCACCAAAATTTCCTTCAATTTCTTTTTTATTGTAATATTGGTTGACGTAGTAGAAAATCGAACTCCATTTAGAATTCCATTTTTTTCTAACTTCAAAACTGATATCCGAAAAATATTTAGTACCAAAACCAAAGAGGTCTGTACTGTAGTCTAAGTTAGCATAATCAAAATCTCCTGCTAAGCCAGCCCAATATGAAGCGTTAAAGGCAATTTTTGTTCCGTATTTACCACCAAGAGGAGTGTCTTTCTTTATTTTGTAGAATAGATCTAATTGACCTCCTATTTCTCCTACTTTTAATAATTCAGGATCTAAAAATGAAACAAAGGATTGCGCCTGATAAACAAAAATATTAGTCAATAAGTAATCGTGTTGCTTAGTTAAAGCAGGTGTGAAATTGATAATGTTTTCTAGAAAGAGATTTCCATCTTTTTCTCGTTCTGAATAAAATGACATATTTTCAAGTCTTCTAAATGTGGCATCTAAACCAAATCCTTTTTTAGAATAACCTGTATTAAAAAGAAAAGCACTTCCAGGTTTTATAAAATCATTAGAATATTGACCAACCTGAACTATTGCATCATCACTCTTAGAGACATACTCAATACTAGAATAAAAGTTACCTTTAGAATAATCTAACCGTCCTGAAAAAGCATTGGTCAATTCGTTAAACTCAGGATCTTCTATGTTTATTTCTTCCTTCCTTCCTACATAACTTAACCCAAGATTTAGATTGGAGTTCTCAAAACTAAAAATAGAAGAAAGATTTACCTCTGTATTTGCTCCAAATACTTCACCAGCAGAAATTTCAAAACCGACACGCTGCTTACCATATAAGGCTGTTAATGAAATAGATTCTATAGGCGTATATTCTATATTGCCCCCTAAAAGAGCGTTGTTAAGGCCTAACTGTCTGTCTTCCCAATTTCTTAAAATCAATCCGCTTCCGAATTGAGAATAAAAATGACCTGCTGTGATATTTAGTTTTGAATCTTTATAATTTAAGCTATAAATACCTACATCAGTGCCTTTGAGATTCGGAGAATAGTTAATTAACGCCAAAGGTTCGTATGATTCTAGTTGCACTGTAGCTGTAAAATTTTTAAAAAAGGAGTAATCTAATTTTAAATAATTATTAGACCTTAGGTGTTTATCTCCATCGTCATTTGTACTGTCATAAAACGGACCTGTTTTTTTGTCGTCATTATACCAAGTAGTATTAGATTCTAGTCCTATTCTTAAATTCTCTATTAATTGTGCAAAAATAAATTGTCCCGATAGACAAAAAACTAATAGTAATATCAGTCTTTTCATAGTGTTGGTTTTGGCTTGCAGTTAGTCATTTTATTAAAACGCTATTTGGAGTGTTTTTTAATCACTTCATATAGCTCATCTTCGCTTCCTGGTGTGTAACCCGTATGTTGATAGACAATTTTACCGTTTTTTACAATAATAACATAGGGCAAAACAGCAATATTTAATGCACGTTTAAGTTCTTGGTTGTCATCTAGTAAAATCTGATAATCCCAATCTTTACCATTTACAAGTGGTATCACTCTTTTCTTGGTTCGAGAGTCATCTGTGGAAATAGCAATAATTTCAACATTAGTTTCTTCTTGCCATTCTTCATAAACTTCACTAATAGCATCGAGTTCATTAATACATGGTACACACCATGTAGCCCAAAAACTAAAGACTTTAACAGTGTCTGAGTTTGCAAGTTCTTGTATGGAGATTGATTTATCCTGTGTGTTTTTTAAACTAATATTTGGTAATTCTTGAGCTTTAATAAAAGAGAAAGCTAGTAAACAGGCTATAACGAAGGTGTTTTTCATATTATTAGTTTTAGTGCTTTTATCAATATTTATGCAATAATAATACCAAAAATTCAAAATATTATTATATTCGCTAACGAATTAATAAAAATACTCTTCATGAAAAAATCTTACATCTTAAAAACTTTATTTCTTGCATTTATTTTAATTTTCAACAGCTGTAGCAGTAGCGATAGCAGTGATGATTCTGGTGGAGGCGGAAATGATATAACGAGCATAACATTATCTAGACAATTTAGTACAGATGTTTATGCTGGTGATAATATTTATTTCGATGTAAAAGGGAATACTAATGCAATAGTAACGTCTTCTGCTACAATAACATTAAATGGTATTAATATTGGAGGAAGTTCTTACACTTCGACAACTGCAGGAGTATTAGATTTTGTAGCTACTTATAATGGTTTAACAACTAATTTACAAGTTACAGTTTTAGAGCAATCAACGAAGTTCGCTAGAAATGTTTTAATAGAAGATTATACAGGTGCTTGGTGTGGTTATTGCCCAAGAGTAGCTTATGGTATAGAGCAAGTTGCATTGGCAACTGATAAAGCCGTTACAGTAGCAATACATCGTGGGAATGCTGATCCTAATGGAAATAATCATGATCCTTACAATTTTAGTGCTGGCACATTAGAAGATATAATAAATTTACAAGGTTACCCAACAGCCATGTTAAACAGAACCACAGAATGGACATACCCAGAGCCAAGTAACGTAAGTCAAGTTGTCACCTTAGCGAATACTGATGGAGATTTAGGGTTAGCTTTAACGCCTACACTAAGTGGAAATGATATATCTATTGATGTAAAAGTTAAATTTGGTGCCTTGTCTTCTACAAACGCTAAACTCGTTGTTTATGTTCTAGAAGATGGTTTAATTTATGACCAAGTAAATTATACAAGTTATTATGGTGGTACCAGTGTCATAAATAATTTTGAGCACGACCATGTGTTAAGAGCTTGTTTAACTGATTTATTAGGTGATACAATTCCAGCTGCTCAAGTTGTTGAAGATAATGTATATGCGGAAACCATTTCTGTATCGGTGCCAGGTAATGTAACTGATATGACAAAAATGAGTATTGTTGCCTTTGTTGTAAATGGCTCAACAAATGCGGTATATAATGCGAGATCAGCTAACTTCGGTGATGCTCAAAGTATTGAAGAGTTGTAAAAAACGACTTATATGTATAAAAAAACCTGTAAAGTAATTTACAGGTTTTTTTGTTATATATATTTAGACCTTAAAGATGGTGTAGAATCTTTGAGATTAATTTGCGATAATTTTAGTTGAGAATGTAGCGTTGTTTTCAGTTGTAACATTCAGAATGTAAAACCCTGAAGCTAAATTTAAAGGAATACTAGTTCGATTATCTAAGAATAGTCTGGTATTAAATATTATTTTCCCTGTTAAATCTATAATACTAACATTTGCATTTGTATTCCTATTAGAGAGTAATACTAATTGGTCTTTTATAGGGTTTTTTTCCAATTGAAATGCAATTGCGTTTTCATCTGAAATACTCAAAGGAGGATTTAAAATTTCAGATAAAGCAAAAGCAACGTTAGCTTCAGTAAGTTGAACGTGTGGCTCATTATCGTCTGGTAAAAAAGTATTGTCAAATGGCGTGTTATTTGTGGTTCCACGACTCGCTATATTAATATCGTGGTACCAGTTAATATCATCACCAGAACTTTCATCTGTAATTTCAAGAGCTAGTGCGCTAACAGAAGGTATAAAACTAAATTTATCAATTTGTAATGCCGCTAAAAAGTCAGCTGCGATTCCTCCTCCAGTTCCTATATCTCCCGTTAAACCTGATAAATCAAATAATCCACCTGGTGCCGCATCAACACCATCAAAATTTGTAGTTCCTGATTCTGCAATAGATTCAATATCAGCTATAATTGGAATTGGTGCAAAAAAACGACTGACCTGAACTGGTATTCCAGTGGCAGGAGTCATGTTAATATCTATTTCTACATCTAACGTAAGATTTCCAAAAGGTGTTGGTACTACTACTGGTATTACGGTATTAATAATTGGAAACCCATTAGTCACCATAGTGCCAGAATTACCTATGGCAAAATACGAGTTGCCAATACCGCTTCCGTTTATAATAGCTACGTTACGGACATTTTCAGGAAATCCACTTGCAGTGAAATTATTAATATTAGATTCGAATTGAATACGAAATGGATGAGGCTCAGGTAATGTTCTTGTAGGATCAAAATCTACTGTATTTCCAACTTGTAAATGTGGTTCAAAATGATCTATAAGTAGTTGTCTTGCTGCAGGTGATTTTAAAAAACCGTTAATTAAAGGCTGCAATTCAGCAACGGCATTTGTATCATTAAAAGCTAAGTAATTTAATTGATGCTGTAATCCAATTGGTACATTAGCGCCATGATGAGGCGAATCAAAAGATATATATAATCTAGTATCTGCGTCTAAAGTCTGATTTTCCATATAATTTAAAGCATAGCGCGAAATTATACCTCCCATACTTGGGCCAATAATGACATTTTGCTCTGGACTATTAGTGGCTTTAGCTGTATTAATAGTATTAATTAATTCTACTAATAGCATGGCGTTACGTTCCATGAAATCGGCACCACCATCTACTGAGGCTCCATCGGCAGCTCTCACGTAAGTGGGGAAATTTAAAATAACAACATCAAAACCTTCAGCTCTAACCAAATCAGCTAAATTTTGAATTCCTGCTGTTCCTGTATAGTCTAATGAACTATATAATCCAGCAATATTTCTGGTGTCACCTGGATCAAAACCATCAACAACAATTATTGGTTTATCTAAAATATTATCTGCACTTAAAAATATCTGATATTCTCCTTCGCCAGGATAGTTCGAAGCTTCACCGTAAGCAGATAAATCTGGTGTGATAGTAGATGTAAAAGCTATTTGAGCAACTATAAGTGTTGGAAAAATTAAAAGAAATAAAAAGTAATTTTTTTTCATAGCTAAGGAATTAAGATTAATAAGATGAAAAGATACAAAGTTTACTTTTGCAATTGATTTTTTTTAACTTCATTTCTATTAAAAGCAAAAAAAATCCTTAAAAGCATTTAGCTTATAAGGATTTAATTATCAATTTGTTATAGGTTTTAACCTAAGAAAGGATATCTGTAGTCTGTTGGTGTTACAAAAGTTTCCTTAATTAATCTTGGTGATACCCAACGTAATAAATTTTGTGCACTACCGGCTTTATCATTTGTTCCAGACGCTCTTGCTCCACCAAATGGTTGTTGACCAACAACAGCACCTGTAGGTTTGTCATTGACATAAAAGTTACCTGCTGAATTTTGAAGGGCTTTTGTAGCTTCTTCTACAGCATAACGATCTGCAGATATAATTGCTCCTGTTAAAGCATATTCACTAGTCTCGTCAACTAATTTTAAAGTTTCTGAAAACTTATCATCTTCATAGACATAAATGGTCATTACAGGTCCAAAAAGTTCAGTACACATTGTTGTGTATTTTGGGCTTGAAGCAACGATAACAGTAGGCTCTATAAAATAACCTTTAGATTTATCATAATTACCACCGGCGATAATCTCAGCATCACTATCGGCCTTAGCTCCATCGATATACTTTGCTAATTTGTCAAAAGAACCTTCGTGGATTACAGCTGTAATATAGTTACTCATATCTTCTGGTGATCCCATTTTGAAGGATTTCATATCTTCAATAAGATATTTCTTCACATCTGCCCAAATACCTTTAGGTATGTAAGCTCTAGATGCAGCACTACATTTTTGTCCTTGAAATTCAAATGCTCCACGTGCAATTGCTGTAGCGACTTGTTTGGCGTCAGCAGATTTGTGTGCAACAATAAAATCCTTACCACCAGTTTCACCTACAATTTTTGGATAGGTTTTATAGTTATGGATATTGTTCCCAATCTGCTTCCATAATTCTTTAAAAATGTAAGTAGATCCTGTAAAATGTAAACCAGAGAAATCTGGACTTGCCATTACCGTATTTGTAATCATTACAGGGTCACCAAAAACAACATTAATCACGCCAGCTGGTACACCTGCTTCTTTAAACACATCCATAATAACTTTTGCAGAATACACTTGGCTATCACTAGGTTTCCAAACCACTACATTACCCATTAATGCCATGCAAGCTGGTAAATTACCTGCAATAGCTGTAAAGTTAAATGGAGTTACAGCATATGTAAAACCTTCAAGCGGTCTGTATTCTACTCTGTTCCATGCGTCACTTGTACTTTCCGGTTGTTCCATATAGATGTCAGTCATAAACTGAACATTAAAACGTAAGAAATCTATAAATTCACAAGCGGCATCAATTTCTGCTTGATGAACTGTTTTGGATTGTGCAATCATAGTTGCTGCGTTAATCTTGGCTCTATAAGGACCAGCTATTAATTCGGCAGCTTTTAAGAAAATACCAGCACGTTGTTCCCAAGGCATTTGAGACCAAGATTTGCGAGCTTCTAAAGCTGTTGCAATGGCATCATCAATATGTTTTTGTTCTGCTACATGATACTCGCCAACAATATGCTGATGGTCGTGAGGAGGAGACATAGTTCTGGTATTACCAGTTTTTACATCTTTTCCATTTATATATAAAGGAACTTCTACTTGACTGTTAAACATTGCTTTATAAGTTTCTTGAACAGCTTTGCGTTCAGGAGAACCAGGAGCATAAGACTTTACAGGCTCATTGACTGCTACAGGTACATTAAAGAATCCTTTTCCCATGATATATTTTGTTTTTAAGTTTAGTTTTTTGAAAGTGCAAAGGTACAATATTTATGATATATTTTTTGTTTCAAACGTTATAGTTGTGTGAAGATTGGAAAGAAATTTTTGTAAGTTGCTGACTTAAATTTTTGTATTTATTTATGCTAAAAAACGACGCTTTTATTATAACCCTTGCGTATCCTGAAACCATTGTTTCTCATGCAGAAGAGTGGTACTCTAAATTTTTACGATTTTTCTATATTGGTAGTAAAAAGCATGTGAGAGCTGGTCACGCCGCTATAATATTGATTGATAAATCAACAGGTGCTTTAGAATATCATGATTTTGGTCGTTATATAACAGCAGCGCCAAATGGAAGAGTGAGGGGGAAACAAACTGATTTTGAACTCAACTTTCCGCTTGTAGCAGAAATTGAAAATGATACGATTAAAAACTTGAATGAGATACTCAAGTTTTTGGCAACACATCCTAAATTAACGCATGGTGATGGTAATTTGTATGCTTCGGTATGTAATGCAGTTAATTATGATTTGGCTCGAGCACATATTACCATAATGCAATATCGTGATTTTATTAGGTATGCAGCATTTATAAAGGATGCCAGTAACTGTGCGCGTTTTGTGACGAATACTTTAATCGCTTGTGTAACCAATTCAAATATAAAAAAGAAATTACAAAACTCTAAGTGGTTTACGCCTAGTACTATTGGTAATGTAGTTATAGCTGATACTGAAAATGATGTTTATGTGGTTTCAGATTATGGCGAAATAAGTGAGTTTAAATCAACTGTAAGTAAAGAAAACAGAAAGTTGTTTTTAGATACGCTTAAAGGTTATAACCCTAGTTTAATAGGAACATTAGAGCCAAAGCATACTAATATTAAAGTTGAACATGCGCAATGGTTGGGTGGTATTGCTGCTGGTGCATGGTTTGAAATTTATGATTTAACAAGTACTTCAGAATTTAGATTCAGACGTATTTCACCTTATGGTAATATTGATTCTGATGGTATTTATGTAATTGATAAAGAAGGGTTTGATCTCACTTTAGACTATCAATTTGTGCATTACTCGAATTGCCTTTTCTTTCATATAGAACAACATTCTATACAATTCAGATTTGAATTTGTTAAAAATTATGACGTTTAGTTAAGTGCAAAGGGTGCACTCAACTTAAATGAAGGAATAAAAACCTTAAACTTATTTGCTTTTGTAAAGTTGACCATATTGTAATGGCCTTGCATAGCGCCAAAAGGTGATGTTAAAAGGCAACCAGAATTGTATGTGTGAGATTCACCTGGTTTTAAAACCGGCTTTTTGCCAATGACCCCTTCACCTTCAATAATTTCTTCATTATTTAAGGCGTCTAGTATTTTCCAATGTCTAGAGTTTAGCTGAACAGAATCTTTACTTTGGTTTTCAATAATTACTTTATAGCCAAAGGCAAAGTGCACTTTATAATTTTTATAAAATGTGCCTTCAAAATTGGTTTCTACAGAAATTTTAATTCCGCTTGTAACTTGTTGTACCATTAGTTCTTTAAAAGTGTATGCTAAAGTAGCATAATTTTTGAATGAACCACTACTATTTCTGTTAAGTGGTCGTAATTTTTAACATATGTTTGGAAACAAAGGCTTCTAAGGTCTCAAAAAAGGCTAAAATATCTTCTTTTTCTAGAATACTATTAATAGTTACCATTCTAATAAATTCTTGATTGTTGAACTTTCCAAAACCAACCATTAATTCTGAGTTTTTATAAAGTGCTGTGCATAACGCATTCGCGGGAATATTCTTATAATTAAAACAAACAGAAATAGAATCTTCAAAACTGTAAAGTGTATAATCTTTATGGTTATTGATGTAATCTCTTGCAATTTCAGCCATTTCAAACTGCTTGTTCACAATTTTTTCTAGACCATTTGTTCCTACAGATTTCCATAAGGTCCAAAGCTTTAGAGCATCGTTACGTCTTCCGCATTGCATAGAGGTTTTACCTAAGTTGAAATCGTCACCATCAGTTTGGTATAAGTAATCCGCTTCATTAGAAAAAGAATGATGCAGTTGTGCTTTATGTGGGGTAACTATAATTGAACAACTTAAAGGTGTACCTAACATTTTATGAGCATTAACACTAAAAGAATCAGAACGTTCTAAACCTTTTATTAAGCGTTTGTATTTTTTGCTAAAAATTACGCCGCCACAATATGCACCATCAACATGCAACCATAGATTGTGTTTTTTGCAGACATCACTGATAGTTTCAATATCATCAAAAGCACCAAGTACTGTAGTGCCAGCAGTAACGTTTACGAAAAATGGTTGAAAGCCTTCGTTGAGGTCGTTAATAATTAATTCTTCTAAATGTTCGGCTAACATTTCACCATGTTTATTAGTGGCTACAAGTCTAACCTGGTTTCTTCCGACACCTGTGAGCGCTGCATTTTTTGAAATGGAGTAGTGAGATTCTTTTGAAGTATAAAGCGTCATAGATTTGGATATGCCCTCGGCTCTAATGGAATCATTTTTATGGTCTCTTGCCATAATTAGTGCCATCATATTACTCATAGATCCACCGGGAGCTAAAGTACCATCACTATTTTTAGGATAACCAGCTAATTCGCAAATATTCTTAAGCACTTGCTTTTCAATGCCTACTTGAGGACCAGCAACTTTGTAGGTGTACATACTATTATTGAACATTACTGCCAATAAATCACCTAGAGTTGCTTTGTTAACTCTTCCGCCAAATAATTGATTAAAAAATGATTTTGAAGCTGTTTTAGGCGTACTTCTAATGACTTGTTTTAAGGTTTCTTTAAAATCGTTGTCAACTAAACCATCTGAATTTAATGATAAATCTATTTGATTATATAACTCTAACGTTGGAATAGGTTTTGCGACAGGCTGATTTGTTTCTTCCTTAAAAAGTTCGTCGCATAATTCAGAAAATAGGGCAATATCATTTTGCATCTTAAAAACTGTTTAATGAGGTGAAAGGTAGAATAAATTTAGTCTAATTGGTTGGTAAACCTTACAGTTTTAATTAGAAATATCTATAGAAGAAGCCTCTCCAAAACCGATAAGACGATCATATCTAGCACCTAAGTTTCTATAATAAACAAGTACTTTATAGTTGTTTTCAGTTTGCCAGAAGTTGCCACTAATTGCACCTTCATCTAATTGTCCAGTACTTTTATCTACAGTAACGTGCTTGTAATTGTAGAACCCTTGTTTTAGTCGCAACATACTCTCATAGCGCCTACTTTCAGGATTAAACTCCATTTTGGTTAAATCTTCAATAGCAAAGGCATTAAAGTTGCCGTAAACATAGATGTCTTGATCTTTCAGTTCTTCATGTAATAATGAGAAATGAATCATAGTATAATCTGCTTCAACATCGACATCGGTTCTATCGATTGCTGTAACCTGAAAGTTTCCATTAATATCAGGATTGTATGTGTACGGTCTATTTTTTCGAGATATATTAGTGTATAAATAACTATGGTAAATCTCTTTTAAATCTATAAACTGAACACCAACATTTGCGGCTCTTACATCTTTGTTTTCAAAATACAAATATTCATTTCCACCCCAAAAAGCAGATTCGTTAACGTACTTATAAATAAGTTGATTGCCCAGTGTGTATTGAGGTTTTAAATCTGAAATAGCGGTGTAGAGGTTGTTATTTTGAATAATTAGTGTCTTAACAGTTTCTAATGGGTTGTTAAAATTGATGCCATTGTCATATACGACAATGTCAATAGTTTGTTTTTCGGCTATAACTTTAACGTCTCTAGAGCTTTTTACTTTGACTCCAACTTTTACGATGTCTTCATACACCATAAATTTTCTACTGAACATCAATTCATCATAATCATCATAGATAGAAATCATGTAATTTCCACTTTTTAATAAAGCACGTGTTCGTGAATTAGGTATAGTTAAATCGTAGTGTGAGTAAATTTGGTAGGTGTTAAATGAATTCTCATAAGTTAAAATCCTTTGATTATCAAAGCCTTTTAGATATTCGGCTTTGACTAAAATAGAAGGCGTCCAATCGAAATTAAAATGTTCTATGATGTAATAGAAGTCTTCTTCATTGGCATTTAAGGCATCAAATTCTAATACTAAACGTTCACCTAGTTTTAAGACAGGCAGCTGACCTTGGGTAGTCTTACTTTTAAATGATATTGTTTTTATAAAGTCAGGAGGACTAACTTCTTCAACCTGAGAAATTAAAATTGTTGGCAATAGTAAAAGCAATAAGAGGCTATAAAAGTTCTTTTTCATTCTTTAAATTCTGTTGTGGATAAAGATAATCAAAATCTGTGCCTAAGCATAGTGGTTATTCTTTATTGAGTTCTTTCTTAATTATATTTAGAATTGAATTAATTTGATTAAGCATACTTTTTTGTCTAGACAGCCTATTGCCTTCGTGTGCAGTTTTGCTAAATAAATTACCGAAAAACGGATCGTCATTAAAGAATTTTTTTGAAACTAAAAGAGAGTCATATGATCTAGATTTTAAACCTAAACGATCTCTATATTTGTTGCTGGTTATTTTTAAAACGAAACTGCTTGTTTGAGTGGTTAAAACAGTAAGCAAATCCATTGTGGTTTGTTGATCCTCAAAACCAGACTCTAGGTCTGCAGCAAATTACGTTAATAGATGCCTTAACTCTTCATTTTCTATCAAATCAATTTTACCTGCGCTTATTAGGGCATTATAGGCTCCTGTAATTGGTTCAGCGCGATACCAAGATGTTCCATAACCAATCAAATGACTTAATGAATCTAGGTTTTTATCAAAATATTCAAATTCTCTTTTGTCCTGTTTTTCATGAATATTTATAAGTATACTAGAATAGTCTAGAACGCTTTGTTGCATCAGCATTGTTTCGTTTAATCTGTTTTTGACACTTTAAAATCAGTTTCTAAGGCTTTTAAAATTTTCACCTCTTCATTCTTAGACTTTCTCTTTTCATTCCAAGTATTAATCTGTAGAGCAATTAAGATGCCTATAACCACAAGTATGATTTCACCAAGAGCATATTTAAAATAACGTTGTGTTTTGTTTTCGTTGAGCATTTTTTTACGAATGTTTCTAAATAGTTTTATCATCTTCAATTATAAGTAATTGAGTTTAAAGATAAATAATAAAGCATAGCGCGATGTATTTCACTTATTTATAATCATTATAAATAAAAAAGATGTTTTAATATGAAAATTAATTAAGCATTAATTCGTAAATTTGCATCGATTTTTACATAACGAATCTTTAAGTATATGTCAAAAGACATCAAAATAAAAAAGGGTTTAGATATAAAGTTAATCGGTGAAGCCGAGCAAGCTACAGAAAACGCTATCATTAGCAATTTCTACTCTATAAGACCCGAAGATTTCCACAGTATTATTCCAAAACTTGTCGCAAAAGAAGGAACACGTGTTAAAGCAGGTGAGACTTTGTTTCATAATAAGGATAATGAAGCTATGAAATTTGTTTCACCAGTTTCTGGTGAGGTAACTGAAGTACAACGTGGACCAAGACGTCGTATTGACGCCATTAAAATAACGGCAGATAAAGAGCAAACGCACGTAGATCATGGTCAATTTGATTTATCCGCTGATGCAGACAAAATTAAGGCACATTTATTAGCGTCTGGATGTTGGGCATTTATTAAACAACGTCCTTATGATGTTGTCGCAAAAGCAGATAAAACACCAAAAGCAGTCTTTGTTTCTGGTTATGCTAGTGCGCCTTTAGCAGCTAATTTAGATTATACTTTAGCTGGTAAAGAAGCTGAATTACAAGCTGCAGTTACTGCATTTTCAAAATTAGCTGAAGGTGGAGTTCATGTTTCAGTTGGTAGTTCTAATTCACCATTAGCAAACCTAAATAACACAACGACTCATAAAGTTTCTGGGCCACACCCTTCAGGAAATGTAGGGACTTTAATAAATAAAGTGAGTCCTGTAAATAAAGGAGAAGTTGTTTGGACAATTAATGCACAAGATTTAGTAATTATTGGTGAGCTGTTATTAACTGGCAAGTTTAACGCTGAGCGTGTTGTTGCTTTAGCGGGTTCTTCAGTAAAAAAGCCAAGATATTTTAGAACTAAGATTGGTTCTGAAATTGCAACTATGGTTTACGATAATGGTGTTGATAAAGATGGTAATGACCGTATTATTTCTGGAAATGTATTATCAGGAAAGCAAGTCGCACCAGATGGAAATTTAGATTATTACAGTAATGTAATAACTGTTATTCCTGAAGGTGATGATTATGAATTCTTTGGTTGGACGAAACCCGTTTTTAATAAAGTTTCAACGTCTAGAGCTTTAACGTTTTCATGGTTAAACCCAAAAAAGAAATTCGAATTAAATACGAATACAAACGGAGAACATCGTGCGTTTGTAACTACAGGAACTTACGAAGAAGTTTTTCCATTAGATATTTTCCCAATGCAGATTTTAAAAGCTTGTATGTATCAAGATTTAGATGAAATGGAAGCTTTAGGAATGTACGAAGTTGCTCCTGAAGATTTTGCATTAACAGAATTTGTATGTGTGTCTAAGCAACCACATCAAAAAATTATAAGAGAAGGTTTAGACTTAATGCTTAAAGAAATTGGATAATTATTCATTTTGAAAGAATGAAAAATAACATTTTATTCATTTTTCGAAGTAAAATGAAAAATATAACAGATGGGTTTAAAAAATAGTTTACATAATTTTAAAGTAAAGAATAAAGATAAAAAATGGTTGCCGGCATTTTCTGCAATACATACATTTTTATATCTACCTAATGAAACCACACATGGTGGAACTCACATTAAGGCAGCAGATGATTTAAAACGGACAATGAATACCGTAATCTTGGCATTAGTACCATGTTTAATATTCGGTATGTTTAATGCAGGTTATCAGCATTATTTAGCGCAAGGATTAATAGAATCTGCAGATGGATTCTTAGGTGCATCGTTCTGGACATGGGATAATTTAGTTATTGGTCTATGGAAAGTCTTACCTCTTGTAATAGTATCTTATGGTGTAGGTTTAGCGGTAGAGTTTATATTCGCCATAATAAAAGGACACGAAGTAGAAGAAGGCTATTTAGTAACTGGTATGTTAGTCCCATTAATTGTACCTATTGACATTCCTCTATGGATGTTATCAGTAGCAGTTATATTTGGTGTTGTCATCGGAAAAGAAGTTTTTGGTGGAACAGGAATGAATATTCTTAACCCTGCCTTAACCATACGTGCATTCTTATTCTTCGCTTATCCAACTTGGATGTCTGGTGATAAAGTTTGGGTACATGGTGCTGTAGAACGTGATCAAATGATTGCTGCAGGTCAAAACGTAGATGCTATTTCAGGTGAAACCTTATTGGGTGCTTATGCCCAAAATAGTTCCTTAGCTGGTATAGATTATTGGGATATGTTTTGGGGAATTATACCAGGTTCAGTCGGAGAGACTTCAAAATTCTTAATCATAATAGGCGCACTATTCTTAATCTTCGCGAAAATAGGGAGTTGGCGAATTATTTTAAGTACAATAATTGGTGCTTTAGTAATGGGCTTAATTTTTAATGGTGTTGTTGATGCTGGTTGGATTGGTGAGTCAAGTAAATTCTATGGATTAATGAGCATTCCGTTCTGGCAGCATTTAATTATAGGAAGTATCTTATTTGGAGCAGTTTATATGGCGACAGATCCTGTAACGGCATCTCAAACTAATAAAGGAAAGTGGATTTATGGATTCTTAATTGGGTTTATATCCATTATGATTCGTGTATTTAACCCAGCTTATCCAGAGGGTGTATTTCTTGCAATATTATTGATGAATGTATTCGCACCAACCATTGACCATTATGTGGTTCAAGGAAATGTAAAGAAAAGAATGAAACGTGTAAAAGTTAAAGCAGCGTAATCATGGAAAAAAGAACAGATAAAAATTCATATACTATAATTTTTGCCATTGGGATGGTATTAGTTGTAGGTGCTTTATTAGCGTTTCTAGCGTCTTCGTTAAAACCCATTATTACTGAAAACGAGCGTTTAGAGAAACAGCAAAATATCTTATATGCAATGGGTATTAATGCTAATGAAGGTACTAGTGCAAAATTTGTATCTACAGATGAAGCGCCAAAACTTTTTGATCAGTATATCAAACAGCAATTAGTTATTGATGGAAAAAATGCTGAAGAAGACAATCAAGCATACTTAATTGATGTTAAGAAAGAGCAAGCTAAAGCTAAGAAAGGCGAAACAAGACGTTTACCTTTATTTGTAGGTGAAAAGGAAGGCAAAAGCTTTTATATAGCACCAATACGAGGCAAAGGTCTTTGGGATGCAATTTGGGGGTATGTTGCTCTAGATGAAGATATGGTAGTCCAAGGCGCTTATTTTGATCATAAAGGTGAAACTCCAGGATTAGGGGCTAATATTAAGCAACGTTTTTTTATGGACGATTTTCACGGTGAGCACTTGCTAAATGAAAATGG
>RCND010001044.1_pt1 | contig 15675 bp, 15 predicted proteins | sample 2041351 | NCBI WGS metagenome assembly RCND01 (sample SAMN09708230, study PRJNA481090) | Marine sediment metagenome, whole genome shotgun sequencing project. | biome: marine sediment; feature: ocean; material: sediment; isolation source: Sewage treatment plant 12B marine sediment (STP12B) ...
CCCAAGATGATGGGGCGGGTTATGGGACACATAATGAAGACTGGCGTTGAACTCGATGGTGGTCTGGTGAACCGCCTGGTCCGTGAGGAGCTCGGCGCATAGCCGCCACATCGCCCGAGCGTTATCAGCCGATGCTGGCGTCGCCGTGGGACACTACTTTTTCGGATCCGGCCTGGACGTTTGAGCTGAAGTGGGATGGGGTTCGATGCCTCATGTATGCAACGGATGCTGGGGTCCAGCTGCAAAGCCGTGCCGGCAACGACCTGGCGGCTCGTTACCCGGAACTCGTCGCCCTCGACCTCCCACCCAATATTGTGCTGGACGGTGAAGTCGTCGCCATCGACGAATCTGGACGCCCGTCGTTTCAGCGTCTCCAGAGCCGGAGGGGAGTCGATGGTGGCGGTGGGATCGTCCCTATCACCTACGTCGTTTTCGATCTCCTTCATCACGGCGAAAGCCTGGTCGGGGCGCCGCTCGAAGACCGCGTCGGGCACCTCGCTCGTCTCGACCTGCCAGCGCCGCTCGTCGTCGCCGACAGCTTCCGTGGTGATTCGAGACCAGTTTGGGATTTCGTGGTCGCCAACGATCTAGAGGGCATCGTTGCCAAGAGATTGAGCAGTCGGTACCAGCCGGGGAAGAGGTCGCCCGATTGGCGGAAGATTGGGCAGTTCAAACAAGTCCGTGCCGTAGTCGGGGGATTCACAGCCGGGACGGGCGCCAGGGAGCCATCGTTTGGAGCGTTGCTCTTGGGTCTGCAGGACGGCGACAAACTGCGGTGGATCGGTGCGGTTGGGTCGGGCTTCAACGACAAAGCCCTGCGGGCCATCCGCGGGGCTCTGGACAACATGACCGTTGGCCAATCACCCTTTCAATCAAACTTGGAGATCCCCGCCGGAGCTACCTGGGTGCAGCCCCGGCTTGTTGCCATGGTTCGCTACAAGCAGTGGACAACAGCAGGCCGGCTCCGTGCCCCATCCTTCCAAGGCATGACCGACACTCCTGTCGGGCTGGCCTCATGGGAGGCGGAAGGTCCCCCCGCTGCATAGGCCGAGAGGACCTAATCCGAGAACGCGAAAACCGGGTTTTAAGGATCGCGCCGGGCACGGCGATAGGGAATACATGGTTGCACTACAAGCCCTCGTTGCCGCAATAACCTTTGCGCTGGTGCTGTTTGCGGCTCGTCTCACCGTCGAACTCGAGGCCTTTGACCAGGAGTAGATGGGGTATCGGCGGGTCGCCTAGACAGCCTTCTTTTCCTTCGTGGCTTCGACGCTCGCCCGCAGGGCATCCATCAAGTCCACGACGCCTGTCGCTTCAGGTAGGTCTGGAGCAACAATCTGTTGACCCTCGACTTTGATAGCGGCGGCGGCTTCGACGGCTTCCCGTGACTCGTCGTTCCAGGCCGACGGATCAAACGTGCCCGCCAGATTGTCGATGATCATGGTTGCCATCGACATTTCTTCTTCTCTTATTTCGATCTCGTCCTCAAGACTCTCGAAGTTTGGCTCCCGTATCTCATCGGGCCAGTACATCGTCTCGAGAATGATCACTCCCTCTTCGGCACGGAGTGTCGCCAGATACTCGCGTTCGCGAATCGCCACCTTGGCGATGCCGACCATACCCCGGGTTTCGAGGCCGGCGAGCAAGATGCGGTAGGCCTTGATTCCTGTCTTTTCCGGAGCGAGGTAATACGAGGTGCGAAAGTAGATCGGATCGATTTCGGAACGATCGACGAACTGGACAACATCGACGGTTCCGCCGGTTATGCCCTTCATGATGCCCTGCAACTCCTCGGAGGTGAACACGACATAGCGTTCCTTGTCGATCTCATAGCCCTTGACGATGTTGTCGGTTAGTACCTCTTCGCCGTCGGCCTCCGCAACCTTCTTGTACCGAATGCGCGAGTGATCAGATTCACGCAATTGGCGGAAGCTCGGGCGCTTGCTCTCAGTCGCCGAATACAGGCCGACCGGGATCGTGACCAACCCGAACGATATGGCACCTTTCCAGATGGGGCGCATGTTGAACCTCCCAGTACGCGAAAACACTAGCTGGGCAAATAGCGATCGGGCTACGGGTTTTTGGGGCGTACACTCGTCGCACTCCTAGAAGGACACCGATTGATCACAGGATTGCTGTCGCCGCCCGAACTCGAAGTTCGGCAAGACGAGAGGGCTGACAAGGAAGCCTTCATCGTGATCATCGTGGGCACATTGCTGCTCTATGTCTTCCATTACTGGGGTCGTCCGGACTACTTCGTGAGATCGGGACTTATCGACTGGGTGGCCTCCAACATCGGAGGGACGCTCGAAGAGCACCCAGGGGTTGGGGCCTATCTGTACTGGGGCTTCACCTCGTTGGTCCTCCGCACGCTGGTGCCAGCCGCGATCATCTTCTGGCTGATCAAGGACTCTCCCCGCAACTGGGGATACCGGATCAGCGGCACGCTGAAGCATTTCCCGGTCTACGGCCTCATGTACATGGTCATGTTGCCGATCCTCGTCTGGATATCGAGCCTTGAAAGCTTCATGACCTACTACCCGTTCTACGACCGTGCTGCTGAAGGGGGCTCGGCCTTCTGGCTGTACGAGTTCGGCTACGCATTTCAGTTTGTGGGGATCGAAGCATTCTTCCGTGGCTTCCTGACGTTTGGATTGGCGAGACGATTTGGTCTTCTCGGCGTCGCCATCATGACGGTGCCCTACACGATGATTCATTTCGGGAAGCCCGCACCCGAGGCCTTTGCCGCGATCATTGCCGGCCTTGCACTTGGCTATCTGGCATTGCGGTCCAAGAGCTTTGTCCCGGGGATCTTCCTCCACGTCAGCGTCGCCATAACAATGGACATGCTGGTCCTGTGGCGCCTCGGTGCGCTGGGTAACGTGTTCTAGGAGATAGCATCGGGTGATGGTGAGACCGTTGACACCGAGTGCTGGGTTGCGCCGCGCCGTCGCAGAGATGATGGGCGACGAGATCGTGAATTGGCAACCGGTTTCGGGTGGCTTCAGCTCGGCTGGCTTGTGGGTAGTGGGCACCGCCGGCGGTGTGACTCGGTTTGTCAAGGCCGCCACATCGGACGACACCGCTCGGTTCCTTCGAGACGAGGCCCACGTCTACGAGCATCTTTCTGCCTCGTTCATGCCAGAGGTGGAAGCCTGGATCGATGACGGCAGTCGCCCGTTCCTAGTCATGGAACACCTCAGCCAGTCTCACTGGCCCCCACCGTGGTCTGTGGACGACGTTGCCGCGATTGGGTCGCTATGTGATGCGATAGCGGCTACTCCGCCCCCAGACGGTCTCAGCACTGAGGCGTTGACTGCACTGGGAGTTGACTTCTGGGCCAACATTGCCTCCAATCGGGCGCCGATACATGCTCTACAAGTGGCAAGTCCGTCGTGGTTCGACAGAGCATTGCCACGCCTGATCGAGGTTGAAAAGCGCGCCGTTGTGTCCGGCGACTGTTTGGTGCATGCAGATATCCGCTCGGACAACGTGTGTATAGGCGACCAGGTGAAAGTAATCGACTGGAACTGGGCATATGTCGGCAATCCGATGCTGGACTGGGTGGCTTGGCTTCCCAGTCTGTATCTCGAAGGCGGGCCTGCGCCGTGGAAGCTGCTTGTGGGTGAAACGCCTCTAGTCGCCAGGCTCGCCGGGTTCTTTCTCCAGCACGTCACCAGGCCAAGGGCGCCTGATGTCCGATCCGATATCCGCCAGTTCCAAAGATCGCAGGGCATAGTTGCGCTGCAATGGGCGTCCCGAGAATTGGGCCTTTCGGAGCCGGATCTCGTGGGAAGCAGTCGGGGCTGAGCCAAGGAACTCGGCGAAGCCGAGTCCCCCCCCATAGAGGGCCTGATGGGTCCCCGCCATGGAGTTCGGCGAAGCCGAACTCCATGGGAACTCGCCGACGGCGAGTTCCCAAGGACCGGCGAAGCCGGTACTCGTGCCCCAGGTAGGATTCGAACCTACGCTCCCGGCTCCGGAGGCCAGTGCTCTATCCCCTGAGCTACTGGGGCGCACGCCGGAGTGTAACAAGGCGATAGGCCCATGAGACATGGGCCTATCCTTGCGCCGCAACAAGCCAAGGAAACGATGTCTCTCACCGCCACTCTGTCACAGATGTTTGGGGATGCCTTTGCCTCCCAAGGACTCGACTCGTCCTACGGGGCGGTCGTGGTCTCGGCTCGCCCCGACCTGGCGCAGTTCCAGTGCAACGGATCGATGGCGGCCGCCAAGACAGCTCGCAAGAACCCGCGGGAGGTGGCACAAAGCGTTATCGATTCCCTTGGAGACACCACACCATTCGCGGACCTGTCTTTGGCCGGTCCCGGATTCATCAACATCACTCTGACCGATTCATACCTGGCCGGCTACGTCGATTCGTTGCAGGAGCCGTCGAGGTTCGGGACCGAGGTTTCCGACTCAAAGAAGATTGTCGTTGATTACGGCGGACCGAACGTCGCAAAGGAGCTCCATGTCGGGCACCTTCGTCCGGCGATCATCGGCGAGAGCATCAAACGGACCCTCAAGTTCCTCGGTAACGATGTTGTTAGCGATGTCCACCTCGGCGACTGGGGTATGCCATACGGGCAGCTGATTGCCGAACTCGAGGATCGCTTCCCGGAGCTGCCGTATTTCGACGAAAGCCAAACAGACGGGTACCCAAACGAGTCCCCGGTCACGATCGATGACCTCCAGGTCATGTATCCCGAGGCGTCGGCGCGAGCGAAAGCAGACCAGGAGTTTGCGGCACGGGCGCGAGCTGCAGTCGTTGCCCTTCAGGACGGACGCCCCGGCTATCGAGCCCTGTGGCAGCACATGAGGAACATTTCGATCGATGCGATCAAGAAGGTCTATGACCGGCTCAACGTCCACTTCGACCTTTGGCACGGCGAGAGCACGATCAATCACCGCCTCCAACCGATGGTTAAGCGACTGGTGGAAGACGGCTACGCATACGAGAGTGACGGGGCGCTGGTCATCGACGTGATGACTGACGAGGATACGAAGGAGCTACCGCCTTTCCTCCTCATCAAGTCGGATGGCGCCTCGCTTTATACGACATGGGACCTGGCCACCATCGAAGACCGCGTCGAGGATATCGGTGCCAAGGAACTCATATATGTGGTTGACGTGCGGCAGTCGCTGCACTTTGAGCAGGTCTTCCGTGCCGCCTACAAGACCGGTATCGCACCCGATGGAACCGTGCTCGATCATTCTGGCAACGGCACCGTCAACGGACCCGATGGAAAGCCGTTCAAGACACGCGATGGCGGTCTCCTCAGGTTGCGGGAGCTCATCGATATGGTCGTCGCGCGTGCGGCGGAGCGCCTCGAAGAGAATGAGATCGCCACGGACTTTGGCGACGCCGAGAAGGCCGATATCGCCGAGAAAGTCGGGCTGGCTGCTCTCAAGTACGGCGACCTGCAGAACCACCGGTCATCGAACTACATCTTTGACGTCGACAGGTTTACGTCCTTCGATGGCAAGACGGGTCCCTACCTTCTCTACGGTGCGGTGCGCATGCAGTCAGTCCTGCGTGAGTCCGGAAGCAGGGGACTGGCCGCCGGACCGCTGATTGCGCCGACGGTTGACCAAGAACGCAACCTGATGCTGCAGCTCGCCAGGCTCCCCGAGGTCGTCGCCAGAGCTGCTGAGCACCGTGCGCCCAACCACATTGCTGAGTATGCCTACGAGTTGGTGGCAGACTTCAGCCGCTTCTATGAGGCCTGTCACATCCTCAGGGAGCAAGATATGGAGCGACAGGCTTCATGGCTTCATCTCATTGAGCTTGCTCTTGCCGAGCTGACTTTGTTGCTCGATCTGCTCGGCATCGACGTACCGGAGCGTATGTGAGCGCAAACAAGGTCCCGGCCCATCTTCTCCCCGATACCGCAGAGGTAGTTGATGGTCGGCTCACCATCGGTGGTGTTGACGTCATCGAGCTCACGCAGAGATACGGCACGCCGCTGTTCGTCTACGACGAGGAGCACGTACGCACCCGATGTCGTCAGGCAGTCGCCGCTTTTGGTGATGGCGTTGCCTACGCCACGAAAGCGTTCCTGTCGCAGGCCATGGCCAAGTTGGCGTGGGAAGAAGGAATGCACCTCGATGTGGCGACCGGGGGAGAGCTACACGTCGCGCTTGCCGCTGGGGTCCCGGCCGAACGGCTTGTCATGCACGGCAACAACAAGTCCTCTCGCGAGCTCGCAATGGCGATCGAGTCTGGGGTGGGGCGGATCGTTATCGACTCATTCGACGAGATCGACCGCATTGAGCAACTCGTGGCCGCCGGCCTTGCTTCCCCGCGCGTCCTGGTCAGGGTCAACCCCGGCGTTGACGCCCATACCCACGAGTATTTGCAGACCGGTATCGCCGATTCCAAGTTCGGTTTCGGGATCTCCTCAGGCGACGCTGCTGAGGCAATCACCATCGCAAGTGGGTCCCCTGCAATGGATCTCATTGGAATCCATGCCCACATCGGTAGCCAGGTCTTTGCGGCGGATTCGTACGGCAAGGCCATCGGGGCGCTAGCCCCGTTCGTGACATCACATGGCCTTGCGGAGATGTCAATCGGTGGGGGACTTGGGGTCGCATACGTGACAGGAGAGAGTGCGCCAACCATTTCTGACTGGGCGGAATCGGTGAAGACCGCATGTGTCGCAAATGGGATACAGGCACGGATAACTGCCGAACCCGGGCGCGCCATAGTCGCCAGCGCTGCCGTCACCCTGTACACCGTTGGAACAATCAAAGACATCGACTCGATCCGAACCTACGTCGCCGTCGACGGGGGGATGAGCGACAACCCGCGACCCGTGCTCTATGGCAGCGGCTACGAGGCATTCTTGCCGCGTGATGTTGCAGCCGGCAGGACCAAGAACGTCCGCATCGTTGGCAAACACTGCGAATCCGGTGACGTCATCGTCAGCGATGCTGCCATACCCGCCGATACCCAGGTCGGCGACATTCTGTGCACACCAGTAACTGGTGCGTACGGTCATTCAATGGGGTCCAACTACAACATGGCGCTCCGCCCACCGGTGGTTTTCGTCCGCGATGGAGAAGCGCGCCTGGTGGTCCGCCGCGAAACCTACGAAGACCTCACAAAACGAGATGTGATCGCCGACTGAGCTATCGTCGCGGCCATGAACACCATAGGAATTGGGCTGCTAGGTGCCGGCACGGTTGGCGGAACGCTGATCAAGCGTCTCACCACCGAGCATGCCGCTATCGCCGCAAAGACAGGACTCGATCTACAGGTGCGCCGCGTTGCGGTGCGCGACCCAGGAAAGTCACGGGGCCTGGGCATACCAGAAGGCATGTTTACGACAGATGCCCAGTCGGTCATTGACGATCCGGAAGTTGATCTTCTGGTGGAGGTCATGGGTGGCCAAGACCCTGCCGGAGACCTCGTGCTGCGCGCACTTGAGGCCGGCAAGCCTGTGGTCACTGCCAACAAGGAGCTCATTGCTGCTCGCGGCTACGACCTCATCGCTGCTGCCGAGAAATCTGGTGTTGCTCTGTTGTTCGAAGCAGCAGTCGGCGGAGGCATTCCGATTATTCGGCCTTTGTCGGAGACGCTCGCCGGCGAGCGTCTCACCCGGGTGATGGGGATTGTCAACGGGACAACCAACTTCATCCTCACCGGCATGACCGAGGACGGCACCGCATACGAGGATGCACTCGCCGAGGCGCAAGAGCTCGGATACGCCGAGCCTGATCCCACCGCGGATGTTGGCGGCGCTGATGCCGCAGCGAAGGCAGCCATCCTCGCCAGTCTCGCCTTTGGTACATGGGTCGGCCTGGACCGGGTGCCTCACACCGGAATCACCGAGATCACTGCGACCGACATTCGGTATGCGGACGACCTTGGCTACACGATCAAACTGCTGGCGATCGCTGAAGACACCGCCAGTGGCGTCTCGGCCCGGGTTCACCCCGTGTTGCTGCCGCATGACCATCCTCTTTCCGCGATCCGTGGAGCAACGAACGCCATCTTCATCGAAGGACCCGCTATCGACACCCTGCTGTTCGCCGGACCGGGAGCAGGTGGTGACCCGACGGCTACCGCGGTGCTCGGCGATGTCATCGATGCGGCCCGCGAGATTCTGGCCGGCGCCCAGGTGGCTCCCCGCATCCGGTTCGCCCCATCGTCTCTCGCCGACTTCGGCTCGGTGCCAACCAAATGGTACGTACGTCTCGAAGTAGCCGATCTGCCGGGCGTCCTCGCCCAGATTGCCGCCGCATTCGGCGAGGCCAACGTCAGCATCAAGTCGGTATGGCAAGAGGGAACCGAAGACAAGGCAACGCTCCTTATCGTCACCCACACCGCACCTGAGGCGGACCAGCAGAACGCTCTCGCTGCGGTCGAGCAGCTTGATTGCGTAAATGCTGTGGCTGCGGCGATCAGGGTGGAAAGCGAGGAATAGTGAGCTGGCCCGGTGTCATTGAGCAATTTCGGGATCGTCTGAGCGTCACTGACGCCACGCCTGTCGTCACCCTCTTGGAGGGCAACACGCCACTCATCGAAGCGAAAGCTATCTCTGAGATCGTGCAACGACCCGTGTTCCTCAAGTACGACGGTGCGAATCCGACAGGCTCCTTCAAGGACCGAGGCATGACGATGGCCGTGTCCAAGGCGCTCGAATCTGGTGCCAAGGCGGTTGCATGTGCGTCGACGGGAAACACCTCAGCTTCCGCAGCCGCCTATGCGGCGCGTGCTGGGATGCGGGCAATCGTGGTGCTGCCGGCCGGCAAGATCGCAAGAGGCAAACTCGCGCAGGCTGTCAGTCACGGCGCCGACATCGTCGCCATTGACGGGAACTTCGACGACGCGTTGGCGATCGTTCTCGAGCTCACCTCCACCCACGATGTTGCTCTAGTGAATTCAATCAACCCATTCCGCATCGAGGGACAACAATCCGCAGCCTGGGAGATCACCGCCACTCTTGGTGATGCACCGGTGATCCATGCGTTGCCGGTGGGCAACGCCGGCAATATCACCGCCTATTGGAATGGCTACACCGCTGAGGGGCATGCTCCGCATATGTGGGGTTTCCAAGCAGCCGGTGCGGCTCCGCTGGTTAGCGGTGAGATTTTCGACAACCCGGAGACGATCGCAACTGCCATCCGCATCGGGAACCCGGCTTCATGGGATTCTGCGATTGCGGCTCGTGATGATTCGGGGGGGCGGATCGAAGCCGTCACCGATGACGAAATCCTGGCCGCGTATCGTTTGTTGGCATCACGGGAAGGCGTCTTCTGTGAGCCAGCTTCGGCGGCCTCGGTGGCTGGGATTATGAAGTTCCAGGAGGACCTTCCGCAAGGTCAGATAGTCTGCACGCTGACCGGTCACGGACTCAAGGATCCGGACACAGCTGCCGAAGGATTCGAAGACCTGAAGGTGGTTCGATCGAATCTCGATGCTGTTTTAGAGCAGCTCGGTTGGTAACAAAAAGCGATCGCGCTTGCGTCGCCGTCTCACGACGGTAAACTACTGACCGGATCGATATCCGTCTCCACCTTCTCCCGTGTGCGGCTTGCTGCGCCGAAAGCGTGTTCTACATCTCTTGAGGAGACCACCGCTTCTTCGGGACGGAGATACCACAGGCAATTCATGCCAAAACCTCGTTCGAAGGGACAACACTGCCCATGACGACCACCCGAGCCAGACTCCAAGAGCTGGGCCTAGATGCCTTGCGCGACATGGCCGGTTCCATTGACGTGGACCACGACGGGCTACAGAAGACAAAGCTGATCACCGCGATTGTGGGATCAGACAAGTTTGACGTGAAGATGCTTCCCGAACTGCCGCCGGAAGAAGAGGTAGCTTCGGTCAAGACTGACGAGAAGCCCGCCAAAGCCAAAGAAGGCTCGGGGTCGAGCAACGGTGACGGGCGTGATCGTCAGAGCGGACGTGATCGTCAGAGCGGGCGTGATCGTCAGGGCGGACGTAGTGGCCAAGACGGTCAAGACGGCCAGGACGGGAACCGCAACCGGAGACGCCGTAACAAGCGACGTCCCCAAGAGCCGATCGACGAGTCAGAGCTCGAAGTACGCACCGGTATCCTCGACATCCTGCCAGAGGGTTATGGGTTCCTGCGCTGCGGTGGCTATCTGCCGACCGAACAGGACGTGTATGTCCCCGCCAATCAGATCCGCAAGCACAAACTGCGGAAGGGCGACATCTGCGAAGGTCCGGTTCGTCCCGCCCGAGCCCAAGAGAAGTTCCCGGCCTTGGTGCGGGCCACCAAGATCAACGATCTTGAGCCTGAAGCCGCCGAGGCTCGTCCCAAGTTCGCCACCCTGACCCCTCTTTTCCCAGACGTACGGCTTCCCCTCGAAGTCGAGGGTGACTCCAACAACATCCTCACCAGGATCGTTGACCTCATCGCTCCCATCGGTAAGGGTCAGCGTGGTCTCATCGTCTCGCCACCAAAGGCGGGCAAGACGACGGTCCTCAAGGAGCTTGCCAACTCCATCGTCGTCAATAACCCAGAGTGTCACCTGATGGTGGTCTTGGTAGATGAGCGGCCAGAGGAAGTGACCGACATGCAGCGCTCAGTGCGTGGTGAAGTGATTTTCTCCACCTTTGATCGCCCGGCCGAGGAGCACACTCAGGTTTCGGAGCTGGCCATCGAGCGTGCCAAGCGGCTTGTTGAGATGGGTCAAGATGTCGTCGTTCTTCTCGACTCGATTACCCGTCTTGCCAGAGCCCACAACCTGGCGACCCCCGCATCGGGCAGGATTCTGTCTGGTGGTGTCGACTCGACGGCCTTGTACCCGCCAAAGAGGTTCTTCGGTGCGGCGAGAAACATCGAAGAGGGTGGCAGCTTGACCATTCTGGGGACGGCTCTCGTGGAGACGGGTTCCAGGATGGACGAGGTCATCTTCGAAGAGTTCAAGGGGACCGGCAACATGGAGTTGCGTCTCGACAGGAAGCTGGCCGACAAGCGTATCTATCCGGCCATCGACATCGAAGGTTCGGGAACCCGTCGCGAGGAGTTGCTCTTCCAGCCAGACGAGCTGACTGAGGTTTGGAAGCTCCGCCGTGTGCTCATGGCACTCGAGCCAGGAGCTGCGCTGGAACTGCTCATTGACCGACTCAAGAACACAAAGTCCAACGCTTCGTTCCTCGCTGACATAGCGAAGAGCGGTCAGTAGTAGAGTCAATTGCTGCATGAGAATCAGGAGCTAGAGCTGTGAAACCCGAACTTCACCCCAATTACCGACCGGTTGTTTATCAAGACACGTCCTCGGAATTCGCATTCCTCACCCGGTCGACCATCCAAACCGATGACACGATCGAATGGGAAGACGGCAACACCTATCCGTTGGCCAAGCTCGAGATTTCAAGCAACAGCCACCCCTTCTACACCGGCAAGCAGATTCTTGTTGACTCCGGTGGCCGTGTGGAGCGCTTCCGTCGCCGTTACGCCAAGGTCGGCGTTGATACTGAGCGCAAGGCCGAGGACGCCGCCGCTTCCGACAAGTAGATGAGCCGCTCACCAGGGGCCAGCGTCGGCGGTCAAGCCGTCATGGAGGGCGTGATGATGCGCGCACCGACGCGATGGGCTGTCGCCTGTCGCCGTCCGGACGGCAGCATCATTACGCAACGCAACGAGTTACCCAATCTGACCGGCAAGTCGAAGTTGCGACGCGTTCCTTTTATCCGTGGGGTACTTGTACTTGTCGAATCGCTCTCGCTCGGGTTCCGGGCGCTGTCGTGGTCGGCAGTTCAATCTGGTGCCGAAGAAGAAGATGAGCTGAGCAAGAGACAGGTTGTCGGCACGATGATCCTCGCTGTTGTTGTTGCCATTGGCCTGTTCATTCTGTTGCCGGCGTTTGCCGCCAACTATCTCAAGACGTTTGTCACGGACACCTCGATCGCATTTGTTGTAATCGATGGTGTGCTCCGCATTGCTCTGATTGTGCTCTACATCTGGGCCATCTCTCGATCAAAAGAGATCAGACGAGTCTTTCAATATCACGGTGCTGAACACAAGACGATTCATGCGTATGAAGCAGGTGATCCACTATCCGTCGAGGCGATTCAGGTCTACAGCCCTCGTCATCCCCGGTGTGGCACATCGTTCATCCTCATCGTGGGAATGGTCGCGTTCTTTGTATTCCTGACCTTGGCCCCGCTGCCATTTGCATGGCAGGTGGCAGCCCGCATCGTCCTGATTCCTGTGATTGCAGGGCTGTCGTACGAGGTACTCAAGTTGGGGGCGAAGAGTCGCTGGATGTCATGGGCCAACGAACCGGGCATGTGGCTGCAACGTATTACCACGAAGGAACCGTCCGACGACATGGTCGAAGTCGCGGTGGCGAGTCTGCTGGCTGCATTGTCGGAGGACGAGGTCGCCGATGTGGAACAACGTGGTCCAATCGTTGCCGCTGCTCTTGCCGCCGAAAGAGAAGCACCTAGCGATGGATAAGAGTCTTCTCAAGAAGGTGGAAGAGCTCGAAGGGCACTTCGCAACCACCATCGAAGAGATGTCCGATCCTGTGGTCCTCGGAGATCAAGACCGATACCGCGATATCTCGATTCGGCATGCCGAGCTGCGACCCGTGGTCGAGGCGTTCCGTGATTATCAACAGGCCACTTCTGAGATGGAAGAAGCCGTCGAGATGGCTGTGAACGAACCGGACCCCGAGATGCGTGAGTATCTCGAAGGCGTTGCAGCTGAGCAACGGGCCCGACTCGAACCTCTGGAAACAAGGCTCCGGGTGATGTTGGTTCCTAAGGACCCCGACGACGACAAAGACGTAATTGTCGAAATACGTGCGGCAGTCGGCGGCGACGAAGCTGCCTTGTGGGGTGCCGACCTCTATCGCATGTACGAGCGTTTCGCCGAGCGTCATGGCTGGAAGACTGAGTCGATCAACACCTCAGTTACCGGCGGCGGCGGTCTCAAGGATGCGACGTTCTCGGTCAAAGGCAAAGGAGCCTTCGCTCGTCTCAAATACGAGGCTGGGCCGCACCGGGTACAACGAGTGCCAAAGACTGAGTCACAAGGTCGGATTCATACGTCCATTGCCACTGTGGCCGTATTGCCCGAGGTCAAGGACGTCGAGATCGAAATCCACGAGAACGACATCACCGTCGATACTTTCCGCGCAACCGGCCCCGGCGGGCAGTCTGTGAACACAACGGATTCGGCGGTCCGGATCACCCACATCCCGACCGGCGTCGTCGTGACCTGCCAAGACGAAAAGTCGCAGCTGCAGAACAAGATCAAGGCGATGCGGGTGCTCCGTGCCCGGCTCTATCAGAAGCAGGTCGCAGAGCAGCAGGGGGAGCAGGCTTCGGCCCGACGTTCCCAAGTTGGGTCGGGGGAGAGGTCGGAGAAGATCCGTACCTACAACTTCAAAGAGAACCGGGTTACCGACCACCGGGTCGGCCTCACCTTGCACTCGCTACCTGAGATACTCGACGGTGGTCTTGACGGGTTCCACGAAGCGCTCATCGCTCACGCCGCCGCCGAGAGTCTTGCCGCACCCGAGTAGAGGAAACGGCTGCCCGCAGGGCAGCTTGCGAGTTCGGTGCAACCGAACTCGGGGCTGCGGGGCTACGCAGTCTGGGCGTCGTCCTCGACAACACTGAGCTGTGGCAGGCGGTCCTTGATATCAGGCCGGTCATCGCGAGCGCGGCCGGGGAGGCGGATCCAAAAGCAGGCTCCTCCGAGGCGTTCGGAGCGTCGATATCCCGCGGAACCACCATGAGCCTCAGCGATAGCATTGGTCACGGCAAGACCAATGCCGGATCCGGGCACCACTGCGTTTAGTCGGTTGGGACCGCGTTCGAACTTCTCCCAGATCACCAACTCGTACTTGCGGGGAACCCCGGGACCATCGTCATGGACTTCAAGCGTGAGGTCGCTGCCGTTGACCCTGGCAACGACCGTGACCTTCTCGCCCCCGTATCGAACCGCGTTGCCGAGGAGGTTGGCGATGGCTTGCTTCATCCGTCCCTCATCGAGGAAGGTCGTGATGTTTTGCTCGGCATCGACGCGCACCACTGATGGGTCGATTACGGCGGTGTTCACCGCAGACCACGCAAGAGTGTAGATCTTGGTGGGTGCGATCTGGAGATCCATTGCGGTGATTGTGTCCGATGCCAGCATCACGAGGTCGGACACGATTCGCGCCAGATACCCGGCCTGGTGGTTGGCAATCGAAGTCACTTCTTTCCGCTCCGCCTCGTCCTGGAACGTACCCCCATCGAGAAGATCGAGGAATCCAACGATGGAAGTTAGCGGAGTTCGTAATTCGTGAGATATAGAAGCGACGAGGTCGGTGCGTTGGTCTTCGAGAAGGCGACGATTCTCACGGATTGCGACTGCCTGGCGGCTGATGACAAGCAGAGCGATAAGAACTGTGGCGTAGAGGAGCGACTGGTCCGTTGACGAGGCGCCTGTCTGGGAGAATCGGATGACGAGTACGCCAACGACGATGCTGGCAAATCCGTAGGGGAGCACGATTACCCAGGCCGGTGGCGTTGTGCGCTCGGCGTACTCCCGCTCCTTGGGGACTCTGTGGACATTGAGCGCGGTGCCTATGAACAGGGCTACGGCGGCAATATTGATGACATAAATCGGCTCGGCCTCCGCGAATGTTTTCCCAGCGCCTGAAAGAAGGAACCCGATGTCCGCGATCGTTTGGGTGATGGCTGCAAACGCAAACAGCATGATGCGCAGATCGAACCGGACGTTGCTTCGTCTTACGACGACGATCATTAGCACAACCAGCAGTGCGACGTCCAAGAACACATACGTGGAACCGATGATTCCGTCGCGCACTGGAGCATCGCTAAGTGCTTGAGCGAGCTCCCTGAGAAACAGAGCCCAGATGAGAGTGACTACGGCGACCGCGCCGATAAGACCGTCAAGGAGGAGCCGTATTCGGAGCAAGCCGCTCCCGTAGGTATGGGGCAGAATCGCAAATCCTGCGATACCTACGGCGTACCCCGAGAGATAGATCAGGTCCAGCGAACCGAACGCCCCAACGGGCGTGAGCAACGAAGCCACTATCAATACAACATTGCCGGCGGCTGTCACCAGCAATCCGTACCCGACCAAGCGCCAGGCACGGTGCTCTTCTCGGTCCAGACTCTTCGAATTACGGACGAAGGTGACCCCGGCAAGAATCAGGCCAGCGAGCATGGATATCGCCATAACGCCCGAAGCTGTCTCGGAATTAGTCGTCGTCGTGGCGACAGCGGCTACTGCTAGGAGAACGAACACGGCTGATGACAGCCAACGAGACAGCGTTGGCGTGGCCGCTTGCAGTGGATCTCCGGTCGCTCGCATTACTACCACTATCGGCAGCAACCGGAGTACGTTAAGTGTCCGTATGTCAGATTCTCGCCAGGGCGGTTGACTGACGAGCAGGCGTGCGCAGGTCGATTGTCACGTCCGGCTCGGCATTGGGCATGTGCCGCGCTATGGATTCGATCAGACCGCGCAGGTCTGCCTCAGATTGATGCAAAGTCTGGGTGAATCTGATGCCGGCCGAACCCATCGGAACGGCTGGATATCCGGCCGGATTAACGTAGAAGCCGTCGTTCATCACTGCTCGCGTCGTTTTGAGAACTTCCTCGAGACGACCGATATGAATGAACCAGATCGGTGTCGTCTCGTCGGCGGCGATGGGGAGGCCAAACTCATG
>RCND010001045.1_pt1 | contig 15673 bp, 10 predicted proteins | sample 2041351 | NCBI WGS metagenome assembly RCND01 (sample SAMN09708230, study PRJNA481090) | Marine sediment metagenome, whole genome shotgun sequencing project. | biome: marine sediment; feature: ocean; material: sediment; isolation source: Sewage treatment plant 12B marine sediment (STP12B) ...
CCCACATGGTCGGAGACTCGACGTTGTAGACCTCGCCGCGCTCGACGAGGTCGAGGAAGCTCAGCTGCGAGACTCTCCGGCAGTGGTCATCGATGGTGGCGTACTGGTCGGTCCAGTCGAGGGACAGACCGAGGTGGCGCCAGAGGTGTTCGAACGCTTTCTCATCCTCATCGGTGACCACCCCGCATGCCTCGATGAAATTGCGCCGCGAAACATCGTCGATGCTCTTGTCTTTCTTTCCCTTTTTCTTGGGCTCCCAGTCCGGGTCGTACGGCAGCTTGGCGTCGCATCGGATCCCGAGCAGATTCTGCACCCGCCGTTCGGTGGGCAGCCCGTTGTCATCCCAACCCATGGGATAGGCGATGTTCTTGCCGATCATCCGTTGGTAGCGGACGATGAGATCCTGGTGGGTATAGGAAAAAACGTGGCCGACGTGGAGCGAACCCGAAACCGTCGGCGGCGGGGTGTCCACGACAAAGGTCTGCTCCCGCGGCAGAGTCGGGTCCCAACGGTAGATCCCCCACTCCTCCCACTGCTGACGCCATTTGTCCTCGACCTCGTGATGTTTGTATTTCTTGGGAATCTCGGCCATTCACTCCTCCACCAGCACGCATTTTTGCGCATCCGCTGCGATGTCGGCGCATGATAGCAGAGGAGATTGAGGACCAAGTCAATCTCGGCCCGGGGATATCCAAAAAATATTTTCGGCTACAAGTTGTTGCAAATAAAAATCTTACGGGATGATTTCCTCCGTCTCTCTCCAAGTCGATTTACAACCAGAGCTTGACAACGCGGGTTGCCTGGGCTCTTCTTTGCATCTTATGGCGCATGCACTCATCATCGTCGAATCGCCGGCAAAGGCCCGAACCATCTCCCGTTTTCTGGGTGACGACTACATCGTGGAGTCGTCCATTGGTCACATTCGGGACCTCCCGTCCACGGCCTCCGAAATCCCAGCAAAGTACAAGAAAGAGAAATGGGCGCGGCTCGGCGTCGATGTGGATCAGGACTTCAAGGCGTTGTATGTCATCCCGAGCGGTAAGAAGAAACAGGTCGACACGCTCAAGAAAAAGCTCAAGGACGCGACCGTACTCTACCTCGCAACTGACGAAGACCGCGAGGGTGAGGCCATCGCATGGCATCTGATCGAGGTTCTGAAACCAAAGGTCCCGGTCAAGCGACTCGTCTTTCACGAGATCACCCGCGCCGCCATCGCCCAGGCCCTCGAATCACCGAGGGAGATCGACGACGAACTTGTCGCCGCCCAGGAAGCACGACGAATCCTCGACCGCCTCGTGGGTTATGAGGTCTCACCGGTTCTCTGGCGCAAGCTGCGCCCGAAACTCTCGGCCGGACGCGTGCAGTCGGTGGCCACCCGTCTCGTCGTCGCCCGCGAAGAGTCGCGGATGCGCTTCATCGAGGGCGGATTCAGCCGGATCGAGGCCCGACTCGCCGTCGATGGCACCGGATTCTCGGCCCGACTCGCCGAGCTCGATGACCGCAAGATTGCCATCGGCAAGGATTTTGACTCGGAGACCGGCGAACCCAAGAACCAGAAAATTCTGGTTCTGACCAGCGACAAGGCCAAGGCGGTCGCAGCCGAGCTCGCCGGGGCGAGCTTCACCGCCGACGAGGTCAAGGAAAAACCTTTCACGACCCAGCCGTATCCGCCCTTCATGACCTCAACCCTGCAGCAGGAGGCGGCCCGCAAGCTCCGCTTCAACGCGCAGCGAACCATGCGGATCGCTCAAAGCCTCTACGAGAACGGCTACATCACCTACATGCGCACCGACTCCTTCACGCTGTCGAGCGAAGCGCTGAATGCGGCTCGTTCGCAGGTGCACGAGCTCTATGGCGATGAATACCTGCCCGAAAACCCGAGGGTCTACAAATCCAAATCGAAGAACGCCCAGGAGGCCCACGAGGCGATCCGACCAGCTGGTGACACTTTCAGGACGCCCAAGAGCCTGGCCGCGAGCCTCGACAAGGACCAGTTCCGTCTCTACGAGTTGATTTGGAAGCGCACCCTGGCCTCACAGATGCGTGACGCAATCGGTGTTCGCACCAACATCCGGATCTCCGCACCCACCAGCGAGGATGGCGCCGCCGTCTTCACCACGTCGGGCAAGGTCATCAGCTTCCCCGGTTTTCTCCGTGCCTATGTCGAGAGCTCCGACGACCCCCGCGCCGAGGTGGCCGATCAGGAAAAGCTCCTGCCGAGGCTCGTCGTCGGACAGCATCCGGATGTCGAGGGCGTCGACGCCACCGATCACACGACCCAGCCGCCTCCGAGATACACCGAGGCGACTCTGGTCAAGGATCTCGAGGCGCGAGGCATCGGCAGGCCATCGACCTACGCCACAATCATTCAGACCATTCAGGATCGCGGTTATGTCTGGACCAAGAGTCACACGCTGATTCCGACTTTCACGGCCATCGCGGTGGTCCATCTGCTCGAGAATCACCTACCGGATCTGGTCGACTATGATTTCACCGCCCGCATGGAGGACGAACTCGACGCCATCGCCGGAGGTGAGCGCGAACCCATCCCGTGGCTGCATGATTTCTACTTCGGTGGTTCGAGCGCGGGCGGTGGCCGCCCCATCATGCGCATGGGCCTCCAGGGTCTGTTGAAAGAGACCACCGAGGGAATCCACCCGCGGGAAGCATCGAAGATCCCCATCGGCAAAGACGCCGACGGCGGGGAGGTCGTGGTCCGGATCGGCCGCTTCGGACCCTATGCCCAGCTCGGTGAGGATGGGGCGCGGGCCACGGTGCCCGACGAAATGCCACCCGACGAGCTGACGGTGGAACGGGCCTTGGCTTTGATTGCACAGGCCGAGACCGGCGGGCGCGTGGTCGGCGAATACCCCGACACGGGCGAGGCCATTCACATCAAGGAGGGCCGCTACGGCCCGTATGTCCAGCTCGGCGAGAACGGCGGCGACACCAAACCCAAGATGGCGAGTCTGTGGCCTGGGATGACACTGGAAAACGTCACCCTGGAAGACGCCGTCAAGCTTTTGTCGTTTCCCCGCGAGGTAGGACCGCACCCGGAAACCGGGGAAATGATCACAGCTCTGGTAGGCCGGTACGGACCCTATATCTCCATGGGCAAGGAGAACCGCTCGTTGCCCGGCCATGAGAGTCTGATGCTCTCGGTCGAGGAGGCGGTGGAACTCTTCAAACAGCCCAAGGGCGGCCGCGGGCGGGGCGCCGCCTCGGTGATCAAGGAGATCGGGCCGCACCCCGAGAGCAACGAAAACCTCCAGGTCAAAACCGGTCGATTTGGACCGTACGTGACAGATGGCACGGTCAACGCCACGATCCCCAAGGGGACCGATCCCGAATCGCTCACCATGGGACAGGCGGTGGAGTTGATCGCCAAGCGCGAGGAGCGGATGCGGGAGCAGGGCAAGGACCCGAGGGCGAAGAAAAAGAAGAAGGCAGAGCCGAAGCGGAAGAAGAAGTCAAAGTAATTTTGAATTATGAATTATGAATTTTCATCGCACCATCGCTCGATCTTCCGGGTGATTTGCGATGGCCATTCATAATTCATAATTCATAATTGGACTCACCTTCTAAACAACCTCAGCATAACGGGTTTACGCGTGTCGTATTTGACATGGAGTATCCCTACCTGTATGCTCCCGCGGCTTCGTGTCAGGAGGATGAGATATGGCAAGAAAAGGGCATCGCATCACCGTCAAGCTCAAGAGTACGGAGAGCGCGTACATGTACTCGGTGAAGAAAAACAAGCAGAACACACCCGACCGGCTCGAGCTCAAGAAGTATGATCCCGTCGTGCGTAAGCACGTGATCTTCAAAGAGTCGCGATAAACCAGCAGGCGGAGGGCGCCGGCCGGCTGCACGCCGGCATAAAGGCCCGGATTCCTCGGTCACACCGATGGTCCGGGCTTTTTCATGTCTCGAGCGCGAGAGGGACACAGAAGGCAGCGAGAGCGGGATCTCGCCCTGCACCTTCGCTCTCGCTCGTGAGGTATTAGGTATCAGGTATTAGGTGTTAGCCCCATCGCAGAAAGCCGATGAGGTCAGGGACCGGATGAAACTCTTGAGGATTCGTACGACTCCTCGTTCCTTCCGGCCAGTGCCAAGGTCAAGGGCTGCCGTTTTTCTTCCGGTTCGGTTGCGATGACCTAAAACCTAATACCTATCCAATCCGCCTCTGCGAGGCACCGTCTCGTCAACGACGCGGCGCTTGGCAACGTCTGTGGGATCTACCCAAAATCGCGATTCTGTATCATGTTGAAGTCGTCACACCCGGAAGGAGATCTGGCCGACCATGGACGCGCTCAGGGAATTTCTCGAGTTCATCGAATCGTCGAAGCCCGAGTCCGTCGAAAAGCTGATGCACCGCGTTCTCTTCAAGTGCCGCGAACTCGCGGGGGCGGAGGCCGGCACGATCTTCATCGTTCGTGGTCGCGGACGCAGCCGGCAACTCGAGGCGGCCGACTCACAAAACGACGTCATCGCCGTGAAGCCCGCAGCCTTCGTCGTGCCCATAACCCCCTCCTCCATCGCCGGATACACAGCCACCACCGGTGAGACGGTCTTTGTCGAGGATCTCTACGATCTTCCCCGCAGCGTCCCCTACACCTTTGACCGCCGATTCGACAAACGACACGGGTACCACAGCCGTTCGATGCTCTCCTTTCCGCTGCTCAATTACGACCGCATGGTCGTTGGCGTAGTTCAGCTCATCAACCGGAGATCCGACGAGGTCGATCAACCATTGGCATTCGGTGAAGAGCAGGCGGGCCTCATCGTACCGGTCAACCACATCGTCGGCAGCGCCATCGAACGAGCCGAGATGCTGGGGCGCATCAGGGCACAGAACGTCAGGCTTCGCGATCGGAACAAGACCCTGGCCGAGCAGAGGGAGAAGATCGCCGCCCTGCACGAGGAGACCGAAGAGGCATTCCAACTCTCCATCAACCTCCTCGCCCGCGCGGCCGAGGTTCACGACACCAACACCGCGTCTCATGTCCTCCGGGTCAATGAGTATTCCCACTTCATCGCCAAGACCTACGGATTGGCCAAGGAATTCTGCGATGAAATCCGATACTCGGCTCAACTCCACGATGTCGGCAAGATGAGCGTGGACGGGATGGTCCTGCGAAAGAAAGGGCCGCTCGACGACGACGAACGGACCGAGATGAACCAGCATCCCTATTTCGGCTATCAGATCCTCGAATCCTCCGACCGGCTTCAGATGGCGGCAGCCATCGCCCTCAACCACCACGAGCGCTGGGACGGGACCGGGTATCCCAACGGGCGGCGGGGCGAAGAGACTCCCATCGAAGCGCGGATCGTCGCCTTGGCGGATATCTACGACGCGCTCCGCTCAACACGCCCATACAAACCCGGATTCAGCCACGACCAGACGTGCAGGATCATCCTCGAAGGCGACGATCGAATGGACCCGGAAGGCCACCTCGATCCGGAGCTGCAGCGCCTCTTTGCCGATCACCACAAAGGCATGGCGGAGATCTGGGATCGGCTGGCGGAATAGAGGGTTAGGAGTGAGGAGGTCAGCGCTCCCTCTGGTCGCTGTTAGAAGGTGAGTGTCCGAAATTCATAATTCATAATTCAGATTTAACCTTCAAGCCCGCGGCCAAAGGCGGCGTGCACCCTCACTTTCTAACAGCGAGCGAAGCGAGCGCTCACTAGCGACCGAAGGGAGCGCTGACCTTCTAACTTCCTTACCTCCTCACCAATATCAAGTATCATTCCCCCCATGGGCAAACTCATCGATCCCAACCGTACCCGTCTTGCGCGGAAGGCACGTAAAGAACGGGCCAGGGCAATTCTCAACGCTGCGGATAAATCATTCATCCGCTTTCCCTACTCCCAGATCACTCTTGACACCCTCGGCCAACAGGCGGGCGTCAAACAGGGTCAGGCGACCCTCGCCTATCGGAGCCGCGAAGAACTCTTCCTGACCGTCATCCGCACCCGGATGAGGGAGTGGTACGACGGCCTCGAAACCAGTCTTCGAAGTTCGGATGCCCCCTTGAGCCACGATGAGGCCGCCGATCTGGTGGCATCCAGCCTGGCCGAGCGACCCGAGCTGACACGCCTTCTGGGTCCTCTCCACATGTCATTCGAACTGCACGAGGACGGAATGCAGGTCCACCAGTTCTACCACTGGCAGCGGGAACGTCTCCTTGAACTCGCGGATCTGTTGGCTGACCGCACACCCGGAATCCACCAATGGAACGCCTTTGACGCGATCTACCGCGCCCAACTCATCGCCGCCGCCGTCCACCCGTTGAGCCGGCCGGTGGGAAACCTCGCGGTCGATCTCATGGCGGAAGACCACCAGGTCTTTGCCCTCGATGTCGAGGACGAGGTCAAGCGGGTTGTTCTCAGCAGTCTGCAGGGCTGATCACTTCAGGCGAAGCTGACCGCCCTGGACGAGTTTCCAGATCACCAGGAGGGCGTCGATCTCGGCGAGTGGTGAGATCTTGAGGATGTTCCCCAAAGGACTCGCTCCGTCGATGCGGGAGAGGATGAATCCCTCGGTGGGTTCCAGATCGAGCTTCGAAATTTCGCCGATCCCAATGGCGAGTTCGGGCACCGCTGTCGGCCCGATGCCGCACTCGGCGAGCCGATCGCGCACTTCGGACTCCACACCTGAAATCTGCTCACGTAGGATTCGATCGTGGGGCTCGAGGCTTGCGGCCGCCTGGAGGTGGCGAATCGTCGTTTCGAGTTCTCCGGACTCCAAGCGGTCACGAGCGACCTTCACCAGTGATTCACCGGACATCCCGGTGGCGGTGGCGGTGGCGGTCTCATCCCGCCGGATGCTCGAACGAGGACGAACGACCTTGATTCGCCCCTCCTGGACTTCGCGAAAAAGGATGTCGCAGACATAGAATTCGGTCGAATGGGTGTGGAGACAGATGTCTTCGATGGATCGGTCATCATCCACCGACTCGAGCACGCTTCGACATCCCGCGTCCATACCCTCTGCGCCCTCCAGAAGCGGCCGCACCGAGACCGGGACCGCCAGCATCGACGGGATCACCTCGGAAATCCGCTCCCACTCATCGAGGCGGCGCATTCCCTCGAGCACAAGGCCCTGAACACCGAGGGAGATCGGCACCAGTTCGAACTCGGGCAGATCGCCATCGATGAATTGGAACTGGCCGCTGGTCCAGGTAAAGAGGTCGAAGATCGCCTCCTCCGCCTTGACCCGGAGCATCTCGTTGAGTCGGTCCTCGGTGATGGAACCACGCTGAACCAGGAGCTGTCCCAGCATTCCGCTATAGCGATCCTGGTCGATGATCGCGCCCTGAAGATCGTCCTCGTCGATGGCGCCCTGACTGACCAGGAAGTGACCGAGAAATTCACGCGGGTCGGTCGAGGTGCACGAGACGATGACGCCCTTCTGGATATAGATCATCTTCGTGATATCGGCGTTGGCGACGCGGATCGTCCCGGTGTGCCGACCATTGGAAGCCCACTGCAACAGATCCGCGACCGGCATGGTTTCGAGATTGCCCTCAAATGCCATACCCGCTCCTAGACCGTTGATCCGGCGGACTTCGATTCTCTCCCGAGATCCCCGGATTTCACTCCTTGTCCTCCACACGGGTCCAATAGGTGTTCCGACCGAGCAGGGACACCCCGATGAAGCCACGCACCTTGAGCACATTCTCGTTGTCGCTGAACTTGACCTTGCACTTGTAGGTCTTGCCGTTGTCGGGGTCGTAGATCGTACCCTTGTGCCACTGTCCCTTGCCCTTGTAAACAAAGTCCTTGGTAATGAGCAGCCCGACGACAGGCTCTCCCTGGAGATCGGGATCCGGGTTGTTGAGGTCGGTCTTCTCCTCCCCCGGCGTCCCTTTCGGATCATCGGGGGGGTAGGTCGGCTCGGCGAGCCAGATGATCTTGCCGAAGTACCTACCGTTCTCTTTGTAGACCTCGACGTGGGCCTCACCGCCGCCGCCCTCCGGGTCGGTGGCCCACAGACCGAGGATTGCATCACCGTCTTGTGCGACGGCCGTTCCCGCCGCCACCAGCACCAGTCCCACGAGCAGCATCGTCAAACGTTGCATCTCGCCCCTCCTTCACTCGAGTTGGCCTTCGATCATACCGCTTTTCACCTCTCAGAAAAACCACCTGCGACTCCCTGCAATCGACCCACGACTTACGACTCACGACTTACGACTCACGACTCACCCTGATCGTGTATCCTCCCCCGGCGATGATTACGGCATCTGACCTCGGTAAGGATTTCGGCGCCCAGACCCTTTTTCAGGGTGCGAGCTTTCAACTCAACCCCGGCGGACGCTATGGACTCGTCGGCGCCAACGGCTCCGGCAAGACGACCCTGCTCCGCATGCTCGCCGGGAACGAGGAGCCCAGCATCGGTGCGGTCTCGCGGCCTCGGAGGCTCCGCCTCGGCGTCCTCGAGCAGGATCATTTCAAGTTCGAAGCACTCCCCATCATCGATGTCGTGATGATGGGTCATGAGACTCTGTGGCAGGCCATGACCGAAAAGGAGGCCATCCTCGAGAGCGCCGAAACCGAATTCAATGCCGACCGCTATGCCGAACTCGAAGACATCGTGGTCAGCCTCGACGGCTATTCGTTCGAGGCCCGTTCGGGCGAGATACTCGAGGGTCTCGGAATCCCAACCGAGCAACACCGGCAGCCCCTTTCGACCCTATCGGGTGGATTCAAGCTCCGGGTTCTACTCGCCCGCGTCCTTGCCTCCGATCCCGACTGCCTCTTCCTCGACGAGCCCACCAATCATCTCGATATCCTGTCGATCCGGTGGCTCGAGAAGTTCTTCCTCGACTTCCCCGGCTGTGCAGTGGTGATTTCCCACGACCATCGTTTTCTCAACAACGTCTGCAACCACATCCTCGATGTCGACTACGAGACCGTCACCCTCTACACCGGAAACTTCGCGGCCTTCACCGCGGCCAAAATCAGCGATCGAAAACGTCGCGAAGCCGAGATCGGCAAACGGCAAAAGGAGATCGCCAACCACCAATCGTTTGTCGATCGTTTTCGGGCCAAGAACACCAAGGCCCGGCAGGCTCAGAGCAAAATCAAGCAGATCGAAAAACTGGTCATCGAGCCGCTTCCAAGATCGTCGAGACGCTACCCGATCTTCAACGTCTCGCCACAACGCCCGAGCGGCAAGCAGGTCATCGAGCTCGAGGGAATCTCCAAGGCCTTCGGCGACAAAAAGGTCCTCAACAATGTATCCCTCAACCTCCGCCGTGGCGACAGGCTGGCGGTGATCGGACCCAACGGGATCGGCAAGTCCACTCTGCTCAAGATCATCATGGGTCACCTCGAGTCCGATGCCGGCGCCCTCGAATGGGGGCACCAGGTCTTCCCCGGGTACTTTGCCCAGGATCACCGGGAGCTTCTCGCCGAGTCCGAAGGCACCGTCGAGGGTTGGCTCGGCGCCGCGTGCGCCGGCCAGACCATCGGCTGGGTTCGCGCCCAGCTCGCCAAGGTGCTCTTCTCGGGCGATGAGGTCGAGAAGCGGGTCTCGAGCCTCTCCGGCGGCGAGGCGGCGCGGTTGATCTTCGCCCGGCTCGCCGTCGACCGTCCCAACGTCCTGGTCCTCGACGAACCGACAAACCACCTCGATCTCGAAGCCATCGAGGCCCTTGTCAAGGCGCTGAAAACCTTCGACGGTACCCTGATCTTCGTCGCTCACGATCGCTGGTTCGTGTCCCAGCTCGCGACCCGCATCCTCGAGATCACCCCCGATCGACTCAACGACTTCGCCGGAACCTACGACGAGTACCTCGCGAACTGTGGCGACGACCACCTCGATGTCGACGCCGCAACGCTCCGCGCCAAGCGGGGGAAGAAAAAGTCCACCGGAGGGCGAGGGGGGACCACCGCCGACGCCGACGAAAAGCGCAGGGCCAAAAAGCGCAAGGACCTCGCCCTGCGACTCGAGGTCATCACGGCCGCCGTCGAGAAGGCCGAGGCCCGGGTCGAGGCCATCGACACCGCCTTTTGCCGGGAGGGCTTCTTCGAGGATAACGACGCCGCCAAGGTCCGCGCCATTCAGCAGGAACGCGATGATCTCCAGAAGGAGATCGAGAAGCTCATGGAGGAGTGGCAGAGCATCGAGGATCAGCTCGCGGAGTAGAGCGGTTGGACGCTGGATGAGAGCGAAGCAACAAAGGAACGCGGTCCCAAACTCCGTGCAATCGTTGTCCTGCCCATGAAACGACCGCCGCATTGAAACACAAAGGTCGGTTCTTGACTCATCGCAAGGCCCTGGTGCCTTCAAGGTCGGAGGGAGCCCGGGTCAAAAAATGCGATGCTTCGTGGACCCTTCGTGGTTCTTTGTGTCCTTTGTGTTTCAAAAACCCGACCGCTACGGCTGACCCTCGCCACGGCAGGTCGGGAGTCGCACAGGGCGCCATTGGGTTTCGGACGAAGCCTGCGATGTGCCCTTTATGGTTCAGGAGCGGCGCCGCAGGGCGTGGACGGTGAAGCCATCGCCGTGCTCGTGGGGCAGGATCCTCACTCCGCCCGCGGTGGTTTCGCTCCACGGCATCCCGACCGGCAGGTGGTCGTCCAGTGGTACGCGTTCGAAACCCGCGGCCAGCTGTTCGAAGTGTGCCTCGTTCTCCTCGGGCTCCACCGAACAGGTGGCGTAGACGAGGATCCCGCCCGGTGCGAGCAGATCGAGGGCGCCGGCGATCATGAGTCGCTGGTGCCCGGCTGCCTCGGCGATGGACTCGAGCGTCAGGCGCCACTTGAGCTCCGGGTGCCGGCGGAAGGTGCCCGTCCCGCTACACGGAGCGTCGAGCAGCACGAGATCCCACACCCCCGGGCTCAGCGCCGGCCGACCGGCATCCCCGACCACCAACGACATTTCACCCAGTCGGTTGCCGAGGCGCACGGCCTTGGCGAGGCTGACGTCGCCCGCCACCAGAAGGTCCCAGTTGCCGAGCTTTCGCAGCAACGCGGTTTTCCCACCCGGCGCGGCGCAAAGATCTGCGGCGCGACCGCTGTCGTCGGCCGCCCCGACCGCGATCCTCGCCACCATCTGCGAGCTGGGATCCTGAACCACCACAGCATCCTGCCGAACCTGTTTCATCAACTCAGGGCGACCTTCGACCGCGGTCCACGTCTCGGGACACCAGGGGTGCGGTTCCAAAACCACTCCGTCATCCTCGAGGACACTTGATGGTCGGTTGTGGGCAAACCACACCCATGGCGGCGCCGGCTCGGTCGCCGCCGCCATGGCGGCCTCCGCCGACTCGGCCCCAAAGAACTCCGACCACCGCCGCCACAACCACTCCGGATGGGACCACCTTATATCGGGGATAGCCGACAGTTCGCCGACCGCCGCCCTGCGCAGGATCGCGTTGACCATCCCGGCCGCCGATGACTTTCCCATGCGCCGGGTCAGGCGAATCATGGAATCGGTGGCCACCGGTGCGGGAACACCGAGATGATGCATCTCGAAACACCCCATGCGAAGCGCCGCCCGGACCTCGGGGTCGAGTCGAGCGATCGGCCGTTTGAGGAAGGGTCCCAGCAGATGATCGAGCGATCGTTGCCACCGCAACACGCCCATGACCCGGGCCCTGACCCCCGGCGAGGTCTCTCGCTCGAGCAGACGGGAGGCAAAGGCCCCCTCTTCCACCCGGATCAGGAGACGCGCCGACCGTTGCCGGTCACCCGAAGACTTCGCCACGGCTCACCCGCTCACCGATGAGGAAGGCATCGGCCGGCAGCCGCCGTCGGCCCTCGCGCTGCATCTCGGTGATGCGCGCCGCCGATCCCCGGCCGCAGCGGACCACGATACCGGCGGGGCCGGCATCGAGCACGACCCCCGCATCTTCCCGACCGGGTGGTGCGGGACGAACCTCCTCGAGGCCGAAGATCTTGAGCCGACCGCCGCGAAACTTGGTGTAGAGACCGGGCCATGGCGTGAATCCGCGGAGACGATTGACGAGCTGTCGGGACGGCATCGTCCAGTCGATCTTGGCGAAGTTCCGCCGCAACATGGGGGTCACGTTGGCGCCATCTTCGGGCTGGGGCCGCGGTTCGACCGTCCCATCCTCGAGGGCATCAAGGGTCGTCACGATGAGCTTTGCCCCAAGCTCGGCCAGCTGGGGAGACAACGTTTCGGCGGTATCCAGAGCCTCGATCGGCATCCGCTCCTGGAGCAGAATCGGCCCCGTGTCCATGCCTTCATCGAGCTGCATGGTGGTGACACCCGTCGAGCGGTCGCCACAGACCAGGGACCACTGGATCGGCGAGGGCCCTCGGTGTCGAGGAAGAAGACTCGGGTGGAGATTGATGAATCCCCTCGGCGTCACGCCGAGCAGACTCTCGGGGATGAGTTTGCCATAGGCCACGACCACTGCGATCTCGGCCCCGCAAGCGGCGAGAGTCTCTTCAAAGGCGCCGCCCTTGAAGGCCTTGGGTTGGCTGACCGGCAATTCAAGGCGGCGGGCGACCTCGATCACCGGGGGCGAAGTCATGACCTTGTGGCGACCGACCGGCCGGTCCGGCTTGGACACCACCAGGACAACCTCATGGCGGCTTTCCACGAGCGCACCCAGCGTGGGTACAGCAAAGTCGGGGGTCCCGAAGTAAACAAGTTTCATGGCGCGAATTCTACACCAAGTCTCAATTTAATTTGCGTGCATTCAGCCTTCGGCTGTCCACCCGCAGATTGAAGATGAGGAAAGTCAGCCAACGCACCGGACACCCCCGAGGTTGAAATATCACGGTTCCCGCGTAGGCTTGATGAGAATGCGGACCTGGGACACCATCGAGGAGCTGACGACCGGGGTTCTCTCCGGCGACCGGGCGGTGCTCGGACGGGCGCTGACCCTGATTGAGTCGAACCGGCCCGATCACCGGCGCCGCGCCAACGAGCTTCTCACGGCACTCCTCCCCTTCTCCGGCTCGGCCCACCGAATCGGGATCACCGGAGTTCCCGGGGTCGGTAAGAGCACCTTCATCGAGGCCTTCGGCATGAGGATGATCGAGCATGGGCACCGAGTCGCTGTGCTCGCCGTCGATCCATCGTCATCGGTCTCGAAGGGTTCGATCCTCGGAGACAAAACCCGAATGGAGGAGCTTTCGCGAAGCTCCGACGCCTTCATCCGGCCCTCGCCCGCAGGGGGGTCTCTCGGTGGCGTGGCGCGCAAGACCCGCGAATCCATCGTCGCCTGTGAGGCCGCCGGCTTCGACATGGTGCTGGTCGAGACCGTCGGTGTCGGTCAATCCGAGGTCACGGTGGCGGACATGGTGGACTTCTTCCTGGTTCTCAAGCTCGCCGGCGCCGGTGATGAACTCCAGGGGATCAAACGCGGCATCCTCGAACTCGCCGACCTCATCGCCATCAACAAGGCCGACGGCGACAACCGAGCTGCCGCCGGGAGAGCCCGGGCCGAGTTCGAGAGCGCCCTGCACATCCTCCGGCCGGCCGGTGACGATCAATGGACGCCCAGGGTGGTCACTTCGAGCGCCGTCAGCGGCGCCGGTCTCGATGAAATCCACGACATCGTTGTCGACCACCGTCGGTTCATGGAAAGCAACGGTCAACACGAGGCCACCCGCCGTGGACAATCGCTCCACTGGATGTGGTCGTTGGTGGATCAAGGAGTCCGGGCCGCAGTCCGCCAACACCCCGAGGTCAAGCGCAGGATCGAGGACCTCGAACACGATGTGGTCGATGGCACCATCAGTGCCACCGCGGCGGCGGATGAGATCCTCTCCGCCTTCGGGATTGGCGAGTAGAACCGCAGGGACCTGGACGCGGAAACGGCAACAGATCTGAATTCACAAAAACGATCTGAATCCCCACTACTGTTGAGACTTGGTATATATTGTCCCGCCACGGACGAGGAGAGCCCATGACGACCATCGACCCAACAACACTGCGCGAGAGCCTGGACGCAATCCTACCCACCATCCAGAGCCCATCGCGATATCTCGGTCTTGAACGCAACCTGACCCGCAAACCATGGGACAGCGTCGCGCTTCGGGTCGCCCTTGCCTTCCCCGACGCCTATGAGATCGGGATGTCCCACCAGGGCACCCGGATCCTGTATCACCTGATCAACCGCCGCGAGGACGCGCTGGCCGAGCGGACCTTCGCCCCCATGCCCGACATGGCCGAGGCGCTTCGCGTCGCCGATCTCCCGTTGTACTCGCTCGAGTCCTACCACTCAATCGCTGACTTTGACGTCGTCGGCATCTCGCTCCAATCCGAGCTCAACTACATCAACATTCCGTATCTCCTTGATCTCGCGGGAATCACCCGTCGCGCCGACGAGCGCGCCGAGGATGAACCGCTCATCATCAGCGGCGGTCCCTGCACCGCCAACCCCGAGCCGGTGGCCGATTTCTTCGACGCCATCCTCATCGGCGACGCCGAGGCCGGCCTCGACGCGATGCTCGACGCCATCCGTGACGGCCACGCCGCCGGTGACAACCGAGTGTCCCTCCTGCACCGTCTCGCCGCGGTGGAGGGGGTCTATGTCCCCCGCTTCTACACGTGGACTCCCGCCACCGGTGAGAGCCCCGGCGCGTGGACCGAACCCGAAAACGCGCCGTTCCCGGTCAAACGGGTGTGGGTAGACCAGCTCGATCTCGCCGACCAGCCCGAGGCGCCCATCGTGCCTTTCGCCGGCGTGATCCAGGACCGCCTCGGGCTCGAGATCATGCGCGGCTGCACCCAGGGCTGCCGTTTCTGCCAGGCGGGCTACTGGTACCGGCCGGTGCGCGAGCACGACCCGGCCCAGGTCGTCGAGCGACTCGAACGACAGATCGATGAGACCGGGTTCGAGGAGATCGGGCTGCTGAGCCTCTCTTCCGCCGATTACTCCCAGGTGGAACCCCTGGTCTACAATCTCGCCGACCGATTGTCCGACCGCCGGGTCTCCGTCAATCTGCCGAGCCTTCGCGCCGACTCCTTCTCGGTCGGACTCGCCGAAGCGGTCTCGAGGGTTCGAAAGTCGGGATTCACCTTCGCACCGGAAACCGGTTCGGACCGTCTCCGGCGCGTCATCAACAAGACCTTCACCAACGCCGATATGATCAAGGCCGCCGAGGCCGCGTTCTCCAAAGGCTGGAACGCCATCAAGGTCTACGCCATGATCGGGCTTCCCACCGAAACCGATGACGATCTCGAGGAGCTCGCCATCCTCGCCGAGGACCTCGCGCGGGCGGGGCGAAGGATCCGCGGCCGCAAGGTCCAGATCAAGGTCTCGGTGGGGTGTTTCATCCCCAAGGCCTGGACGCCGTTCCAGTGGCAGCCCTTTGTCGACCCGGACGAACAGCAACGCCGGATCCAGTTCCTCCGCGATCGCTTCCGACGAATCAAAGGGACCCGGCTCAACTGGTCGGACCCGGACGAGGCGGTCCTCGAGGCGCTTCTTTCGCGGGGCGGACGGGAGCTCAGCAAAACCATCGAACTCGCTCACGACGAGGGAGCGATCTTCGATGGTTGGACCGATTTTCTCAACCTCGACGCCTGGCGGAAGGCCGTTGATGTGACGGGAGTCGACATCAAGCGGGAGCTCGGTGAGCGAGAGATCACCGAGACCCTACCGTGGGACGTCATCGACGCCGGTGTCCGTAAGGGCTACCTCAAGGCCGAGTGGCGGCGCGCCGTCCGAGAGGCCGATACCGA
>RCND010001047.1_pt1 | contig 15652 bp, 16 predicted proteins | sample 2041351 | NCBI WGS metagenome assembly RCND01 (sample SAMN09708230, study PRJNA481090) | Marine sediment metagenome, whole genome shotgun sequencing project. | biome: marine sediment; feature: ocean; material: sediment; isolation source: Sewage treatment plant 12B marine sediment (STP12B) ...
GCATCGGCGTACAACTCAACAGCGAAGACACCGGCGATCTCTTTGGCGAAGATCAGGGGCGCTATTTGGTGGCTTGTAATTTTGATCAGGCCGAAGCTCTGATGATGGCGGCGGGCGCTGATGGAGTACCCATCGAAACAGTAGGCCGATTCACTGGTGATGTCGTCAGGTTCGGCAAAAGCTCTGCCCCGCTGGCTGAACTGGCGACTCTGTATCGAAACTCGTTTGCCGCAGCCGTGGCATAGGCGAAAGCGCCGCGCCAGTGTTGCCAAGCGCCGAATCAACTAAAAGAATGCGCGCCAATGGCGCGCACCGCTGGATCAATCCCCGCAATCCCTTGCACCACGCGCGCCTGCGGCCTACATCTAAACAAACAGCTATCGGAGCCTTCTTATATGGCCATACAAGCCCGCGAAATTGAAGACCTGATCCGCGCCACCTTTCCGGATGCCGAGATCACCATCACTGATCTGGCTGGCGACGGAAATCACTATGCGGCCGAGGTTATTGACGAGAGTTTTCGGGGCCAGAACCGGGTGCAGCAGCAACGGGCGGTCTACGGCGCGCTCAAAGGCAAGATGGATGGCGCCCAAGGTGAACTGCACGCGCTGGCCCTGACCACCAAAGTGCCGGGTTAAGGCGCTTGGATTGGGCTTTCATCATACCAATGTTGATCGCTATAGTGGCAATGGCTGTGCTTTGCGGGGCCTATTCCTTACGGCGCACACGTGGTACCGAACGGGGCAGCCCGCCCGGCAAAGGTGATCATGTGATTGATCTAGATTACAACTCGGGTGCAGGGGGCGGCAGCCAGACTGCCCGGTACACCATTCCAAAAGACCCGCAGGACTACGCAAAACGATTTGTGCCGCAAGGCAAGAAGACGGAGAAATAAAATGACAGACGTGAGCAACCAGATCAAAGAGACCGTCGGCGCCAACGACGTGGTGCTGTATATGAAGGGCACCAAGGAAATGCCGCAGTGCGGATTTTCATCCCGTGTTGCAGGCGTTCTTAACTACATGGGCGTAGATTTCGCAGACGTGAATGTTCTGGCCGATGACGGCGTCCGACAGGGGATAAAGGACTTTTCGGACTGGCCCACCGTGCCACAACTTTACGTCAAAGGCGAGTTTGTCGGGGGATGTGATATCATCACCGAAATGACCTTGTCAGGCGAGCTGGATACGCTGTTTGAAGAAAACGGCGTGACCTATGACAAAGATGCCGCAGATAAGATCCGCGAAGCAAACGATTAAGGCGTCGAAATAGAATATCCGCTCAGCTTTGCCCATTTGACGATGGCAGGTTCGTCGTTTAAATCGACAACCTTGCTGGCCGGATCAAGCAGTTTGGATATTTGGGCGGTGGTGGCATCGCTTGAGGCTTTGCCATCCAAGAATGCCGGATCCTGATTGATCAGGGCCATGGCAAGGTTCAGTTCGTAAAAGCCCTGACCGGAATCGTCTTCGCCGCGCAATCTTATGGCCTTTTCCAGTGCCTCTTGCGCAGCGGCCCAGTCGGGCTGTGTCGCTTTGTTAAGGGCATACCCCAATTGGCCGTAGTTGCGGTGCTGCCGCTCTGGCGAGGCTGCAATAAGCCCCGTAAAAATAGGGATTGTGCGGTCAATCAGGTTGTTATTTCCACCCGCCCGCCAGTTTTTTTGCCGCACCTTTCGCGCCCGATCAAATATCATCGTGCGCGCGATCAGCGACGAGTCCGCAATCTTTTCCTCAAGGTTGTCAAACATCTTGGCGTTCGGATCCGCTGACGGGTCTAGGTAGGCATCAGTGAGTTCAAAAGCTTTTGTATTCGCCGTATTTTCCTGCTCCTGACGGCGCTCCAACAAACGCTCGACGGCCAGGGTTCCTTGCGCACTTTGTTGGCGCAGAACATTTTCCATGTGTATCCGTGTCCAGAGGAATGCAAACAGAAAGCCTGCAATTGTGAAATAAAGGATAACTGCAACGCCGACTGCCCCAGCGGTTCCAGTCTCGTCGCCAGACAGAAAGACCGGGCTGAACGACGTTCCGACTCCATTCACAAAGGTCTTGAGTTCGGCGAACTGGACCAGAGTGAGGCCGACAATGATCTTGGTCAGCCAATCTGATATCTGCTCCAGATTTGTGTTTTCAAGGTATTCCCGCTGGCTCTTTCCATCTTCGGCCACAACCTGGCCCTGCAATTGCTTAGAACGTGGGATGCCAAACAGGAATCCCATGAACGCCCCGACTAAACCCGATGCGCCCGCCAGCAAAAGCCCTGCCATCAAAGCCTGAAGCCGACCGAATACTTCGTTGGTGAGCCCCAGAACGGCAACAACCACAACGCCGGCGCCAATGGCTATTGCCAACGCATACATCCAGTCCGTTTTTCGTGCGGAATAGGTTTCTGCAGTTTCGGTTGCATCTGAACGGGCCATGGCGCCACCCCGGGTTTTGAAATAAAGGCGAAAAATCTTCCATTGCTATGCAGTCAGGCATACTGATTTAAAGACAAACTTGCAACTATTGCATGTATTTACGCACGCGCCAGACCCTTCAGGCCAGATCATTCTTCGCCTCAAACCGAATGAAATAGAACCGCATCGCACCGGTGAGCAACGCCGCCCACAGAGGACCGGACCGTTGCCAGATATCGCTGATTTGCGACGCACCCAAACCTGCAGGCATTGCGACATGCTTGCCCAGGTCGCCGTCCGTTTCAGCTTGCAGATGCTGCCTTTTCTTCGACTGCGGCGGCCAGAGCCTCGGCGCGCGCGGCAAGTTCGGCCAATGTGTCAGTCACCGCATCGGGCACAACCGGCACCTCAATGCGTTCAGGTTCAGGCCCCGGCGCACTTCGAAGGCCATCCAGCTCTTGCTCCCGTGTCGCCAACTGACCCTCAATCACTCCAATGCGGTCTTCGACGCTAGCCGTTTTGTCAGCCAGCATCAGACCCGCCATCAGCAGCATCCGGGCTTCGGGCATCCGGCCCACCTGATCCGACAACACCTGCGCCTCATCATCCAGCATCTTGGCGGCTGTATGCAGATACTGCTCTTCTCCGTCCTGACAGGCCACCTCAAAGGTGCGGCCGCCGATTTTAATCTGCACTTCCGCCATTATGCGTCCTCCTGTTCGGATTGTGCCGCCGCGTCAATCAGCGGTGCAAGCGTGCCCATGATTGATTGTGTTTCCGCCGCCTCTGCAGCGCGAATCGCGCGCAGACTCTCAAGTTCAGCCAGCATGGCCTTGTTGATCAGATGTGGCTCTGCCACGCCAGCTTCATTTGCCGTGCGCAGCGCTTGGTTCGAAATGCGCAATTGCTCATTGGCTTTGCGCAACCGGCCCAGCTCCGTATCCAGCTTAGCCGCAGTGGCAGTTTGTGCCTCCATTTGGGTAGCGCGGTTGCTACGATCATCATTTTGCTTTCGTTTCAAACGCTTGACTCGCTCAAGCAACTGAGCATTGGCCAGTTTTTCGTCTTCCAACTCCTGCTTGAGCGCCTCCATTTCACTGCCATGCTCAGCAGCGGGCACCCCGGACAGCCCGTCCAACCCCTGTCCAATCCGATCCATTGCCGCAGTGATCCGACGCTGCAACTCATCAATCTGGCTCATGCCCTTTTCCTTTGCTCTGCCTGGTGCGGCGGCTATGGCGAATCGCACCGCTTCCCGTAATGGTTCAAGTTTACCCAATGCCTGAGGAAATTGCTCCCCTTTGCTATCAACTACTTGAAGGGCGGCCTTCAAGTGCCGATGCGACGGGTCCTTGAACTTTGCTGACTGGCTGATATTGAGCAGGCAAAGGCACCTGCCCGTTGGTCTGTGTCATGCTCAAAACCGCCTTAGATAAAGGACATCTGACCCGTGAATGCACCTGTGGATATTGCCGCTCTTTCTACCGCCAACCCTGATCACTGGTCAAAAGCGACCGCAATCCGCACTTTGACCCTTGATGCGGTCAAGGCGGCAAATTCCGGCCACTCCGGTATGCCAATGGGCATGGCTGATGTGGCGACAGTGCTTTTTGAAAAACACCTGAAATTTGATGCTTCAGCGCCAAACTGGCCGGATCGCGACCGTTTTATCCTGTCCGCAGGGCACGGCTCAATGCTGCTGTATTCCCTGCTCTACCTGACCGGATATGAGGACATGACGCTGGATCAAATCAGGAATTTTCGCCAATGGGGCTTCAAGACGGCAGGCCATCCCGAATATGGTCATGCGTCGGGCATTGAAACCACAACCGGCCCACTTGGTCAGGGCTTGTCCAATGCTGTCGGATTTGCCATCGCCGAAGAAATCCAACGCGCCCACTACGGTCGAAAGGCAGTTGATCACTACACCTACGTCATGGCAGGCGACGGCTGCCTCATGGAAGGCGTCAGCCACGAGGCTATCGGCCTTGCTGGCCGGCATGAACTGAGCAAGCTGGTGGTGCTGTGGGACAACAACAACATCACAATTGATGGCACGGTCGACATTGCAGATCGCACCGATCAGGTTGCGCGTTTCAAAGCGGCAGGCTGGCAAGTGATCGAAATTGACGGCCACGACCCAGCGGCGATCGACACAGCCCTGACGGATGCCAAAAGAGGGAAGAAACCAACGATGATCGCCTGCAAAACCCATATCGCCTTGGGTCATGCCGCGCAGGATACGTCAAAGGGCCACGGTGCCCTCACCGACGCAGATCAACTGGCGGCGGCAAAAGAAGTCTATGGCGCTGCAAAAGGCGATTTTGAAGTGCCCGCAAACGTGAAATCAGCCTGGGAAGCCATTGGCGCACGCGGCGCGGCAGCCCACGCCGACTGGGAATTACGTTTTGCCACCCTGCCCGGCAATAAGCAGCGCGAATTCGCCCGTGCTTATGCACTGGACGTTCCAAAGAAACTGTCAGCCGCCATCAAGGCCTTTAAAAAGCAGATGTCGGAAGACGCGCCAAAACTCGCCACCCGTTCATCCTCTGAAAAAGTTCTGCAGATCATCAACCCAATCATGCCGGAAACTGTGGGTGGCAGCGCGGATCTGACCGGGTCCAACAATACCAAAACGGCGGACCTTGGCGTGTTCCTGCCGGAAAACCGTGAAGGCCGCTATATCCATTACGGCGTTCGCGAACATGGTATGGCAGCCGCGATGAACGGGATGGTCCTGCATGGTGGCATCCGTCCCTACGGCGGAACGTTCATGTGTTTCACAGATTACGCGCGCCCCGCCATGCGACTTGCCGCCCTGATGCGGATCCCGACAGTTTTTGTTATGACCCATGACAGCATCGGTCTGGGCGAAGATGGTCCGACACACCAACCCGTCGAACATCTTGCAATTTCACGTGCAACACCCAACACTTACGTGTTCCGACCTGCAGACACTATCGAAACTGCAGAGGCATGGGAGCTGGCGCTGAGCAGCAAGAAAACGCCCTCTGTCCTGTCTCTGACGCGGCAGGGATTGCCTACCGTGCGGCTGGAGCACAAAACAAAGAATATGACGGCTCAGGGTGCTTATGTGCTGGCTGATGCAATTGGAAAACGCGACGCCCTGTTGATGGCCACCGGGTCTGAAGTTGCGATTGCCCTTGCGGCACGCGACCTGCTGCAGGCTGAAGGCATCGGAACACGAGTGGTCTCGATGCCATGTTGGGAATTGTTTGAAGATCAGGGAGACGCCTATCGCAAACGCGTTCTCCCCGGTGGCCCGGTTCGGGTCGCAATCGAGGCGGGCATTCGTTTCGGTTGGGATCGATGGCTGTTTGGCGAGCGTGGCAAGCGGGACAAAGCAGGATTCATCGGCATGCACGGGTTTGGCGCATCTGCGCCTGCGGACGAGCTATACGCGCAATTCGGCATCACCGCTCAGGCCACAGCGGACAAGGTCAAAGCTTTGCTAAAACGGTAAAGCGAGACTTTACTCACCTGCCCTAATGCGCTGCTTTTCCAGATAAACGCCCCCAAAGGGGGGCGATTACACCTGTGCCAATCGGAATCAGCAGCAGGCCCACCGCCAGCCCAAAGATGCCGTCCATTGTAGCCTTGGCGATCCATTCAACTGTCGCAGTGGCCGATGGAGCAGCCTGCCCCGCTGCCACTGACCAGCCATGGATCAGGTGTTCCAACTGACCAAATCCCAGCTCTTTCAGCCCGTGCACCAGAATTGAGCCACCAACCCACAACATCGCGACGGTTCCGACGGCTGTGAGCGCCTTCAAAAACCCCGGCATTGCTTTGACGATTCCGCGCCCCAACGCCCGCGTCATACCAAAGTAGCCTTTGTTGCTCATCAGCAAGCCCAGATCATCGGCTTTCACAATCACCGCAACGCCGCCATAAACCACAGCAGTAATACCCACGGCGATGACGGCCAGCGTTGCAGCCTCCATCCAAAACCCGCTGTCAGGGATCGCGGCCAGCGCGATTGTCATGATCTCTGCGGACAATATGAAATCGGTCTTTATCGCGCCGGCGACTCTCTGTTCTTCCAGATGTGCCAGATCAGAGGGTATCGCCTCAGCTATGTGCGCCGTATGCGGCCAAATCAGATGCGCTATCTTCTCAGCCCCCTCAAAACAAAGATAACACCCCCCCAGCATCAGCAAAGGCGCAATCGCCCCAGGTGCAAACGCAGACAGCGCAAGTGCAGCGGGCAATAGAAACACCAGCTTGTTCTTGATCGACCCTAAGGCAATACGCCCGACAATCGGCAGTTCGCGAGACGCATCAAACCCGTGCACATATTTGGGCGTGACGGCAGCGTCATCGATGACAGCGCCCGCAGCTTTGGTGCCCGCTTTGCCCGCCTGTGCGATAACATCGTCCAACGAACTGGCCGCCACTTTTGCTATTGCAGCCACGTCATCCAGCAATGCCAACAATCCACTCATCTCACGCCCCTCAGTTCTGATTATGCCTAGGCTAGCTCAGTCGCGCGCAGAGGCAACCGAGTTTAATCCGAAATCGTTAGCGCCACCACGGCCATCTTGCACCAAGTTTGCGCTAACACACGGAAAAACCATCACTTTTTTCTTTCCGATTGGTCTATGTCTCTCTATATGCGCGTAACAGTCGCAAAGTGTGTTCAGGAGACCCCGTATGACCATTACCGTCGGTATCAATGGATTTGGCCGGATCGGCCGCTGCACCCTGTCTCACATCGCGCAAAGCGGGCGGAACGATATCACCGTGACCAAAGTGAATGCGACCGGCCCGCTTACCACAGCGGCACATTTGCTGCGATATGACAGCGTACATGGCCGCTTTCCCGGTGACATTCAGATTGGCGACGACACCATGGACCTTGGGCGTGGACCGATGCAGATGTTTTCAACCTATGACCCCAACGCGCTGGACTGGTCGGGCTGCGATGTTGTGCTGGAATGCACCGGTGCTATGAACGATGGCAAAAAAGCCAGCGCCCATCTGGAGCGCGGTGCTAAATCAGTGCTCATCTCCGCCCCTGCCAAGAACATCGATACAACAATTGTCTACGGTGTGAACCACAGAAGTCTGACCGCCCGCGACCGGATGGTCTCGAACGGCTCTTGCACGACGAACTGTCTTGCCCCGCTGGCCAAGGTTCTCGACGAAGCGATCGGGATCGAGCGCGGCATTATGACGACGATCCATTCTTATACCGGTGACCAGCCCACGTTGGACCGCCGCCACGATGATCTCTATCGCGCCCGCGCCGCAGCCTTGGCTCTGATCCCGACATCAACTGGCGCCGCAGCCGCTCTCGGAGAGGTTCTGCCAAATCTCAAAGGCAAGCTGGACGGCACCGCCATGCGTGTACCAACACCAAATGTAAGCGCGGTCGACCTGACGTTTGAGGCCGGCAAAGATGTGACCGTAGAAGACGTCAATGCGGTCATGGCAGAAGCTGCGGCCGGACCAATGGGGGCGGTTCTGGCTTATGATCCCGAGCAGAAAGTCTCGATCGACTTCAATCATACCGAATACAGCTGTATTTTTGCCCCAGAGCAGACCAAAGTTGTCGGTGGCCGCACTGTCCGCGTGCTGGCGTGGTATGATAACGAATGGGGTTTTTCGGCCCGGATGGCAGATGTGGCTGTGGCGATGGGCCGCCTTATCAACTAAACTCGGGATCTGGTATCCTGACGCAAAACCGGTCTGGCGAAACAGTCTCATTCTGCACGGCACCAAACATGCAAAGCTCAATACGTGTCCTCTATGTCGTACGCTTGCGTGCGCATGCGCCTCCTGCCATACCGGCCCGGTGAAAACGCCGCAGGAACCTGACCGCCATGTCCAATCGCACATCTTTTGTTTTTGGCCTGATCATTGTGGGACTCATCCTGATCGACCTGTATTTTTTCGGCACGCAGCACATGGTTTTTCTGGGCAAGAAAATGGCCGAGCTGATCGAATGGATCGCCTTCTGGCGCTAGAGGACTGGGCAGGACATCTTAGGTGAGTAAACATGTCAGTTGATCGCTCTACTGCCATGATGCAGAACATCGACAATTCAGCTAGCGGCCGTAATAGGCCGGGAAAGGCGGAAAGCCATGCGCAAAACCTTAGAGAGTTTTCTTGGCGTCTTTCGTCCAGGATGCTTGTTTAGCATCCAAACACGTCATGAGCGACGTATCTATTAGGAATGGATTAGATGACTGAATCGAAAAAGGATCAAATCCGCGCATTGTTGCAGAGCATTGAGACCGGCGAACCGGGGCCGGCCGCAGTTGTCAACGAAGCTAAGTACGTTCAGCACAACCCTCAGACGCACGAGGGTAGCGAAGGATTGGCGTTGCTCTTCCAACGACTATCCAAAACTGAACCTCGGGTAAACATGGTTCGGGCTTTCGAAGACGGTGAATTCGTGTTCGCTCATATGGAGTATGATTTCGCGAGCAGAAAAATCTGTTTTGAGGTCTTCCGTTTCCAAGAAGGCAGGGCGGTGGAGCACTGGGACAATATCCAGGAAAGGCAGCCACCAAACCAAACAGGTCGAAGCATGGTGGACGGGCCGACTGAAGCCACTGACCTTGAACTGACGGAAAGAAACCGTTCTCTCGTTCGATCTTTCGTTGAAGCAGTGCTCGTCGACGGGCAGCATGATCGGCTTAATGAATTCGTCGTCGCGGATACCTATATCGAGCACAATCCACGGCTCTCAGATGGCGTCTCCACGCTCCGATCCGCGCTGGAAGCTTCGGATATGGGCCGCAGAGATATAGACTATCGGCGGGTCCATCGTGTTCTGGCCGAGGGAAGTTTCGTTCTTTGCGTCAGCGAGGGCGAATTGGGCGGCAAACATTCAGCCTTCTATGACCTTTTTCGCGTCGCTGACGGAAAGCTTGTGGAGCATTGGGATACCACGGAAAAGATCGCACCCCAGAGCGAATGGAAGAACGATAACGGCAAGTTCTGAGTGAAGCAGATCTTAGGCTTGAATGTTTCGCGCCAGATTGCGTAACGGGCAGTCATACTTTCCAAACAACTAATAGTCCGGCCATATTGGACACAGAGCTTGTCAAAAACGGCCGTTTGAATTTGCCTGGCGGACGGATTAATCCAACCGTTTCTTCAGCGCTGCATGGACGTGTGCTGGGACAAAGCTGCCCACATCTCCGCCCAAACGGGCGATTTCTTTGACCAGTTTTGAGGCGATCGCCTGATGCCGTGCTTCGGCCATCAGAAACACTGTTTCGACACTATCATCCAGAACACGGTTCATGCCAACCATCTGATATTCATATTCAAAATCAGCGACAGCTCTTAAACCACGCACGATGATTTGCGCGCCAACATCATGGGCGCAATCGATTAATAGGTTCTCAAAGGCATGAACGACGATCTCAGTGCCAGTCTGTCTCGACAGGTCTGCACATTCAACTTCGATCATGGCGACGCGTTCTTCCAGCGAAAAAAACGGCCCCTTGTCGCGATTGATCGCCACGCCGATCACCAATCGATCCACCAACGCCGAGGCGCGCCGGATGATATCCACATGTCCCAGAGTAATGGGATCAAAGGTGCCGGGATACAGGCCAATGCGCATCAATGCTCTCCTTGGAACAGGTCATGAAATCGTTCGTTTTCTTCGGGGAGACCCAACAAACGCTGCGCCTAAGTCGCAGGGGCGCTAATGCCCCATGATCATGCCTTCCAGCGCATCTTTTTCCATGGCAAGTTCAGCCAGACGTGCCTTGACCACATCTCCAAGCGATATCAGACCGACCAGCGCGCCGTCCTCAAGCACAGGCATGTGACGAAACCGACCCTCAGTCATCTGGCTCAGAACCGCATCCGCGTTGTCGTTGCGCGCGCATGTGACCAGCTTGGTTGTCATATAGTCTTCGACCTTGGCCGCCAGAACCGCAGCCCCGTGTTTGGCCATTTTTCGAACGATGTCGCGTTCAGATAAAATGCCCGCAGGCGTTTTGCCGTCCTTGGACACTAGAACCGTACCAATCCTCTTGTCAGCAAGGATCTTGAGAATGTCCTCAATCGACGTGCCCGGGAGCACTGTCATGACTGACTCATCGGCTTTGGATTTCAGAATCTGGTGCACTAACATGGCGACCCTCCTTGGAAATTCTCGGACAGGCCCAGCCTTGCCTCAATGCCCGTTCAAGTCAAGTCAGAGCCTCAAGCCGGGCGACCTCGTCGGCAAGCCCACGCGCTAGGATTTCTGAAAAGCGATTCATACGCACACTTTGCAATTCGTTCTTATGGCGGATCAGGTAGAAGCTGCGTGTCAGACTGATCTGATCCGGCAGTATTTTGCGCAATCCACGGATGGCCGGTGCCGCAAAATCATGCACTACCCCAACGCCGCTGCCTTGCCGTACCATGTTGATTTGGACCGAGACCGAATTCGAAGACAATGCGACGCGTTTGAGCCCCAAATTCGACAGATAATCCAATTCACTGTCAAAGATCATGTCCGGGATATACCCAATGATGCGGTGCTGGTGCAGATCCTCCAGCGTCTCTATCGGCGGGTGCGATTGCAGATAGCGTCGCGTGGCCATCAGGTGCAGCTTGTAATCCGTCAGTTGCTGAACGTGCAGCCCATCTGACGTTGGTGCGCTGACACCGATGACCACATCTGCTTCCCGTCTCGACAGATTGAACACACGGGGAAGCGCAACAATCTGCAAGTCCAGATTCGGGTTTTTGTCACAAATCGCGGCACAGACCTGAGGCAGCAGATAATTTGCTGATCCGTCCGGTGCGCCCAGCCTGATTTGACCACTTAATCCTACATCCGCAGCGCCAGGTACTTCTGACGCAGCCTGCATGGCCTGTTCGACCTGTTCTGCGCGCACCAATAAACGCTGCCCGACATCGCTGAGCACATATCCTTGCGGAGATTTTGCAAATAGGTCTACACCCATAGTGGCTTCAAGGCGCGCGATCCGCCGGCCGATTGTCGCAGGATCAAGCCGCAGCCGTTTTCCGGCCCCGGACAAGCTGGATTCGCGCGCGACGGCCAGAAATACCCGCAGATCGTCCCAATGTGGCTGCATTCGAATTACCTTTGCATTTTTGCAAGATCAATTTTGAAATCTTGCCTCTGTTCGCCTGATTTTTGCAAGACTATACTGCGCTCAAATTTCAGGGAGAGATATCATGCAAGAGCTGACCCACTACATCAACGGCGCCCATGTCCAAGGCACATCGGGCCGTTTTTCAGACATCTACAACCCGGCAACCGGCGACGTGCAGGCCAAGTGTCCACTGGCCTCTGCGGCAGAGATGGACACAGCAGTTCAACACGCGCTTGCTGCACAACCTGCATGGGCCGCGACAAACCCGCAGCGCCGTGCCCGGGTGATGATGAAATTTGTCGGCCTGCTCAACCGCGACATGGACAAGTTGGCCGAGGCGCTCAGCCGCGAGCATGGCAAAACCCTGCCAGATGCGGCGGGCGACGTGCAGCGCGGTCTTGAAGTTGTTGAGTACTGCATTGGCGCACCAGAACTGCTGAAAGGGGATTACACCGACAGCGCAGGGCCCGGCATTGATATGTATTCGATGCGTCAGGCGCTTGGCGTTTCTGCCGGCATCACGCCGTTCAACTTCCCTGCAATGATCCCGATGTGGATGTTTGCGCCGGCGATCGCCTGTGGCAACGCCTTTATCCTGAAACCGTCCGAGCGGGACCCCTCTGTGCCGTTGATGCTGGCAGAACTGATCGAAGAGGCCGGCCTGCCAAAAGGCATCCTGCAAGTTGTGAACGGTGACAAAGAAGCAGTGGATGCGATCCTGCACCATGACGTGATCCAGTCGGTCGGCTTTGTCGGATCAACCCCGATTGCCGAATACATCTATGCAACCGGCTGCGCTAACGGCAAACGGGTCCAGTGCTTTGGCGGTGCGAAAAACCACATGATCATCATGCCGGATGCGGACATGGATCAGGCCGCGGATGCACTAATCGGTTCCGGGTTCGGCGCTGCGGGCGAACGCTGCATGGCGATATCCGTGGCGGTTCCGGTTGGTGACGAAACCGCTGATCGGCTGATCGAAAAACTCGTACCACGTATTGAGGCGTTGAAGGTTGGCCCTTACACGTCTGGAAATGATGTGGATTACGGCCCCGTTGTCACGGCTGCGGCCAAGGCCAATATCGAACGTCTGGTGCAAACCGGGATCGATCAGGGCGCAAAACTGGTGATCGATGGGCGTGGTTTTGCTTTGCAGGGCTATGAGGACGGGTTCTTTGTCGGACCGCATTTGTTCGACAACGTCACCAAAGACATGGACATCTACAAATACGAGATCTTCGGCCCGGTTCTGAGCACCGTACGTGCGCAAAGCTATGAAGAGGCGATTGGTCTGGCGATGGATCATGAATATGGCAACGGCACCGCAATCTTTACCCGCGACGGTGATGCTGCGCGCGACTTTGCCAACCGGATCAACGTTGGCATGGTGGGCATCAATGTGCCAATTCCGGTGCCGCTGGCCTACCACACCTTTGGCGGCTGGAAGAAGTCGGTTTTCGGCGATCTGAACCAGCACGGACCAGATGCGTTCAAATTCTACACACGCACCAAGACGGTCACCGCGCGCTGGCCTTCAGGGATCAAAGAAGGTGGCGAGTTCAGCATTCCCGTGATGGAATAAACCAACCTTTGAACTGCACTAACACCAAAGCCCCGACACCTCCTGTCGGGGCTTTTTCTTTGGCTTTTCAAAATCCGCTGCGACAAAGATCGCGTAAGCAGCGATCTTAAAGGCTGTGGCCCGAGAACAGCCAAAGCATTTACCTGCGCCGCCTTGCGCAATAGGCTGATACAGCAGGTTACTTTGCGGCAAGGAGGATGGCGGTTGCAGAACACCTTTACACTCGGGATTGAAGAAGAATACCTGCTTGTCGATCGCGACAGCCTTGACCTGGCAGTGGCGCCGCCAGACCTGATGCAGGCCTGTCAGGATGATTTAAAGGGACAGGTAAGCCCCGAGTTTCTGCAATGCCAGATTGAGGTGGGCACCCGGGTCTGCCCGACCATTGCTGATGCACGCGAAGACCTGAAACGGTTGCGCTCTTGTGTTTCACGCCACGCAGCGCGGCATAATCTGGCGCCGATTGCGGCCAGCTGCCATCCCTTTGCCGACTGGAAAGACCAGCACCATACGGCCAAGGAACGATATGACACGTTGAAACAGGCGCTTGGCGGCGTTGCACGGCGCATGTTGATTTGCGGGATGCACGTACACGTCGGCGTCCAAGACAAAGCCCTGCGCACTGACCTGATGCCACAACTGAGTTATTTTCTGCCGCACTTACTGGCCCTATCAACCTCGTCCCCGTTCTGGCAGGGCGACGACACCGGGCTCGCGTCGTACCGGCTCACAGTATTTGACAACCTGCCCCGCACCGGGCTGCCGCCACATTTTGACAGCTGGGCAGAATATGAACGCACCACCGGCACGCTGATCGAATTGGGCGTGATCGAGGACACCAGTAAAATCTGGTGGGACCTGCGCCCGTCGCATAATTTCCCGACGCTGGAAACCCGGATCATGGACGTCTCGCCGCGACTGGAAGACGCCTTATCGCTGGCCGCATTGACGCAGGCAATTACGCGGATGCTGTGCAGACTGCGCGAGCGCAATCAGCGCTGGCGCACCTATGACCGTTTTCTGATTGCGGAAAACCGCTGGCGCGCACAGCGCTACGGCACAGCAGAAGGGTTGATAGACTTTGGCCAGCGCAGCATCGCACCTTTTACCACGCTTCTGGACGAATTGATCGAGTTGCTGGCGGAGGACGCGCAGGTGCTGGGCACTGCGCAAGAGCTGGCCGCACTGCGCAACATTGTCGAACACGGAACCAGTTCTACCCGTCAGAGAAAAGTGCATGCCGAGGCTGTTGCGGCGGGCCAGAATGCGGGGCAAGCGGTGGTGCGCCACCTGATCGACGAGTTTCACGCGGACCTTTGATAGCATCATGATAGATGAGCATAAAAAAAGAGGCCCCAAAGGCCTCTTTTCCGACTCTTGAGTGGTGTCTTATGACTTTTTGCGGCGGCGCATGGCACCCATCGCTCCAAGGCCGGCAATCAGCATCCAGCCTGCGGCTGGGAGCGGAACGACGTTTGGCGGAGTGCCTGCAATATAGTAAATCGATGCATGTGACAGGTCTTTCGTAGAGGTCCATGTGCCCAAAGTTGACTCGACCTCAAACGACCCCCAGCCGTTACCAGCTTTCAGGTTAACCATTACCTTTAACGCGGACGCTAAACCGGATATGCCCCAGCTGCCCGACTTTGTGACATTCGTGGGGGCGGTCGTGAAGGTGATAGTTTGATCCCCAGATGTTGTATCATCATTTTTGTCGGCCAAAATCCAGCCACTCGAACCGTTAATTACGGTGGAAGAATCAATGTCGTTAAAAAACACCTCCAAAAGACCGACTAATTGTGCAACTGCCACGGTGCGATTTGTTTTGCCCTGCAACGCCAAGCCCGGCTTGCCTCGAAACTCATGCCCTGTTGGGCGCGTGAAACGCTATCCCTATGGCGCGCCCAAGACGGCCCTCCGTTTCTGAGCTACAAAACGAAAAAGGGTGGCCCAACGGACCACCCTATCGTAATCAACCCCAGTTGCCTGAGGCTTGAAATAGGCATTGTAAATTTGTACGGCAGCCCCCTTTGCCTCCTTCGACAAAAACCAGCTAGACAATTCGGCACGCAGCAAACATAGAAACTGAACTTGCAACGCACCGCCGCACTTACAGCGCTTTTACTCCACACACACAGCATAGAACCTTCTAACATGATACCAAAAAAACAATGCCGCTTGGCCCTTATGAAAACCGGGCCTGCGCCCCCCACTCAGTAAGTCACACAAGCATTGACGCAAGGTAATGTATACCATCGGCATAAAATCGCCGCAATTGATAAAATGGAAACAACCGACATTGATTGTTTCCAAGAACTCTCTATGCCATCAGCCTTTTATTATGTTCTTTCAAGGCCCTAATGCCGCTAAGGGAGGTGGATCGGAAATTGATCTCACACGCATTAGTTGCATTGCCTCTTGCAAATACACTTTGTGTCGCCTTTTTGTGAGAAATTGGGCGCCCAGAGATTCGAGGTATTCACGTCGGTGGCGCATGCCGATGTACCGGGTAGCGGTTCCGTCGGACCAGGTGCGTGAAGCGAAGATATCCGGATGACCGTAGACAGGCAC
>RCND010001048.1_pt1 | contig 15626 bp, 17 predicted proteins | sample 2041351 | NCBI WGS metagenome assembly RCND01 (sample SAMN09708230, study PRJNA481090) | Marine sediment metagenome, whole genome shotgun sequencing project. | biome: marine sediment; feature: ocean; material: sediment; isolation source: Sewage treatment plant 12B marine sediment (STP12B) ...
TATCCGGCCGCCGCCGCCGCCCGCGCCGTTGCACCGGCATTGATGCCGTACGGCTGGATGCCGGTCATCCCTGAATCCTCCAGGATCTGTAGTACCTGCGCTGGTTCCACGTCGAGGGTAAGCAACACCGTATGGGCGCTAATCCCCTTGGCCAGTTGAGAGGCCCGCTCGATGGACACAAACCGGGGAGAACTCGGCACGTTCACGAAGCCGACCGCATCCGCACCGCCGTTGATTGCGGCCGCAACGTCAGCCTCTCGGGTAAGACCACAGACCTTGACCCACGTCACGGTGCAGCGGCCTTGAGCGCCTCGATCACAGAGGCCGGGTCAGTCGCGGTCACGAGAGCCTCCCCCACCAAAATGGCGTTGTAGCCGGCCGCGGCCATCCGTGCAGCACCCTGCGGTGAAGAGACTCCACTCTCGCCGATCAGCGTCCGATCCTGCGGCAACATCGGGGCAACTCGCTCGGCGACGGCGAGATCGGTCTTGAAGGTAGCCAGGTCTCGATTGTTGACCCCGATGATGCGAGAGCCTGCGGCAACTGCCCTTTCCGCTTCGGCCTCATTGTGAGCTTCAACCAGTGCCTCGATTCCGACCGCATCACACTCCGCAAGCAGCTCGCTGAGCGATTCCTGGTCGAGGCCCGCCACGATCAGAAGGAGCGCATCGGCGCCGGCAATCCGCGACTCAGCAACCTGGCGGGGGTCGACGATGAAATCCTTGCGCAAGACCGGCAGCGCCACCGCCGCACGTACCCTACGTAGGTCGTCCAATGATCCGCCGAAGTATTCTGGTTCGGTAAGCACCGAGATCGCTGCCGCACCACCAGCTTGGTACGCCGTTGCTTGCTCCACAGGGTCCATGCCCATGTTGAGGTCGCCTGCTGAAGGCGAACGCCGCTTGATCTCGGCAATCACCTGGAGACCGGGTTGCCGCAGCGCGGAGGCGAACTGGCGCCGGGGCGGGCTATCGCCGACACCGTCGACGCCGATACGGGCAAGACGGTCGCGTGTTGATTGCACTATTTGATCAAGCATGATTCATGCATAGTACGACCCGCGGGCCACAGCTACTCCGCCAGCGACCGGACATACCCGGTGAGGCTTTCGACCTGTTCGGTAGTCAGCCGGCTGAACGCGGGCATGTTGCCCGGCCCGACGGTGATGACACCAGCGATCTGCTCATCGCTCAGATTGAGATGGGTATTGGAGCCGGCGTCGATCTCGGGCCCGATGCCACCGCTGCCGTCGATGGCGTGGCAAGCCGTACACGACCGCTCGTAGAGCTCCGCTCCAAGAAGATATTCATCTGTGACGCTGCAACCCCCAAGTAGCAGGAGACACGCCATAAGGACAAAACAGACTCGCATGATCGAAGCAATTTAGTGCCCCCTTTGCGGTGTTGTGTCGGCCAGGAGCTTTGGCGGACAGGGCACTCGCCGTGCCCTCAGCTGCCGCGGTGTTGTCTCATCGCCTCGGGTGCGGATACCGCGGCAGGCCAACGCTGACGCTGGTACCGACTCCCAGCGAACTCTCCACCTTGATTGAGCCACCCAGCGCATCGACCAACTCTTTGACGATGCTGAGGCCGAGACCGCTCCCTTCGGGACGGACCGGTCGATACCGCTGGGCGACGTAGAGACGCTCGAATACGTGAGTTAGATCTTCCTTGTCGATCCCCGGTCCCGTGTCCGTGACGACGAGACTGACGTCGTTGCCAATAGGGCGAAGCACAACGGACACGCTGCCTCCCTCCGGGGTGTAGCGGAGGGCGTTGTCGAGCAGGTTGCCAACGATCTGACTGATCCGATCCGGGTCGACATTGACTAAGCCAACATGGGCCAGGTCGCCGAGAAGTTTCACTCGCAGCTCGCCCGCCCGACCTCGTTGCGATTCGATGAGCTCTGCCAGGTGCGCCGAGAGATCAACATCTTCCGGTCGAAGCGTGAACTCACGCGCTTCCAGCCGTGCCAGCAGAGTGAGGTCCTCAACCAGCCTGCTGAGTCGGTCGGTCTGACGATGCAGAACCGCACCAACTCTGGAGACATCATCGGCTTCGATCTCACCGGCGTCGAGCGCCTCGGCGTAACCGCGCAATGTCGTCAAGGGCGTGCGCAAATCGTGACCAACGCTCATCAGAAAGTCACGTTCGCGACGACGCCCGTCCTCCAACTGCTCTGCCATATGGTTAAACGCAGCACCGAGCCGGGCGACGTCATCTGTCCCCTCAGCTCGGGCTCGCACTGAGAAGTCACCGGCGGCGATCAGCTGTGAAGCGTCGCCGAGTCTCTCCAGTCTCCTCCCGATCTGACGCGCCACCCAACTGGCCAGTATCACCGCAAGGATTGCCCCGATACCCAACGAGAAGAGCAACGGCCGGGTCAACAGATTTGCGGCAAGCATCGGTTCCGCCCGCCCGATCGCAATAAGAACCTTCGCATCGGTGCGGGCGCTCAGGGTGATCGCCCGCACGTAGGCGAGCACAGGCTCGCCGGCCACCACAGTCTCGGTGACCTGGTCAAGTGGCGGGTCTGCCCCGAGGCTGTCTAAGAGAGGAGTCCGTGGCAGGTCAAAGTCCAGCCGGCCCACCGCAACGTTAAAGATGCGCGCCTCGACATAGTCGTGCCCGCCAACGGCCTTGGCGATCTCGAGCGTTCTCGCAACCGGAGTTGCCGCGTCACGCTCCGCGACAGGCAAGTTCTCCCGAACCGATGCACTGATCAGCGTTGCCGTTGCCTCGGCCTGGCGCAGCAGCTCGGCCTCGCTCTCGGCGATGAGGTTGCGCCGGATGACCGCCCCGGCCGCCAACCCGGCCAGAAGGGTGACCGCTGCAACCGCCAGAACGCTCCACAAAACTTGGCGACGCATCCTTCAGTCTCCTCGGAGGTAGCGGCGGCTATCGCCGATATTGCCGGTGTGAAACATCTCAATCCCCGAGCCGGTAGCCGACGCCCCACACCGTTTCGATGGGGAGGTCTGGGAGTTTCTTGCGAAGCTGCCGGATGTGCACATCGACGGTTCGCGTCTCACCGAAATAGTCATAGCCCCAAACTGCCTCGAGGATCTGGCTGCGTGACAGCACCAACCCAGGGTGACTTGCGAGATACCAAAGAAGGTCGAATTCACGGGCGGTCGGCCGAATCGTCTCACCGTTGCCACAGTCCACAAGCCGCCTACCACTATCGATTGTGAATCCCGCCAACTCGACCGTTTGAACGGCCACCGGACGTTCCTCGCTGCGGCGAAGCACTGCTTTGACCCGCGCCACCAACTCGCGGGGCGAGAATGGTTTCGTGACATAGTCATCTGCACCGATCTCAAGCCCGATGATCTTGTCGATCTCGGAGTCTCTTGCGGTGAGCATGATGATTGGGATATCCGAGTCACGACGGATGCGCCGGCACACCTCAATTCCATCGATGCCGGGGAGACCGATATCAAGCAACGCGGCCCGGATGTCCCCGCGACTGAGACGCTCCAATCCGGTCTCACCCGTTGTCGCATGGACGAGCCGAAATCCATCACGTTCGAAATAGAGTCGCAGCAGATCGGCGATCTCAGATTCGTCTTCGATTAACAGGATCGTTCCGCTTGCCGGCAAGCAACACCTCCAGACACCGCATTATCGGGCCCAAATGTTTGAGGAGTGTAAGAAATCGGCTAGCCGTTGATCGGGAGCGATCTGACCGTTCCCGTCAATCCGTCAATGGTGACTTCGTCGCCATCGACGACCTCGACCCTGACCATCGCAAGTGCAATCGCTTGCCCAAGACCAGGTGAAAACGCCACCGAGGAAACTGCTCCAACTACCTTGCCTTCATATTGGATCTCGCTTCCTGACCCGGGTGGCTGGAGGCTGTCAACAGTGACACCGCAAAGCCGTCGATTGACATGGCCCCTGGAGTCAATACGGGCGACGAGTTCTTGTCCGAGGTAACAGCCCTTGCGGAAGTCGACGGTCGCTGCGATATCAACGCCCTCTTGGGGAATGGTGCGGTCATCGAGGTCGACACCCACTACTGGCTCGCCTACCTCGATCCGGACGACGGTGGCGTCACTGCTGTCGACAAGGGGCAAGTCAGGACGCTTCCCACCGACGACAACCCGGGACAGGGCGGAGAACCGGAACGGATTGGCGAAGCGCAGACCGTCCTCGTCATCCGCCCAACCCTCCGGGCTCGGCAAAGTCCCGAGTACAAGTGGAGCCTCCGGCCCCCAGACATCCCAGAGCGTCCTCTCCTCAACACTTATCTCTACATCGACACGAATCTTGAAACGAGTCAGGTCGGCGGCAACCTCCTCGACCCGATTGGCGTCGCAGACAAGCCCGACACGGTCGTCACCACGAAGCACAAGGAGCGTCGCCCGCAGCTTGCCATTCGGCGCAAGGAGCAATGACCTTGCCTTCTCCCCCACCGCCAGGTTGGCGATATTCTGACTCAGCAGCGCATCCAAGAAGCTGGCTGCATCAGACCCCGTGACCCAGACCAGGCCAGACAAACCGGAGGTCACGGCCGCCTTGGTTCGAAGCAGGTCGTAGGCAGACGACGAGTCAGACACGACTTGCCGCCGCAACCGCGGCAAGTACCGCCGCCGCCTTGTTGAGACACTCGTTGTATTCCAGCTCCGGGTCACTGTCGGCAACGATGCCGGCGCCGGCTTGCACCCAAGCCTTGCCGCCCGCGGCGACGAGCGTCCGCAACGCGATCGCCGTATCGAGGTTCCCCGAGAAATCGATATAACCGACGGCGCCGGCATATGGCCCGCGAGCATTCGGCTCGAGCTCATCGATGATTTCCATTGCCCTCACCTTGGGAGCGCCAGAAACCGTACCGTGGGGAAACGTCGCACGCAGAACATCCACGGGTCCAACATCGGGTCGCAACCGGCCGGACACGCCAGAGACAATGTGCATGACATGGGAGTAGCGCTCGATGACCATCAAGTCATCAACTTCGACAGAGCCGAATTCGCACACCCGACCCAGATCATTGCGAGCGAGATCGATCAACATCACGTGCTCTGCCCGTTCCTTTGGATCGGCAAGAAGCTCTTCCTCAAGCCTTTGATCCTCGGCCGCGGTTGCGCCACGAGGCCTGGTCCCGGCGATCGGGCGGCTGGTGGCGACTCCGTCGCGAGCTCGCACCATTAGCTCAGGCGATGATCCGACGATGGCAACATCTTTGTGACGCACAAAGAACATGAACGGCGATGGGTTCACCAACCGAAGCGATCGGTATACCAGGAACGGGTCCTCTTCGAGATCGACCTCCAGGCGGATCGAAGGAACGATCTGAAACGCATCGCCGATCCTTATGTGTTCCTTCGCCTTGAGTACTGCAGCCTCAAAGTCAGCCTTCTCGAGGTTGGCTCGTGCCGGTGGCTGGGAGTCAAAGGCCGGACGCGCCCGGGGAACGTAATGCGAGGGTGAGGTAAGACGGGTAGCAGCAGCATCGAGTTCGGCGACTGCATGGTCGTACGCTTCACCTGGGTCACCGCCGCTAAAAACGTTCCTGATCAGGTGGACGGTTTCCCGGAAGCGGTCGACGGCTGCAAGCAGACCAAAGAATTGCCAGACCATCTCGGGAAGTCCGCGGTCATCGTGGGGCCGATGCGGAAGATGCTCGATATGTCGTACGACGTCGTAGGCCAGATAGCCGACAGCCCCAGAGTGGAGTGGCGGGTGATCGTCGGGATAGCCAAGCTCGGCGGCGGACGGAACAGAAATAGCTCCAACCACGTGTTCGAGAACTTCGAGAGGGTTGCCGGCAGGGATCTGCCGTGATCCACCGGTAACCACAGTTACTCCATCACGAGCTTCGAGCGTGAACTCCGGACGACCACCAACGAACGACCAGCGTGCCCATCGCTCGCCGCCCTCGACAGATTCAAGGAGGAATCCTGGCTCATCACCGATGAGCTTCTCGAATACCGATACGGCAGTTTCCCTATCGCCGAGTATTTCCACCGAAATGGGTACGACGCCGTACGAGCTCGCCAGCTCTATGAATTTCTCGCGAGAAAGGTCAGGGGTCATGCCGGGAGACTAGGAGGGTGTTGGACAAATGCCGAGCAGGCTCGTCCGTTCGCCCTGCAAAACGCCGGCCTCGAGTTCGGCGCAGCCGAAGTCGCAAGCTGCCCGCAGGGCAGCCGACGAGTCAGAGCTGGCATTGTTCAACAGCTTCCTTATACCTCTGCCAGGAACTCCAGCCCCAGGTTGACCAGGATGTCCGAGAACCACCGGTTGAGATCAGTGATCTGACCGGTGATCATCAGTATCCCGAACCCGGCAAGCATCAAGCCAGAGGCGACGCTTATCGGCGTCAAGAACCTCTTGATCCCATTAACCAGCGAGTAGGTCTTGGCCAGCAGAAGAGCCGATACCAAGAACGGGACGCCAAGGCCAAGCGAGTAGAACCCAAGGACAATCATGCCTCTGCCCATTGTGTCCCCATCGGCACCGAGGGCGATCGCTGCGGTCAAGAACGGACCGATGCAGGGGGTCCAACCGAACGCAAACGCCATACCCATCACTGGTGGCGCAAAGGAACCGAACCTGCTGGGCCGCACCTCCTTGCGGCGATCCTTCATTACCGGGAGGAGGAAGCTGGGCGTCCAAATCGCAGTAGCGGCGATAAACAGCCCCATAATCACAATCACCCAACCGGCGATTGTGGTGAAGACGTTGCCCTGGAGCAGCCGTCCTAGTGTCGATGCCGCCCCTCCGAACAGGACTACGAACACCAAGGTGAAGCCGAGGACAAACAGCAGGGTGGCTCTCGCCACCTTCCACATCGAGACGTTTCCTTCAGCGAACTCTCTCGTTGAGTAACCCGACATCAAGCTCAGATAGCCCGGAAGCAGCGGCAATACGCACGGCGAAAGGAACGATGCCGCACCCGCAAAAACCGCGGCGATAAGTGTCGTGTCTGCCAATTGCTCTCCGATTCCTCTACTCGCTGGACCTCAACGCGACACCGCGTAAGTTTGTTCCCAGGAGTTAGTTGGCGCCTCCAAGTCGTTTCGCAGGTTAACCTCGGGCCGCTGATGCGATACCTCAATGGGCCGACAACCACATGCCAGTGATCTCTGATTTCACTATTCGAGATCGACGAATTCTCACCCTCATGGTCTTCGTCGCGTTTGTGGTCGGCTACGGAGCCAGCCAACTCAGCCACACGTTGCCCTTCTCCCGCAGCGCGCTCGGGCTAACCGAAGGCGGTATGAACTGGGTCTTTGCAGCTACCCGCCTTGCTTCGCTACTCGGCTTGTTGTTCATGCTCTTTGCCGACAGAAGGGGACGTCGATTGCCGTTCCTGGTGGCGTTTGGCCTGATGCCGATCGGCAACCTCCTGACCGCCATCGCTCCCAACCCGATCACGTTCACGCTGGCGCAGAGTGTGACCCGGATTGCGGTCGTCGCAGTTGCCGGTCTGGCAATAGTGATTCTCGCCGAAGAGCTATCCCCGCGGGTCCGCGCCCTCGGCATTGGTCTGTATGCACTCGCGGGTGCCTCTGGTTCAGGCATCGGCCTCGCTCTCCTCCCCATCGCAGAACGAAGCGACTACTCATACAGATTGCTTTTTGCCTTTACCGGCATCGGATTGCTAGCTCTGCCCATCCTGGTGCGATTCCTCGCCGAGAGCCGTGCCTACGTGCAGTATGAACGAAACGTCACGTTCCGCACGGCGCTCAAGGCAGGCCTCGGCCGCCATTTCTGGCCCCTGGCTGCAATCGCTTTTCTGATCGCCGTCTTCTCATCCCCGGCGACCGCCTTCGTAATGGAACGACTTGTCGATGACCTGGAATGGGAAACGGCCCCGGCCCGCTTCCTGCTCATGGTATTCAGCGGCCTCGGCACCGCTGGTGTCATCATCGGCGGGCGGATGGCGGACGTAATCGGCAGGAAGCGAACGACCGTCGCGGCAATGCTCCTGGGTGCCGTCGGCGGCGTCGCCTTCTACACCCTGGACAGCGGCTGGGTCCTTGCGCCTGCGGTTTTTCTGGCCACGATGGGTCTCGGCATGTTGACGCCAGCCATCGCCGCCCACCGATCGGAGCTCTTCCCGACACGAGTCAGGGCAACAGCTGCCGGATGGATAACGAATGTTGCGATCGGCGGGAGCATCACCGGCTTTGTGATTGGAGCGCTGATCGTCGACGACATCGGGCTACCCAAGACGATATCGGCGCTCGCTGGAGGTCTGTTGATCGCAATGCTGCTCGTTACGCGACTGCCGGAGACTCGCGGGATGGACCTGGTCCGTTCGAAAGCGGACCGGTCACATGCCACCACGCCAGCGTCGCAAATCGAACCAACATCATCGCTACCAGAGCCCACCACACCCCAGCCAGACCCCAATCCCGTAACTGCACAACCGCCAGCACCGCTGCAGTAGCGATAGCTGAGGCCACCGTCGATGCGGCCAGGAACGCAAACCGCGACGCCCCAATCGCAAGACCGTCCCAGACAAACACAATCGCGTTCAGCGGTTGCATCAAGACGATGAATAGGTAAACGCCTCTGACCTGGGCGAGCACATCCGCATCGCTGGTGAACACACCGGGGAGCAGGCTCCACCCGGCTCCCATCACCACTGCCAGGAGTACACCACCGACCAGCCCCCAGCGCAGCAACCGATGGGCATAGGCTTGGGCCAGTTGTGGGTTCGTGGCTAGATGGAGTCCAAGCAAGGCTTGCCCGGCGATGGCCAACGCATCGACAACCAGCGCAAGAAAGATCCACAGCTGGACTGCTACCTGGTGGGCCGCAACTACCTCGTCACCCTGTCTGGTTGCGACCGCGGTCGCCAGCGTGAAGGCGGCCAGCAACGACCCACTACGAATGATCAGCGCTCGGCCCGCACCGACCAAAGGGCGAAGGGCATCAAGACCGGGCCACTGCAGCCGTAGCCCGAAGTTGTCGCGTCGCCTGTAGAAGAGAGCGACAAATACCCCCGCACCCAACCATTGCGCCGCGGTTGTGGCCCAGGCAGCACCGGCAAGTCCCCAGCCAAAGCCAAAGATGAGGATCGGGTCGAAGATCAAGTTCAGCACCGCGATGGACCCCGTCACCCACATCGGTGTCTTGGTGTCCTGGTAGCCACGGAAGACCCCATGAGCCACTGTGGCGACCAGCAGCGCCGGCATTCCCAACGACCGGATGCGGAGATAGGTGGATGCATCGGCGAGGAGATCCGACTTGGCCCCCATCAACCGGAGGAGCGGATCGGCGAAAACCTCAAGGAGCCCAGTGACGGCGAGACCGATCGCCAGGCCAAGAACAAGTGCCCCCGCAGTGATCCGACCTGCTTCTTCCGTGCGGCCCTTGGCAACGGCACCGGCGATTAGCGGAGTCGTCCCGTAGGCGAGGAAGTTGAACATGAAGAAGGCAACGGAAAAGACCGCAACGGCCACCCCAAGGGCGCCGAGCGGGACCTTGCCCAACCGACCGACGAAAGCTGTATCGACAAGGGAAACAAGCGGATCGGCTGCGAGTGCTCCGAGAGCCGGAACCGCAAGCCGGAAGATCTCGCGATCAAGACGATTTCGTCCTCGAATCACGCCTGGGGCCGGGCCGTCTTTGGTTCGTATGGGCACCGATCGCGCAGCGGACATTCCCAACACCGCGGTTTGCGGGCATCACAGAAATCGCGACCGAACTGGATAAACCTCATCGAGACCCCTGCCCAAGTGTTCTTCAGATACAGGTCCTTGAGATCGGTTTCGATCTTGGTGGGGTCGGTGTTGCGGGTAAGCCCTAGCCGATTGGAGACTCTCTTGACATGGGTGTCAACTGCGATTGCCGGCTCTCCCCAAGCCTCTGCTAGCACGACACTTGCGGTCTTCCGCCCGACTCCCTTGAGAGTGATCATCTCGTCTAGGTCGCGGGGAACCTCGCCTTGGTAGCGCTCAACTATGTCGACCGCCAACGCCAGAATCGATCTGGTCTTCTGTCGATAGAACCCGGTGGAAAAGACCACCCTCTCAACGTCGTCAGGATTGGCTGCCGCCAGGTCCTCGGCATGGGGCCACTTCTCGAAGAGCACCGGCGTGACCTTGTTGACGTTCTCGTCGGTCGTCTGCGCTGACAGCACGGTGGACACGATCAACTGCCACGGATCGCGATAGTCGAGGGCTGTCGCGATCTCGGGATAGATACCGGTAAGGCGCTTCAGGACGATCCGGGCCGAGCGGCGCCGTTGCCCAATCGGTTGATCAGTTGCAGGTGTCATAGGGTAACGAGTCTACGTCGCCGCTTGCCTGATTCGATCACGCCGACCGAGCGGCTACGATCTCGTTCGTGGATCTACGAACCGCCGTTGAACAAAGAGCTCGTGTCGAAGGGAACCTTGTCCTTGTTGACGAGTTCCTCAACCACCGTGTCGAGCCTGCAGTAATCGACTCGGTCGGCCGCTCCCTTGCCAGTTCATTCCGCGAGATGCGGCCTGATCTGATTCTTACCGCAGAAGCGTCGGGTATCCCCCCAGCGCTTGCGTGTTCCCGTGAGCTCGACATCCCGATGGTCTACGCCAAGAAATATCTCGGCACTGGTGACAGGTACTCGTTCGCTCGTGAAGTCACCTCCCCAACCAAGGGTGTGGAGTACCGGGTCGAGGTAGCGCGCCGTGTGCTCCCGGCAGGGTTGAGAATCATCATTGTCGATGACTTCCTAGCCCGCGGTCGCACCGCCGAAGCGCTCGGCGAGATCGCTACCGAAGCTGGCTGTGAACTCCTTGGCTTTGGTTTCGCCCTGGAGAAGGGCTGGCAGGGCGGCAGAGAACGTCTCGAGCGTCATGGATGGATTGTCCAGTCTGTTGTCGTGCTCGAACGGATCGAAGGCTCCTCCGTAGTCATTCTGGACCAGGATTGAGCCTTCCCGACCGCATCGCCGCGATCCGGAGGGATTACGACCACTGTTTTGGATGTGGAGCGAGTAACCCGATCGGGCTCAATCTCGCCGATTTCGAGAGATCCGACAACACCGTGCGAGCAACATTTGAGCCACGCCGCGACTTCCATGGCTTCTCAGACCTGTTGCACGGTGGAATTGTGGCTACCGCTCTGGACGAAATCATGGCATGGACCGCCATCTTGGTGGAAGGCGTCATGGTGATGACCGGCAATCTTGATGTCCGCTATCGCAAGCCGGCCAAGGTCGATCGTTCATTCGTTCTCGTAGGCCAGCTGCTGGAGCGCCGCGGCCGACGTCTGCAAATCTCGGCGCAGATCTTGGACGGCGATGTCCTTGTCGCCGAGGCCTCTGGTCTGTTTCTGGCGATCGAAGATCTCGCTAACTCCGACTAGCGCCGCTACTACTCAAATATTGCCAGCAAGCCGAGTGCGGAGGCGAGGTAGGCGAATCCGGCAATGACTTGCCAAAACGCCCGCGGGTTCTTCTCCGGGCGAAGACCCTTGCGCAGCCGATCGCGAGGATTCACCTTCTTGATTTGGCCACGCCGCACCTCGGCATCGTCGTATTCCTCATCGTGGCGCTGGCCGGACCCAAGCACGGCGCCGGCGGCGCCCAACCCGAGACTGGTATAGCCGCCACCAGTAGCGCCACCGCCGAGAAGCATAAGCACCCCGCCCGCCATGGCAACGTATGCAATTCCTTCAATAATGGAGGCATCAGTAAACAGCGCCACCGCCACGCCAACGACTACCAACACGGCCCAGCCCGCTCCGAAGATCGCCAAGTAGTCGGGCAGCCGATCGCGGAGCGGCACGAACACAGTGTCCGCATCGGGCACCACAGGATCTAGCACTAGACGATCACTGAAGTGTCATGGTTGGATCGACTCTCGAGGTGGCGCAGAATACGCACGCACAGCGCAATCATGCCGAGCAGCACAAACAAGGCCGTGAATAGCCAGCCGATCAACTCGAATCCAGCGAAATAGCTGTTCCTACAGTCGGCAAGACCCTCGGCGCACATACCCCAGCCAGTACCACCGCGGCGCAGATCGAGCAGCACCATCAATGGAATAAGCGCCACCGCAATAGCGGCGCCGATCAACGCAACGATGACAGCTCTCAGGACAACCATGCGCGGAGAATACCGCGTCTCTGGAGTCTTGCACCGTCTTCCGGCTCCCAGGTAGGGTGCAGCGCGGCGACAGAACGGCGGGAATGACCTTTCATATCGAAGAGTTCACAGATCAAGAACGACGGGTCCTCGCCCGTTTCTTCACCAATCTTGACAGCCCGGTGTTTGCGATCGTCAACCTGCCTGAGGTCGTCAAAGGTGCTCTGTTTGCCCGGTACAGCCGCTCGCCCAAATCCGTACGTCGGCTGTTCCTCGACGAGTTCTACAACCAGCCAGAACTCGGAGTTGAGCATGTCGCCGCCGAGTTAGATGGCGACGATCCCGTCGTGAAGCTGCAGAAGGCACAGGATCTCTACGACCGAGTGTTCTCGGAGTACGGCGACGACTCTGTTGCCCAGCTCGGCGGTGCTCACCTCGCCTGTGAACAGGCGTCCAACATCCTGACCAAGGTTCTTGAGTGGGGCCGACTGGCGTCATACCTGGAGCAAAGCACGCGCTACATCTTCTATGACAAGAAGCTCGGTGACGGCTACCGCTACATGATCCCTTCCGAAATCGAGTCGTCCCGGCACCGCGATCGGTATGTCGAGACCATGGACTGGCTGTTTGATACCTATGCCGATCTCATCGGCAAGTTGGTCCCCTACTACGAGACGCTCTATCCAAAGCAAGATGGTGATTCCAACTTCGTATGGCGGTCGACGATAAGGGCCAAGGCGTGCGATGACATCCGGGGCCTGCTCCCCGCAGCAACGACATCGAATGTTGGGATCTTCGGATCTGGCCAAGCCTATGAGATGTTGCTTATCAGGATGCGCTCGCATCCGCTGGCTGAGGCGCGGGAGTTCGCTGACCTCATGCTGACCGAACTACGCAAGGTTGTTCCCTCGTTTATGCGCCGTGTCGACGTTCCCGGGCGAGGTGTCGATTGGAGCGAGTACCTCGAGTCGATCGCGGCTCGCATGAACCAACATGCCCATGCCTTGTCCGCTGACCCGGAGCCGCAGCCCGAGGTCAGACTCGTGGATTGGGACCCAGACGGCGAGTTGAAGACCGCCGCCGCCGCTTTGTATTCATACACCAGCCTCGGTGACGACCAACTCACGGCCCTTGTTGCGGATATGTCGGAGGACGAGAGATCGGATCTGATCCGCAGCTACATCGGTGACCGACGCAATCGTCGGCACAAACCGGGCCGCGCCATGGAAAGAACCGACTATCGCTTCGATATTCTGTGTGATTACGGCATATTCCGGGATCTACAGCGTCATCGCATGCTCACCATCGAGTGGCAACGGCTCTCTCCAAGCCACGGCTACATCACACCGGAGTCGATCGCTGACGTCGGTGCCACCGACGTGTGGGACGAGGCAATGGCCCGTACCGCCGACCTCTTCAACGAAATCGCAGCTGATCTGGGCCCGGACGTTGCTCAGTACGCAATCCCTTTTGCATACCGCATCCGTTTCTTCTTCCAGCTGAATGCTCGCGAGGCTTTCCATCTCCTTGAACTGAGAACCGGCGCCGGAGGACATCCCGGGTATCGGCGAGTTTGCCAGGAGATGCACCGTCTCATCGGAGACCAGGCAGGTCATCACCTCATTGCCGACGCGATGAAGTACGTCGACCACCAAGATCACGATCTTGCCCGTCTTGAGGGTGAAAGACGCGCCGCCGCCAAACGAGCGGCAGCCGGAATCGCAGATCCCGGCTAGCCAGAGAGCGCAATCTTGAGAACAAGATGGCCATCCTCAATCGACCAAGCCGCACCACCGACCAACAAGTAGTCGAGATAGTCCTTCTCTGCCTGCTGAACGAACAGCTGACGAGCTTCGCCCTCCAACGGGGGGATACCACGATCTTTGACGGCTGCAGCGCGGGCGCGGTAGCGGCCAAGGAATTCTTCTACGTCGAGACGGGCCACGATGTCCTCCTGATTATCTGATTGGACAGGCTAGCTACAGAACAGCGGACCGAGGCAACTACGATTGGTAGCAATGCTCGACCGAAAACTGACGTTCATCTCCGGCAAGGGCGGTGTTGGCAAGTCGGCTGTTACGGCTTCGCTGGCTCTCCTCGCAGCCCGACGCGGGCTGCGAGTCCTTGTTGTCGGTATGGTCGAAGGGATCGGTGCCGCGTCACACCTCGCCGCCAAAGAGCTGACATATGAACCGCGCCGGGTCAGAGCCGGGATCGAGGCGTTGTCCGTCAACCGCACCGATGCCCTGGATGAGTACTTCAGACTCCAGCTGCATGTACCGCGGGCGGCCCCAACCAAACTGCTGAGTAGCGCTCTGAGTGTCTTGGCTGAGACCGCTCCCGGGGTTCGTGAGATCGTGACCATCGGCAAACCTGTATTTGAATTGTGGCAGGCTCGGTACGATCTGGTGCTGGTCGATGCACCGCCGCTCGGTCAGCTGTTCTCCTATCTGCGAGCACCCAACACCATTGCAGATCTGGTCCCCGCCGGACCGATCAGAAGTCAAGCCGATCGGATGCGGAAGGCCCTGCTCAACATCGAGACCACCTCTCTGATCCTCGTGACCACCCCCGACGAACTGCCGGTGCTTGAGACTAAGGAGGCCCTTGACCGACTGATCGCCGAGCCGGTGATCGACCTGGCAGGAGTAGTCACTAATCGTGTGCTCCCCGAGCTGGCGTTGACCAGGACAGAGATCTCGACGTTGCCGACGGGACCACATCGCAACGCGGCAGAACACCACCTTGCAGTTCAAGAGCAGCAGCATCGATGGCTCCCCGAGGTATCGGCCGGTCACCGCCTACCGCATCTGTTTGGTCTACACACCGCCGGTGAGGTTGCCGAACAGCTTGCCGATATTTGGGACGAGCTGATATGAGCACGAAAGTACTCGTGATTACTGGAGCAGGTGGAGTTGGCAAAACAACTCTGTCGGCTGCTCTTGCCGTCACCGCCGCCCGCCGTGGTCTTCGCACCTGCGTCATGACTGTCGACCCGGCACGACGTCTTGCAGATGCTCTCGGTATCGAAACACTCGACAACCACCCAAGCGAGGTCACAAATCAGCCGGGTCTATCGGCGGCCATGCTCGATGTCACCGCGTCGTGGGAAGCAATGGTGCATCGCCATGCCGACCCTGAAACCGCGGCACGGTTGCTGGTCGATCCTTTCTTCCGTGCCCTTGCCGACCGCTTCCCGGCGGCCCAGGCCTACGCCGCCGGTGAGCAAATGGCCGAACACATCGAGTCACATCGCTGGGATCTGCTGGTCGTCGACACGCCTCCCGCTGGGGGTGGCCTCGATTTCTACACAGCTCCTGGTCGGATGCGTGAGTTAGTCGGTGGACGGCTGTTGCGTTGGTTGACCGGAGCCAGCCTTCCGGGACGGCGAGCTTTGTACAAGGTCACTGCCCGACCCGCGCTGAAGCTTGCCGACACAGTCCTAGGTGGCCCACTTCTCGAAGAGATCGCGGTATTCCTGATGGATCTGCGCTCTTTGTACGACGGGCTATCAAAACGGGCCAGTGCTATCGAATTACACCTGCAAAGAGCGACCTCAATCGTCATCACAACCGCCGAGCCGACACCGCTGCGCGA